>Ga0302326_10005210_pt1 | contig 29679 bp, 25 predicted proteins | sample Palsa_T0_3_FD_202264 | JGI IMG/M metagenome (GOLD analysis project Ga0302326, IMG submission 202264) | Peat permafrost microbial communities from Stordalen Mire near Abisko, Sweden - Palsa_T0_3 | ecosystem: Environmental > Terrestrial > Soil > Palsa > Peat permafrost | place: Sweden: Abisko... | reverse complement strand
TCTTCGAGCAGTTCATCCACAAGAACTACGTCGGCGCCAAGCGGTTCTCGCTCGAAGGCTCCGAGAGCATGATCCCGATGATCGATCTGCTCGTCGAGGCGGCCGGGCAGCACGGCATCGAAGAGGTCGTCATCGGGATGGCGCACCGCGGGCGCCTCAACGTGCTCGTCAACGTGATGGGCAAGAACGTCCGCGAGATCTTCGCCGCGTTCGACGACAAGAAGCCCGAGCGGTTCCTGGGCGCCGGAGACGTGAAGTACCACCTCGGGTACTCGAGCGAGGTCATGACGACGGGCGGGCGGCCCGTGCACATGTCGATGTCGTTCAACCCGAGTCACCTCGAGTTCGTCAACCCGGTGGTCGAGGGGCGCGTGCGCGCCAAGATCGATCGCCGCAAGCGCAAGAGCACCATGCCGCTCCTCGTCCACGGCGACGCGGCGTTCATGGGCGAGGGCGTCGTCGCCGAGACGCTGAATCTCGCAGGCCTCGAGGGGTACTCGACGGGCGGCACGATCCACCTGGTCATCAACAACCAGATCGGCTTCACCACCGTCCCCAAGGACTCGCGCTCGACGCGCTACTGCACCGACATCGCGCGCATGCTGCGCGTCCCGGTGTTCCACGTGAACGGCGAGGACCCGCAGGCCGTCATCCAGGTGACGCGGCTCGCGATCGAGTTCCGCCAGCGGTTCAAGCAAGACGTCGTCATCGACATGTACTGCTACCGCAAGTACGGCCACAACGAGGGCGACGAGCCGCGGTTCACCCAGCCGCTCATGTACGCCCTCATCGACAAGAAGCCCACGGTGCGCGAAGTCTACGTCGCGCGCCTGGTCGAGGCCGGTCAGGTCTCGCGGGCAGAGGCCGACGCCATCGCGCAAGAGCGGCGAGCCACGCTGGAGCTCGCGCTCGAGGAGGCCCGCAAAGGCGACTACCTGACCAAACCCGAGACGATGGGCGGCGTCTGGGAGGGATACCTCGGCGGCCCCGATGCGAGCGTCCCGGAAGGCTCCACGGCGTTCCCCAAGGATCAACTGCTCGACGTGCTCGACAGGCTTTCGAAGATGCCCGCGGGCTTTCACGCCAATCCCAAGGCGCTCAAGCTGCTCGAGCAACGCCGTGATCGCGCCAATGCGGGCCAGCCGCTCGACTGGGGCACCGCCGAGCACCTGGCGTTCGCCTCGATCCTGCTCGAGGGCCACGGCATCCGCATCAGCGGGCAAGACGCGCGCCGCGGCACGTTCTCGCATCGCCACGCGGTGCTCTACGACACCGAGACGGGCGAGCCGTACACGCCGCTCGCCAACCTGGGGCACGCCACGTACGGCGGCGTGGGCCGCTTCGAGGTGTACGACTCACCGCTCAGCGAGGCGGGCGTCCTCGGCTTCGAATACGGGTATTCGCTCGATCGCCCCGACAAGCTGGTCATCTGGGAGGCGCAGTTCGGCGACTTCGCCAACGCGGCGCAGGTGATCATCGACCAGTTCATCTCGTCGGCCGAAGACAAGTGGCTGCGCCTCTCGGGCCTCGTGCTGCTCTTGCCGCACGCGTTCGAAGGACAGGGCCCCGAGCACTCGAGCGCGCGCATCGAGCGCTTCTTGCAGCTGGCGGCCGAGGACAACATGCAGGTGTGCAACCTGTCGACGCCCGCCCAGCTGTTTCACGTGCTGCGGCGGCAGGTGAACCGCCCCTGGCGCAAACCGCTCATCATCTTCACGCCCAAGTCGCTCTTGCGGCATCCGGGCGCGGTCAACAGTCTCGACGAGATCGCCGAGGGCTCGTTCCACCGCGTGCTGGCCGACGCAGAAGTGCCCGCCGACGGGGTGAAGCGCATCGTCCTCTGCAGCGGCAAGGTCTACTACGACCTCGCGGCGGAGCGCCGCCGCCGCAAGCGCGAGGACGTGGCCATCGTACGGCTGGAGCAGTACTACCCCCTCACAGGCGCGCTCGGCAAAGCGCTCTCCGTGTACCGCGAAGGGACCCCGCTCGTGTGGGTGCAAGAAGAGCCGCGCAACATGGGCCCCTGGTACTTCATCAACGCCCGCAAGGGTGAGCTGCTCGCGGGCCGCCACCCGCTCTCGCTCGTCTCGCGCCCCGAGAGCGCCAGCCCGGCCACCGGGAGCAAGGCTGCCCACGACCTCGAGCAGAAGATCCTGCTGGACGAGGCCTTCGCGGGTTGAACGAGGTCCTCGCCTTCCTCGAGACGTGGGGCTTCGCCGCGCTCGGGGCGGCGCTGCTGCTCGTCGCCGCGCTGGTCAACCGGTTCGCGCCCGACAAGCGCCGGCGCATCCGCCGCGCGCTGTTTCTCTACGTCTTCTTCGTCGTCTTTGCCGGGGTTGATCGCGTTCTCGCCCACGTGCACCAGCCTTCGGTGCACGCCTGGGGCGAGCCCGTACGCCTCGTCTGCGACCTGACGTCGGCCTTCGTCTGCGCGGACCTGTTCGCGATCGTGACCTTTGACCTGCTGCTGCCGGCCCTCGGCGTCGTCACCCTCGCCATCACGAGCGACATCTTCATCTTGTTCGCTTACCTCTTCGCGACCATCGGCGTGCTGCGCTCGGCCGGCGTCGCGCTTTCGTCTGTGGTGACGACGTCGGCCGTGGTGAGCGGGGTGCTCGCTCTCGGCATGCAAGCGACGCTGGGCAATATCGTGGGAGGCGTGGCGCTACAGCTCGACGGCAGCATCCACCTCGGCGATTGGGTCCAGCTGCCGGACGGTACGCAGGGCAAGGTGGTGACCATCCGCTGGCGTCATACCGTGATCGAGACGCGCAACTGGGACACGGTGGTCGTCCCCAACGCGAACCTCCTCGCGCAGAACATCGTCATTCTGGGCAAGCGCGCCGGCAAGCACGTGCTGCACCGGATGTGGGTCTACTTCAACGTCGACTATCGCTTCTCCCCTGCACAAGTCATCGAAGCGGTGACGACCGCGCTCACAGCGGGCCCGATCGACGGCGTGGCGGCCGACCCTCCGCCCAACGTCATTTGCTACGACTTCGCCAAAGATGGACGCGACAGCTTCGGCTACTACGCCGTCCGCTACTGGCTCACCGACCTCGCCAACGACGATCCGACGAGCTCGCGCGTCCGCGCGCGGGTCTACAGCGCCCTCAAACGCGCCGACATCCCCCTTGCCCGCCCTTCGCGCACGCTCTTCGTGTCTGCCGACGAGCCCGAACGCGAGCGCGACAAACGCCACCTCGAACAGCGCCTGCGCGCCATCGACGGCGTCGAGCTCTTTCACCCGCTGACACCGGAAGAGCGCACCTTCGTCGCATCCCACCTGCAGCACGTTCCGTTCGCCGTGGGCGAGACGGTGACGCGGCAGGGCGCCGTGGCGCACTGGCTGTACATCCTCGTACGCGGCCGCGTCGAAGTGCGTCGGCATGTCGATGGAGCGACCGAGACCAAGGTGGTCGCACACCTGGAGGCGCCGTCGTTCTTCGGCGAGATGGGCATGATGACGGGCGAGCCCCGTCGCGCAGACATCCTCGCCACCACCGAGGTCGATTGCTATCGCCTCGACAAGACCGGCCTGCAGCAGATCCTGCAAGAGCGACCCGAGGTGGCGGCCGAGATTTCTCGCACGCTCGCACGCCGCGACGTCGAGCTCGCGGCCGTGCTCGAAGACCTGGACGAAGAGGCGCAGAGGGCGCGCCGCGCCCACGCCGAGGTAACGATGCTGGATCGCATCCAGACCTTCTTCGGCCTGGAGCGCACGACACAGGTCTGAGGCGCCCTCACGGGCGAGTGTGCCGAGTCCGCGAAACGCGGAAGAGTTTGAACAGGGAGAGGAGGAGAGAAGGAGGCCTACTTCTCGGAAACCTCCTTCCCTCCTTCTCTCCCTGTGACCTTCTCGATTAGCGGCGGCGCGAACACGAAGGCGTAGCCGACCCAGCAGGCGAGAGCCGCCACCACCAATCCAGCCACGGAGTAGACGAGGTCGGGACCCGGCATGGCGACGCGCCGCCATACTAGCGCAGGGCGCGCTCGGAGACGCTTAGGATAGCGTTCGGGCTCACATGGCCACGTCGACCGCGCGACGTCTCGGGCAAGCGCCGCTCGCTCGGGGGGCATTTTTCGCCGCGGCGCATGCCATCGCCACATTCGTGGCCATGACGCTCCTTGGCTGCTCGCCGCACCTCGTCGGGACGAACGACGCGGCGCTCGACTACGTGCTCGAGCCGGATCCGGGCCATCCCGCGCCATCGGTCGAGACGTTGGCCGCTGCATTCAAGGAAAGGCTCTCGGCGGCGCAGATCACCGCCGACGTCGAGCCGACAAGCGATGGCGTGCGCGTCGTCGTGGACGCAGACGCCGCAAGCGCGGTCGATGCGCTCGCCACATGGCGCGGCGGCATCGGCGTCTACGCGCTCGACGGCGCGCTCGTCCCGTCGCCCGCGTCCGAGAAACCCGTTCTCGACGAGCACCAGATCGCCCTTTCGGAGAGGACTCCTCGCGGCGAATGGCAGACGCTCGTCGGCCGAGCGCCGCCCGCCGTCGCGCTGGGCCTCGGCGAGCTGACGATCACGTCGATCGCGTCGAGCCTCCACGGCAGGGCGATCGCGCTGACGGTGGCACCGGCCGCGCGATCCGCGCTGGCGGCGGAACAGGCCGCTCATCCCGGTGAGCGGGTCGCCCTCGCTCGCGATCGAACGGTGATGGCCACGGTGCCGATCGAAGAGCTGCTGGCAACGCCCATCCTCGTGCCCTTTGGCGATGACATCGCCGCGTACACGCGCGCCGCCCACGCCAGGGCGCTCCTTGGCTCGCCCATCCTACCGCCGATGCATCGCACGGCCGTCGCCCGCGTCGCGCCGAACTATCCGCTCGCCGTCGCCTGCGCCGTCTTGCCGTTCGCCTTGTCCTTCGGATGGCTCTTCTTCGTCCAGCGTTTCGATCGTTCCCGCCCCGAGCCCCTATGGCTCGTGCTCGCGACCTTCGCTCTCGGCGGGCTCTCGGTGGTGCCGGCAGGCCTCGTCGAAGCCGGGTGCGGTGTTGCGACGCCGTGGCTCGACCCTACCGTGATGACGCTCGGCGGGCAGATCTGGGCGCTACCCATCGCGGTGGCCGTCTTCACGCTGGTCGTCGGCGTGTCGGAGGAGGGAGCCAAGTTCCTCGGAGCCTGGTCGCTCGCACGGCACAGGCCCGAGTTCGACGAGCCCGTGGACGGGATCATTTACGGCTGCGCAGCGTCGCTGGGGTTCGCCGCGGTGGAGAACGTGAAATACTTCGCCATCGGGCGGATGTCGGGCACGCTGATCGCGCTGCGCGCGTTCGTGACCGTCCCGGCGCACCTGTTCTTCGGCGCCATCTGGGGGTACGCGATGGGCCGCGAGCTGGTCTCGCGCCGCACCAATGCGCTCGAGTACCTCGCGCTCGCGGCGGTCGTGCACGGCGCCTTCGACGCGGTCCTTTCGATCGACGGCCTGCAGTTCCTGGGAACTGCGATCGTGCTCGGGCTCGGGTCCACGTTCGTCGTGTTGATGCGCAGCGCGTTGCGCTTCGGCGCGGTACCCGCGACCCGAGCGCGCGCCGGGACGCCGCCGCCGAGCGAGGTGCAGCCGGCGAGCGATCTCGCACGAAACTACTTCCGCGTCGGATCGCCCGTCGCGTTCTACCTTTGCGCAGGCGGCATCGTGCTGAGCGCCCTGTCTTTGATGACGCTGGGCAGCGTGTACGAGCTCTTGCACCATCGCATCGGAGTCGGCTTCGTTTCACTGGCGACGACGATGCTCACGGCGTTCGGCCTCGCGGCGTACGGCGCCTCCGCCACGATCCCGCTCGACGTGGCGGTCGACCTGCGTGGAGTCACTCTGGCCGGCTCCGAAACACCCTGGCGTGCCATCCTGGGCATGGATGTCGAGAGCCGCGGGGCGCGCGCGACCGTGGTCCTCCGAACCGCGACCGGCACGCTGCGCCTCGGACCCGCGACCGCCCCGCACGCCGAGGCGATCGCCGCAGCCGTCCGCGCCATGCGAACCTGAAGCCACGGACCCGAGACCCGAACGGAGACTCGCGCTCAGTCGATCGAGACGAGCTCCACGTCGAACACGAGCGCTGCGTCGGCCGGGATCGCGGGCGGGCTGCCGTGCGATCCGTACGCCAGCTCCGAGGGGATGCGAAGGCGGCGCTTGCCTCCGACCTTCATGCCAGCGACGCCCTCGTCCCAACCCTTGATGACCTGCCCTTGGCCGAGCGTGAACTTGAACGGCTCGCCGCCGTGGTCGTAGGAGCTGTCGAACTTGGTCCCATCAACGAGGGTGCCCGTGTACTGCACGTTCACCGCATCACCCTCCCTGGCCTCGCGCCCGCTACCGACCACCTGGTCGATCTTTTCGAGCGATGTGGGCGCGGGCGGCCGCGCAGCGCCGGGGGCCGGCTTGAAGCTGCTCGTCGGCTCCTCGATGGGCTTCGAGCACGCTACGAGGACGGACGAAGCGAGAGGCACGACGACGCCGAGGGTCATGAGCGTCACGAAGGGCGAAGAGATTCGAGGAGCCATGGTCCGCAGGCGGCACCCTACTTTACTTTGCTTACTTTGCCCGCATGTTCGACCTTGGCTCCGGCGTCGCCTGCGGCGCGAGACCGAGAAAGCCCTCGACCAGCGACGTCAACGTCTCGATCTGGTCGCGCGTGACGACGTCGTGAACCAGGACCTTGGGGCCGTCGGTCGACACTTCCACGCGGTCCAGCAGACCGTGCGTGATCAGCGACGTGATGGCGTCGTTGTGTCGCCTCAACATGCCGCGCATGTCGATCGAGGCCGCGGATGCCGAGTCCGGGTCTTTGGTTTCCCCTTCGATGAAGACGTCGGCCCCCTCGTCGGCGCGGGGCATGACGCGCAAGCGCATCTCGGTGATCGATTCGGGGATCTCGGGGATCGGGTGGTGGGGATTCATGAGCCGCAGATGCACGGCCTCGCCCGGATGTGGCTGCGCGGGGAGCCGCGACCCGACGAGCTGCCGGGCGACCTTGCCCGCGCGATCCGGCGGGACGACTGCAAGGACGTGCGACTGTGCACGCAAGAGAACGCGTTCAGCCCGATCCGCGTGCGCCAGTGTGGCCTTCACACCGGGCACGCCGGTATCGAAGCGCCCGCCGCGATCGTACTTGCGGCCGACGATGGCGACCGCGCGATCGACCGCCGCGTCCGACGCCGCGTACCGGATGAGGACGACGTCGCGCGCCGTGTGGATGAGCGAGGGGCCGGTGATGGCCACCCAGTCGGTGTCGCGCACGGGATCGATGTCCGTGCCGCTCATGAAGTCCTCCCACTGCGGAATGCCATGCAGCAGGTACGCGATCCGAGGTCCCACGGGGCTCTCGCGGATGACGTCCGCGTTGATGACCAGCTCGACGAGGATGACGTCCGTCTGCGTCGCCCCCGCGCTGGCCACGAGGTTCTCCGGTGGGCCGGCATCGGTGACCACCCCGCCCTCGCCCATCGCGACCGCCGCATCCGAGGGAGCGCCACCGTCCGCGAGCGTGAGCGACCCCTCCTGCGGGCTTGCCCCGTCGGCAGACGCGTCGATGAGCCCCGAGTCAGGCACCTTTGCATCCGGACCTGCATCGAGGGACCCCGCGTCCGCGCCGCGCTGCGTGCGCGCCGCCGGTGTCGCGAGGTGCTTGTCGCCGGGCTCGTCCTGCTGCTGGGGCGGAGGGGGCGGAGGCTCTGCCGCGGGCGCCTCGGGTTCGAGCAGGTCGACCGGGATCGCGGCCTCGCCCTCGACGTCGCGCACTTCGAAGCCGTGCGGGAACCCGATCGGAGCAATCCCGTAGTGCAGCACAGCCGACACCAGAAGGCAGAGGCCGAAGGCCACCTGCCGCCTGTCAGGTAGGCTCGCCCAGCGGCTCGTGGGCCCTGCGGCATCGCTGGCCACTGGGCGAGACGCTAGCACCACGCGCCGAAATTGCCGCGCCGGACGGACTCGCGCCAGCCTGGCCGTCGGCCGCGCCGGTCCGCCATGCGGCAGGGGCTCCTCAAGAAGTGGTCTTCCCTGCCCCGCCCGCGTAGCTAGATTGTCGAACCCGCTGCCATGCCGAGCCTCCGTCGACCGCTCTACGCTCTCGCCTTCGCGATCCCCGTCGCGGCGTGCTCGGCGCCCGGTGGTTGCGGCGAGCCGAGGGGCTCGACGGCGGGCGTCCAGGCGACCGCACCGTCCGCGGCGGGTGGGGCCACCCCGGCTCCCAGCGCGAGCGCGGCGGGAGCTACGCCTTCCGACGCGGGCGCCGACGGCGGATACGGCGGGCCCTGGCTCGGCTCGATCGTGCTCCACGCTCCGATCTACAGCGAGATGGAATGGCCGGGGGCCAAGCGCTCCGACAGCGACGGCAAGAGCGTCCTGCTCGGCTACCTGCGCTACGGCCAGAAGGTGCCCGTCATCGCCGACGCCCACAAGAAGCCCAACTGCCCCGAGGGCTGGTACGAGCTGCTCTACGGCGGCTTCGTCTGCGCCAAGTACGCGACGCTCGACCTCGAGCACCCGCGCTTCAAGCTCGCAAGCCCGCCGAACCTCGACGCCGCGTTGCCGTACACCTACGGGCTCAACTACGCCAACGGCACGCCTCTCTATCGCAGCGTGCCCTCGCGCAAAGAGCGACTCAAGTTCGAGCCGTGGCTCTCGGGGCGACCGCGCAAGCCCAAGCCCGACGACGACAATCCGTACGCGACCGCCGCGGTCCCCGACGCCGGCGACGCCGTGCCCGACGCGGGCGACGTTCCCTGGTTTCAGCGCGAGTCGCCCGACGGAGGCCCGCCCGCGGTCACCCTGGACGACCTGGAGGAGACCGGCGGTCCTGTCGCCAGGCGCATGGTGAAAGGGTTCTTCCTCTCGCTCGATCATCAGTTCGACGCCGCCGGCACCACCTGGTGGAAGACGGTCGACAACTACACGACGCCGTCCGATCGCATCCTCATCGCCAAGCTCGCCACCGAGTTCCACGGCGTCTGGTTCGGCAGGGACGACGCCACGTACCCGACGAAGAACTATCCCGCGCACCGGATCGACAAGCTTCCGGTGGCGTTCGTGCTGCACGGCTCCAAGCGCTGGGCGATCGACGACGCGCACAAGCACTTCGAGCCGGCCGAAGGCGCCCTCGATCGCTACGACGCCGTCGGCCTCACCGGCGACAAGGTCCGCATCCAGGGCATCGAGTTCTGGCAGTCGACCGAGGGCTGGTGGGTGCGGTCGATCGATGTCGCCCGGACGGAGCCGGGGCCCGCCCCGTTCAGCCTCACGCCGCACGAGAAGTGGATCGACGTGAACCTCAAGATGCAGACGCTCGTCGCGTTCGAAGGCCCTTCGACGCCCATCTACGCGACGATCATCTCGAGCGGGCGCAACGAGCACGAGACGGTGCCCGGATCGTTCCGCATCCGCGAGAAGCACATCGCGGCAACCATGGATGCCGACACGGCGACCGACGGCCCCTACTCGATCCAGGACGTCCCTTACATCGAGTACTTCAACGGCAGCTACGCGCTGCACGGCGCGTTCTGGCACGCCGCCTTCGGGTCCGTGAAGAGCCACGGTTGCGTGAACCTCGCGCCGTGGGATGCCAAGGCCATCTTCGGCTGGACTGACCCGCAGCTGCCCGAGGGGTGGCACGCGGCCTATGCAACGAAAGACCACCCGGGTACGCGCGTCGTGGTCCACGAGAAAGGCCCCGGCACCTGCGAGGGCCCCGAGGCGCAGCCGCCCGAATGCCCCGACGTACCGGTGCAGCACTGAGAGCCGGTGCGCTTGACGTAACGCGGTTGCTCCGGCAGACAAGAGTCGGGTAAGCGCGGCCCGCCGCCCGGACCACTCGCCGATCGACCATGGAGGATCAACTCACCGCCCATCTCGACCGCGGCTGGGATCTCGCCCAACGCGGCGACTCGGCCGGGGCGACGACTTGCGCTCGCCGGGCGCTGGAGATCGACCCTCAGTCGCCCGAGGTGCACAACCTGATGGGCTTTGCGGCGGCGCTCGACGGCGAGGCCGACGACGCGCTCGAGCACTACCGGCAGGCCATCGCGCTCGACGAGACGTACTTCGAGGCGATGCTCAACGCGGCCGAAGTGATGATCACGCCGCTGGCGGACTACGACGGGGCCATCGTACAGATCGAGGACGCCCTCGACTACGCCGAGACCGACGACGAGATCGCCGATTGCATCCTGCTCAAAGTGGATGCGCTCATGGCCAAAGCCGACTACGAGGAAGCGAAACGCACGATGAAGATGCTCCCCGACGGCCCCTTCGGTGGCCCGACGTACCTGTTTCTCATCGGGCGAGCGTGGTACGAGCTCGGCCAGATCGACAAGGCCGCCCCGCTCATCGAGCAAGCCGCCAAGGCCGACCCGCAAAGCGCCGACGCGCACTACTACCTGGGCCTCGTTCGCGACGAGCAGGGCGACCCGAACGGCGCGACCGAGGCGCTGCTCCGGTCTCGCGCGCTCGACTCCGGGCGCCCCGCCCCCGCGTGGGCGCCGAGCTCCGAGGCCTTTTCCAAGGTCGTGCGCGACGCGATCGAGAAGTTGGACGTCGTGCTCGCGCGCTATGTGCGCGAGGCCGAAGTGTACGTGGTCGACCTCCCCGGGGCGGAGCTCGTCGTCGACGGCGTCGATCCACGCGCGCTGCTCGTGCTCGACACGCCGCCGGCCGAGGTGGATAGCCCTGCGCGCGTGCGCGTCTTCGTCTACCAGCGCAACGTCGAGCGCGCCGCGGGCGCCCTCGAGGGCATGGACCGCGAGGTGGCCGCCGCCCTGGAGCGTGAGGTCACGTCCGTATTTCTCGAGGGCCAGAAGCCCGATCGCAACGCCCTCAACTAGCTCCGCGCGAGCGCCTCAGTGCCACATCCCGATCGCGAGCCCGTAGTTCGTGTATCGGGGCGCCGCGTCGACCACGAACCCGATCTTCCAGGGGTCCTTCGGGAAGAGGCCCCAGAACGTGCAGGGGACGAGGCGCACGTCGCCGCCGAAGGTGAAGTGCTGCCGGGGCGTCCCCGTCTCGTAGCGCGACGGCTCGACGTACGTACCCACGCGCAGCTGCATGCGATCGCGTAGCGGCTCGCCCTCGAGCCCGACACGCGGCGTCGCGCTCACCGTGCGGCCCACCGTCTCCACGCGCTGATCGAGAAACCCCTCGACCGACACGGCGCTGGTGCTCGGCCCCGTCAAAAGGACGCTCGCGAGGAGCAGGATCCGCTCGCGGGGCCAGTTCTTGTAGCGCGCCTCCGCTTGGTCGTGCAGGTGCTTGAGAGCGGCGTCGAGGCGCCCGTCTTCCTCGGCCCGCGCGGTCTCTTCTTCCGCGTCGAGCTGCGCCTCGCGCGCCTTGCGGGCGGCCGGGGGCAGGGCCTGCAGATCCTGCTCGCGCAGCTTGGCCCGCTGCTCGCGCGCCTCGAGGATCTGCTCGCGCAGGGACGTGGCCTCATCGTGCGGGTTGCGCCACCCGGGGTTGAGCGGTCGCGGGCCGAGTTGGTAGGCCACCCCCACGTCGACCTCCCAGGGCTCGACGACCTGCGAGGGCAGCACGAACGGCCCGGTGCTGCGAACGCCGATCGAGCTCGACGTGACGTGGTCGCCGCCGAAGATGCCCCCGCTCACGGTGCCTCGCGCGGCGACGCCAAGCCGAAACTGGGCGCCCGTCGGCATGTAGACCGCACCGACCTCGGGTGCCGCCCCGGTCATCGTGAGAAGCGTCGTCCCGCTCTGCACGAGCAGCGAGGTGCCGTTCTGGATCGGCGTCGGCAGGAGACTTTTTTCGAAGCTTTGCTCGTTCTCGTGAATCTGCAAGGTGAGGATTCGCGCACCGCCGCCGAGGACGAGCTGCCCGTCGAAGAGCGCGTACGCGCCGAGCGCATTCCAGCGCCCGATCTCCAACGTGAGCCCTGCGCCCCCGACGGGTACGAGCCCCGACCCCGCCGTCGTCGTCAGCGAGTACTGCTCCAGGTCGCCCGTGACCGCGACGCCGAGCGCTCCAAATTTGAAGGTCGCTCCGAGCGTCAGGTCGATGAAGTCGCCTGCCTGCGAGTTCGGCAAGTTGAACGAGTCGCCATGGTTGTCGAAATCGGTGCTCGAGAAAGCGCCGGGCAACGACGCGCCGAGGCTGAGGTCGTAGTCGAACCAGTCGATGCTGTAGGGGTTGCGCACGGCGGGCGCGGCCGGGTTGGCAGCCGCGCCCTCGGTGTTCTCGGCCTGCGCAACGTAAGCGCCGGCGACTCCGGTGACTTGTGTTGGCGCGAGCAGCGGCCCCTGGAAGATCTCGATCGCATAGCCGTTGCCCGAAATGCGCGGCGGCGGTGCAGGGGTCTGCGCCTCTGCGGGCGCGAGCACAGTGGCTACGACCGCGGCTGCCCCAAGAGAAAGCGCGCGAGCGGCTCCGCGTCGACCTTGGCGGTCGAGACGAGCGCGTCGAGAAGGCGGCGGCCGAGCCGAGCCAACTCCAGCAGCTGCGCGATCCGTTCGCTCTGCAGCGCCGCGCGACCCCGAATCTCCACGTCCGGCGCCGTTCTCGCGATGGCCTCCAGCTTGCGCAGGGCATCCTCGAAGGCCTCGATCGCGGACGACACCTCGCTCTTCTCCCGCTCGTTGAAGACGCGGCTGATCATCCGCCAAAGCTGAACCTCGGCCGTGTAGAAGTCCTTGCGCTCGCCCTGAATCCAGACCCTGCGTACCACACCCCACCGCGACAGCTCCGAGAGCGTCATGCTGACCGCGCCGCTCGAGAGCTGAAGCCCGTGGCGCAAGTCCTCCGCGTTCAACGGATCGGGCGACAGATAGAGGACGGTCCACACACGCCCCATGTTGCGCTTGAAGCCCCAGAACTCCATGAGACGGCCAACGACGTCGCTGACCGCGGCCTCGGTGGGCCAGAGCGCCCGGGGGGTGTCACGCTTGGCCACCGCCTCGGCCGCCATCACGAAGCCCGCGCGGCGAGCTCACGCGCGATCGACCCCAGTAGCTCACGCGGAGAGCTCGGCGGAAGGCGATCGAGCGCTTGGAGCGCCCGTGCCGTCTCTTCGCGCGCCAGGAGCCGCACGCCATCGCAAACCCCCGACGCACGCACGGCGTCGGCGACCCGCTGGGCGGCTTGCAGCTCGCCAGCCCGAACCGCATCGACGTCGGCGCCAAGGTCGGGATGTGCCGCGAGCGCTCGGATGAGCGGCAGCGTGAGCTTGCCTTCGGCGAGATCGGCGAGCAGCGCCTTTCCCGTCGCGCGGCTGTCGCCCGCGTAGTCGAGGACGTCGTCGACGAGTTGGAATGCAACGCCGACGTGCTCGCCAAACTCGCCGAGGGCCGCCGCGCCATCCGACGGCGCGCTCGCAATGACAGCCCCGGAGCGCGCCGCCCATGCAAAGAGCGACGCCGTCTTGTCACGCACGATGCGGAAGTAAACCTCTTCACGCGGATCCAGCTGCCCACGGCCACGGAGCTGCACCACCTCGCCGTCGACCAGCCGCCGCAGCGTCACGAAGAGGTCTGCGAGGACGGAGGGCGGACCCGCGTTGGCGGTTCGTTCGAGCGCGTGCGTGAGCAGCAGGTCGCCCGCGAGCACGCTCACCGCGTTGCCCCAAATGCGCCGTGGCGTCGGACGCCCGCGGCGCTCCTGCCCCTCGTCGATGACGTCGTCGTGGAGCAGCGTGGCCAGGTGAATCATCTCCGCGACGACCGCGAGGTCGCGGGCGGCGGGCGGTGGTGGGCCAAAGCAGGACGCCGCCAAGAGAACCGTCAGGGGCCGCACCCGCTTGCCACCGGCCTCCAGGAGGTGCACGGCGGAGTCGGTGGCGGGGGCCACGCCGTCCCGCGTCATCCTTGCGAGCTCACCGTCGACCGCCGCCATGTCGACCGCAAGAAGGGCGTGCACTTCTGCAATCCGGTCGGCCGCGCGGCCGCCGGCGCCTTGTGCGGCGTCCTGGAGCAGGGCCACGGAAGCCGCGGTGGCGTTCATCGTCGCGTTCAAAATGATTTGAAAGGTTCTAGGTCAATGGCGCCGGGGGTCAAGCCAAGTTCGGGATCGTCAACCCGCGAAGTTGGTCACCCCGCCGCAGACCGATAGCGCCTGCCCGCTGATGGCAGCGGCCGCCGGCGAGCAGAGGAACGCGACCGTCGAGGCGATCTCGGTGTCCTCGACGAATCGCCCTAGGGGGATGGCGTGCTCGGCGTCGGACCGCGTCGCCTCGACCGACTTCCCCGATTCTGCGGCGAGCTCGGCGATGCGGGCGCGAGCCATCTCGGTCTCGACCCAACCGGGACAGATCGCGTTGCACGTGATGCCGCGGGGTCCGAGCTCGACCGCCAGAGAGCGGACAAGACCATGGAGCCCTGCCTTGCTCGCGCTGTAGGCCGCCTGCCCGCGAGCCCCGAACTTGCCCAGCACGCTGCTGATCGCGATGAGCCGCCCGGCGCCGCGGAGCGCCGGCACCGCGGCGTCGAACGTGAGGTACGTGCCGAGCAAGTTCGTCTCGAGGATGGCCCGCGCCTGCGCAGGCCCCGCGGGATCCCCCATCGGCGTCGCGCCCGTGACCCCCGCGTTCGCGACGACGATGTCCAGCCGACCCCACGTCTGCGTCGCCCGCGCCACCGCGGCCCGGAGGTGCGTTGCATCGCGTACGTCGCCCGCCAGGTGCCGCCCCTGCCCCCCCCCGTGCGATAGCTCTCCGATCGTTTCGCCGAGGGCCCGTTCATCGCGCCCCGTCACCACCACGCGGACGCCGCGGGCGGCGAGGTCGAGCGCGATCGCGCGGCCAATGCCCTTGCCGCCCCCGGTGACGAGGGCCACCTGGCCCTCGAGCGCGCCGCGGGCCGGTCCTGCGCTCGCGCTCACCATGGATCGCCGTTTAGCACACCCGCATTGACAGGGGCGCCGCGGGCAGCCACAAGCTGCCGATGGCCGATTCCGACGACACGTCGCTCGGGCGTGATCGCAGCGAGCGCGAAGGGGACGGCAACCCGCTCGACCTGGCTGCCGTAGGCGCCGAGCTGCGGGCCAGGCGGATCGGGTTGGGGATCATCATCGCGGTGTCCGTCGCGTTCATCGCGTCGAGCTCGTGGCAAATCATCCCGGCGGTCTTCGGTGCGCGCATCGAGCCGCTTCCGGACGCTCCCCAGGGTTCGCCCGATCGCGAGTGCGCGGTCGGCGTGCGGTCGCTGCTCGGGGCACTCGACCGGATCGCCGGCCAAGTCCTGCCGCCCTGGGCCGGCGACGACCAGACCGTGGCCGCCCTCGGCGCCCGCATTTCGCCCGAGTGGAACGACGCGGGGGCCGTCGCTCGTGCATGCGAGGGCTCCCCCCAGGGCCAGCAAGCATGGGCGGCGCTCCAGCGCATGAAGATGGCGGAGGACCAGCCGATCCGGATGGGCCGGGACGCCCTCGCGGTGCTTCATCTGGAGGTAGCCGAGCATTTGCCTCCGGACTTGCGCTAAGAGTCTGCCCCCGAATGAACCCGCCCCCGGCCTCCCCCGACGAAACGGCCCCGGAGCCGACGTTCGATGCTCTGCCTCTGAGCGCCGAGGTGCGCCGCGCGCTCGACGAGATGGGGTATCGGTCGCCCACGCCGGTGCAGCGGGCCGTCTTCGAGCCGGCGGCTGAAGGCAAGAGCCTGGTCGTGCAGGCGCGGACGGGCACGGGCAAGACCGCGGCATTCGCCCTGCCCATCGTCGACCGCCTCGTACGGCCCTCGTCCAAGGCGGTGCAGGCGCTCGCGCTCGTCCCCACGCGCGAGCTTGCGCTGCAGGTCTCGCGCGAGGTCGAGCAGCTCGGCCAGTACCGCGGCGTGAAGGTGGCCGCGATCTACGGCGGGGCATCGATGACCAAGCAAATCGCGGCCCTGGAGGCGGGTGCGCAGGTCGTCGTGGGCACGCCGGGCCGCACGCTCGATCACCTGCGCCAGCGAACACTGGATCCGAGCTCCATCCGCGTGCTGGTGCTCGACGAGGCCGACGAGATGCTCTCGATGGGCTTCGCGCGCGAGCTGCACGCCATCCTCGACCTCTTGCCGAAGAACCGGCAAGGGCTCTTCTTCAGCGCCACGATCCCGCCGGACATCGAGCGGCTCGCGCACAGCCAGCTGAAGGACCCCGAGATCATCACGCTGTCGAGCGATCAGGTCGGAGCGCTGCAGATCGCGCACTACGTGTACGTCACGCAGGCGGGCGACAAGGTCGGCCAGCTGGGTCGAATCATCGACGTCGAGGACCCGGAGAGCGCGATCATCTTCTGCAATACGCGCGACGAGACCCAGCGCGTCGCCGAGGCGCTGAAGGCCCGCGGGTTCGACGCGGACTGGCTCAACGGTGACCTTCCGCAGCCCGATCGCGAGCGCGTCATGTCCGCCACGCGCGAAGGTCGTCTGCGGTTCCTCGTGGCCACCGACGTAGCCGCGCGCGGAATCGACATCTCCCACCTGACACACGTCATCAACTACGACTTCCCCGAGAGCGCCGAGCAATACGTCCACCGCACGGGTCGTACGGGCCGCGCCGGACGCACCGGTACCGCGATCGCGCTCGTCGGTCCCAAGGACATCGGCAACCTTTACTTGGTGCGGCTCACCTACCGCATCCGGCCCATCGAGAAGCAGCTTCCGAGCGCGGGCGAGATGAAGACTCGCGCCGAGATGGACCTCGTACAGCTCTTCGTCGAGGCTTTCACCGGTCGAGCCACGCACGACAGCGACTTGTCGCTCGCACGCCGGGTGCTGACCCACGCCGACGCGGAACGGATCGTGGCGGGTCTGCTCCGTGACCATCTCGGTGCGCGGGGCGACGACGCCCCCGCTGCCGCGGCCGAAGCGCGGCGTGCGCGCAACCCGGCGCCGATCGTGGAGACGGCCGCCGCCGCACCCCCGCCCCCTCCGCCCCGCGCGATCGCAGAGCCGCGGCAGGCGGCACGGCCGCGCGACGAACGCGAGCGGGAACCGCGGCGCACCCGCGTCCCGGGCGGCGCCCGACCACCCCGGACGTCGGAGGATCCGTCCTCTCGCCTACCTGGCGTGACGGTGTCGGATTTGCCTTCAGCGGCGACCGAGGGGGCGGCGCCCGAGGCGCACGCTCCTCCCGATGGCACGGTTCAACTCTTCATCAACGTGGGCCGCCGGGAGGGAGTGCGCGTTCCTGACCTGGAGAAATTCCTTTCGGAACATGGGGTCCCGGTCGAAGATCTGAGCGGAATCCGCATTCGCGATCGGATGACGTTCATTCTCGTCCGGAGGGAACATTTCGACCGCGCCATAGCGGCTCTCTCCGGGCAGACGATCGGCGGTCGCACAGTCGTCGCCGAGCTCGCGCGCGCGGCGAATCGCGCCTGACATCCCACCTTCCGGCAGGGGACGCGCTCCGCTGCCGTTGAGCGATCCCACCCCGGTACCGTATCCTGGCCGGACATCATGGCGATGCCGATGCAGAGCGCGCCCGCTGCGCTGTCGACGACCCCTACCCTTCGTTCGCTCCTTGAAGCACGCCGTGCCCAGGGCTTTTGCATGTCGGTCGAGGAGGCCGTCGCCGTGGTCGTACCGCTCTGCATGGACCTGCAGCAACGGCATGCGCGCGGCGAGCGACTCTACGTGCACCCCTCCGCGATCGCCGCCGGTGCCGACGGCGTCGCGCGGATCGATCCGCGGCTGTCGGTTCCTGCGACGCACCCGCTCGATCTGCCTTGCCTGGCGCCCGAGGTGCATCAAACGAGGCAACCGGGCGACCAGTGCGCCAGCGTCTTTTCCGTCGGTGCGATCCTCTACGAGATGGTCACGGGCCAACCCGTCGGTCCGGCCATGCGGCGGCCGAGCGAGCTGAATCGCTCCGTCCCCGACGCACTCGAAGTGCTCATCGGCAAGGCGGTCATCGGCGATCGCGCGCATCGACCGGCCGACATCGGGGCCCTGGCCAGCGCCATGTACAACATCGCGCCGCGCAAGAGCATCCACCCGCCCGCCGTCAGCGAATCGCGCCTCGATGCGAGCGCCGAGCTCGATGTCGACATCAAGTTCTCGATGTTGCCGCAGCCCCCGCCAGGCGTCGGGGGACGCGCCCCGCAGGGACGCGACTCGAGCGGCATGCAGCGGATGCCCGCCGGGCCGCCGAGCGACCCACTCGCCCCGCCTGTCATCGATCGGTCGTCGCAGGATCGCGGCAGCCGCAAGAGTGTCGACGACCCCACGGCCAAGCTTGCGGCCCTCAAGACGCGCCTCGAGAGCGACCCGCGTCCGCGCTACGTGGTGAACAGGGACCGGATGGATCACGGTCCGTTCTCCGCGGTCGAGCTCCTCCAGCAGATCGCATCGCACCAGTTCCTGGGTGAGCACGGGTTGCGCGACGAGGTGAGCGGACGGCAGATGCCGATCGCGGACTGGGAGGAGTTCTCGCCGTTCGCCCAGCAGGCCGGCCTCCTTCGCGAGAAGCGCGCCGAAGAAAAGGCCGTCGTCCGGGCGGCCGCCGCCGATCAAAAAAGCGGGATCGCAAAGACGATCATCGCAGCCAGCGTGGTGATCGCGCTGGCCGGCGTGCTGGTCGTCTGGTTTCTCAGGGTCCGCGGCACACGCAACGAGGACGTGGTGGTCACCAACGATCGCGGCGGCACGGTCGAGGTCAACGGCGACATCAAGGGCCGAAAGCACGCGGGCGGCTCAGGTCACGCGGGCGCGGGCGGAGGCGGAGGCGCCGCCTTCTCCGGCGGAATGAGCTACGAACAGGTGCTCAACAGCAACAACGAGCAGATCACGATGGGCGGCGGCTCGGGCGCGCCCGACCTCACGAACGCGCAGCTCTCGGGTCCCTTGCGCACGGCGTCGTTCGTCCCCGCATGCGGTGCCCCCGACGACATGAAGGTGGTCGTCCGCGTCGCGGTCAAGATGGGTTCGCCGATCGGCGTCACCGTGACGACGAATCCTCCCAATAACTCGGTCGCCGCGTGCATCGATCGCTCCGTGCGTGGGATCCGCTGGCCGGCGAACGCCAAGACAGACTTCGTCACGACGAGCTACTGACGCGCCCCTGGGCCCCGGCGAACGCGGCGTCGACCGAGCGCATGCTATGAGCTCGTGTCCCCTGTGCTCTTTGCCGTCTCGTGCGCGCTTTTGGTCGGGTTCTTCGGAGTCGTCTACTGGTGGGCGGCAAGCGCGTTTCCGTGGATCGCCGTCCACAAGAGGATCTTCGCCATCGGCGTGATCGCGTTCATCGCGGTGCACGTAGCAACGCGGTGGATGGTCATCGGCTGGCACAGCGCCGTCGCCGACGGCGTGCATACGACCCTCGACGTCTTCGCGATGACGCTTGGACTCGCCGCTGTACCCCTCGCGATGCTGCGCACCGTCACGTGGATGGCCTCGCGCCGATCGCGTCCGGCACGCAGTGACCAGGTGGTACCGGCGGTCGGTGTCACGCGGCGGCGAGCCGTCGAGCAGATCGGCGGCCTGGCGCTCCTCGGTACCTCGGGAACGGCCCTCGGGTGGGGCGCGCTCCGCGGGCGTCACATGTTCGAGCTGACCGAGCTGCCCGTCCGGATCCCCGGACTCCCCCGGGCGCTCGACGGGTACGTCATCGCCCAGATCAGCGACATCCACGCGGGCGAGCACGTCGGCGACCGTCTCATCGCCGAGGGCCTCGACGTCGTTCGCCGCGCGCGCCCCGACCTCATCGTGGTGACGGGCGACATCGTCGATTTTGACGCGTCGTACGCGCCATCCTTCGCCCGGAAGCTCGCGGACTTGCCGTCGCGCGACGGGGTGTCCGCCATCCTGGGCAATCATGATTACTACGCGGGCGCCGACAGCGTCGTCACGGCTCTGCGGGCCGCCGGGATCGACACGATGGTCAATCGGGGCAAGCTCCTCCGCGCGCAAGACGGCGGCGGCTTCGCTCTCCTCGGCGTCGACGATCGCTGGGCAACGCGCTACCGGCGCGCGGGCCCCGACCTTGATCGAGCGCTCGCCGCGGTCTCGTCGCACGTCCCTCGCATCCTTTTGTCACACCAGCCCGCGACGGTGGACGACTGGGCTGGACGGGTCGCGCTGCAGCTGAGCGGGCACACCCACGGTGGTCAGATAAACCCGGGCTTTCGGCCGGCGGAGCTGTTTCTTCGGTACGTCGCGGGGCTCTACGAAGTGGGCGGGACGCAGCTCTACGTCAATCGCGGCTTCGGGACGGTGGGACCGCCGTCGAGGGTCGGCGCTCCACCGGAGATCACGCGCATCGTGCTCGTCGCGGGCTAAGAGCGGCGATCCGTTCAATTTGTCTGACCGTTCCGATCGGTTGCGCCGCGCCTATGCCTGACGAGCAAGGGAACCGGCTCCCCGGCGGGCCCGCACCATGCTAAATTCTCCCTCGTGACCGCTGCGCCGCAGCTGAGATTCTCGTTCCGGGAGTATCTCCAGGTAGACGCGGAGAGCTCAGTGAAGCACGAGTTCCTCGACGGAATGATCCTGGCGATGGCTGGCGGCACTCCCGACCACGCGGCACTGGCGGCCGCGGTCACGGCTTCGCTGAATCGGCAGCTCGAAGGGAAGCGATGCCGCGTATACAGCGAGGCGCTGCGAGTCCGCGTGCAGCCCACGGGCTTTGCCGGCTACCCCGACGTAACGGTCGTCTGCACCAAGCTCGACCTCGACCCCGACGACGCGAACACCGTCATCAATCCGATGGTTGTCGTGGAAGTCTTGAGCCCGAGCACCGAGCAGTACGACCGCGGCGAGAAGCTGCGGCACTACCAGCAGATCCCTTCTCTCTGCCACGCTGTCCTGGTTTCGCACGACAGAAAGTGCATCGATGTCTGGAGCCGGGGCATGGACGGGTGGACGGTCGCTTCGGCCACGGCTGGAGAGAGCGCGGTCCTTTCGGCAATCGACTGCAAGCTCGATGTAGACGCGGTCTATCGAGATCCCCTCGGCGCGTGAGGGACCTTTCTCGCTAGCACTGCGGGAAGTCCGGCTTGGAGGAGGGGGATCGCCAAGACGCCAAGGCGCTCCCGCAATAGTGGCTCAGCCCGTGTACATCGCCTCGATCTCCTGGGCGAACTTGCTGGCGACGACGCTGCGCTTCAACTTGAGCGTCGGCGTGAGCTCGCCCGTCTCGATGCTGAAGGGCGCGTTCAAGATCCGGAATTTCTTCACTTGCTCCACACGCGCCCGATCGCCGTTCACGGCGTCGACGGCGCGCTGCACCTCGGCCACGATCGCGGGATGGTCCGCATGCGCCGCGTCATCGGTCAATGCGCGCTCGCTCCGGAATCGCGTCGCCGCATCGCCGTCGAGCGTGAGCAGCACGGTGAGATACTTGCGCCGATCCCCGATGACGATCGCCTCGCTCACGAGCGGATGATTCTTCAGCGCGGCCTCGATGTTCGTCGGCGCCACGTTCTTGCCGCCGGCCGTGATGATGATCTCTTTCTTGCGCCCGGTGATCGAGAGGAAGCCGTTCGCGTCGAGCGAGCCCAGATCGCCCGTGTGCAGGTATCCGCCGGCCAGCGCGTCTGCGGTGGCTGCCGGGTCCTTGTAGTAACCAAGAAACACGTTGCTCCCGCGCACGAGGATCTCGCCGTCGTCGGCGATCTTCAACTCGAGGCCGGGGGCGCACGTTCCCACCGTGCCCACCCGGACGGCGCCCGCGTGGTTCAGCGTCCCCGTCCCCGCGGTCTCCGACATTCCGTAGCCCTCGAGGACCATCACGTCGATCGACCCGAAGAATTCGATCACCTCTCTGGCCAGCGGGGCCGCGCCCGTGACGCAGATGCGCGCGCGGTCCAGGCCGAGCGCCGCCTTCATCTTCGAGAAGACGAGCCGCTCGGCGATGCGGTGCTGCAGCGCCAGACGGAGCGGGATCGGGGCGCTTTGCATGCGAAGGTTGCTGACGCGGCTGCCCACCGAAAGGGCCCAGTCGACGAGACGCTTCTTCGTCCCCTTGGCCTCGCCGAGCTTCGCGGTGATCCCTGCGTGGAATTTCTCCCAGATGCGCGGCACACCGAAGAAGACCGTGGGCCGCACTTCGCGGAGATTGGCGGGCACCTTGTCGAGCGACTCGGCGTAATACGCCGCCGAGCCTGCGGTGATCGGGCCGTGGATGGTGACGATCTGCTCGGCGATGTGCGACAGCGGCAAATACGACAGGTTGCAGTCACTCGCCGTCGTCCCCACCAGGCGCTTCGCGGTCGTGGCCGTCCAGGCCAGGTTCTCGTGCGAGAGCATCACGCCCTTGGGCGGTCCCGTGGTGCCCGACGTGTAGATGAGCGTCGCCCTCTTGCTCGGCTCGAGAGCGTGCATCCGCACGAGGAAGTCCGCGTCGGCGACACCTGAGCCCTTCGACAGAAATTGCTCCCAGGTGAGCACCATCGGGTCGTCGATGGTGGTGCCCTCCATCGTGACCACCCACCGAAGGTGCGGCAGGTTCGCGCGCTCGGCGTGCACCTTGGCCCATTGCGCCGCATTCTCCACGAGCACGACGGGCGACTCGGCGTGGTGGATGATGTAGCGCACCTCGGACGGGGACGACGTCGTGTAGATCCCGGCGGGCGCGCCGCCGATCGCCATGCATGCGAGGTCGAAGATGACCCACTCGGGCCGGTTGTAGCCGAGGATCGAGACCGTACCCCCGGGCTCGCAGCCCAGCGCCATGAGCGCCTTGCCCGCGCGTTTGACCTGGTCCGCGTAGGCCCCGTATCCGGTGGGAACCCACGCGCCGCCGCGTTTTACGTAGTAAGCGGGCGACGCCGGCGCGGACGCCGCGCGATCGAACAAGCGTTTGAGAATCGTGTCAGCGACCATGGCGAACCACCTTGACCTCGAAAAGGTGATTCGCACAAGACCGCCCCACGGCAATAAATGACCATTGTGCCGCGTCGCCATCGAGGCCGGATCGGTGAGGTTCAACCTGGGCACCGCGAACAGTAGGCGCGCTGAAACGAGCGCGATTCCCCGCTGAAACGAACGACTCGACTATGGTGGCCCGCTCCCTGCGTGGCGGATCACGTAGATTGTGTCGGTCACGTGCGCTGCTCCTTCGCCGCTCTGCTCGTGGTGGCCGCACTGGCCTGCAGCAGCCACTCGGCTTCGCCGGAGCCGGACCCCCGCGCCCCGCCACCGTCCACCCCTTCCTCGTCCGTCCCCCTCGCCGCGCCTTCCCGCCCCGCACCTCCCTACGATCTCCCCTTCGACATTCACCTCCGCACCGATCTCGCCCGCCTCCACCTCGGCGACGACGCGCTCACCGACGTCGAAGACAACGTCTTTCTCTTCGTCGCGCTGCCCTATACGTCGCTTTCCTTCGGCCCCACCCTGGCCCTCGTGCGCCGCGCGCTCCCCGCCCTCTACAACGGCCGCTTCTCGACGCGTCCGACCCGGCCGATCACGGTCTACCTCTTCGAATACGCCGGCGAATACGAGGCGTTTTGCAAGGCTCGCTACGGCCGCCCTTGCCCGTCGCCGCTCGGGTTCTACGAAGGCTTCGCGCGAGAGATCGTCGCGGACCAGCACTACGGCGTGACCACCGTGCTGCACGAGCTGGTGCACCCGATCCTGGAGGCGGACTTCCCCGAGGCCCCTCGATGGCTGGGCGAGGGCATTTCGGCGATGTACGAAGCCCCTGTGATCGCGGGTGGCGAGATCCACGGGGGGACGGGTTGGCGCCTCCCCTGGCTGAGGCGCGCGCTGAACGCGCGCGGCCACCACGAGCTCGCGAGCCTCGATGCGTTGTTCTCGATGCCGGCGGACGTCTTTCAGGGGCCGGACGCGCTGACTGCCTACGCGGTCGCGCGTTTCGCCTGCCTGTGGCTCGACTCGCCCGGCCAGGACCGTCTGTGGAAATTCTACGGCACGTGGCGAGACCACTTCGGGGAGGACCCGACGGGCGAGAAGTCGTTCGCCGCGGTGGTGGGGCAGACGCCGCACGAAGCGAACGACGCGTGGCGGAAATGGGTGCGCACTTTGTGAAGGCTCGGTAGAACGCGGATTGTCTCCGATGGATTCGCCGGCCGACACCCGCTTCGTGTTTCTGCGCGATCCGGACCTTTACGATCTCGTTTTTCGAGTCGCCTCCAAGTTCTTCCACGACGAACCCGACGCCGAGGACGTGCGGCAGGGCGCGTACGCCCTGGCGATGCGGCTCGTTCTTTCCGGGCGTGGGCCGCGCGGCGGCTTCGAGCGTGGCTGGATGTGTCGCGTCACCAAGAACCACGCGTATAGCGAGCTCCGGAAGCGAAAGGGCCGCGAAACCCCGGTCGACACGTCGGACGAGGATGGGCCCGACATCCCCGCCGAGGATCAGCGGGCCCTGCTCGAGGAGCAGCTCCGGCTCGAGCGGCTGTTCGAGGTCACCGCAGAGACGCTCGCCGAGCATCCGCAGCAGGCCGAGCACCTGCTCATCGCCGACGGCCGAAAAGAGAAAGGCGTGTCCAACGACCCCGCGAGTCGCAAGCGCAAGGAACGCGCGCGGAGCTTCTTCGCCGCGGCGATTGGCGCCGCGATCTCGGCGGCGATCCTCTTGCTGGTGCTCCGGCGGACCCCCCCCGCGCCGCTCGTGCCGACGTCGCCGGAGTGGACCCAGGCGAACCTCGCCGCGGCAAGCCGCGAGCTCGCGTCGCGGAGCTGCGCCGCCCACGATGCGTCGGCTTGCCTCGCGCACCTCGAGGAAGCCAGGCTCCTCGACCCGTCCAAGTACGGGGCGGCGGAGCAGTCGGCGTGGGTGGCTGCGATCGCGGAGCTCCGCACCAAGGCGCTCGGAGAGTGCGGCAAGCGCGAGTGGACGGCGTGCGTGGAAGGCCTGGACGAAGCTCGGCGCTACGACCCGGATGGCGACCGCGAGCCCCTCGTGCAGCTCGCCCGGTCCGAGGCCGCGGCGCATACCACCGGGACCGTCGGTGCCCCGCAGGACCCGGACTCGAAGGGACCGCTGCCGCGGTAGGATTTGTTTGTCGCCGATCGACGACATGTTAGATTGTCACCGATCGCTGACTTATGTGGATGTCGTCGATTCGTCGACTTCCTGCAAAGTAAGCGATCGCGGACAAACCAGGCCCAGACCATGATCCCCGTGCGAAACCTGAAGGATCTCGGTGCTGTCATCCGGGAGCGCCGCCGGCAATTGCGTCTCGACCAGAAGGCTCTGGCCGAGCGCGTCGGCGTCAGCCGGCAGTGGATCGTCGAGGCCGAGCACGGCAAGCCACGCGCGGCGGTGGGGCTCATCCTGCAAACGCTCGAGGCGCTCGGCCTGCACCTCGCGATCGACGAGGCTGCGGCAGGCAGCAACGGCTCGAGCGGCGCGGCCGACATCGATGCGGTGGTTCGTCGAGCCAGAAAGACGCGTGGATGAGCGAGCTCGTCACGCTGCTCGGTGATGACGCGATCGGAGTCGTGCGGCGCGACCGGAGTGGGCGCCTGACCTTCGTCTACGACGAGACGTGGCGACGCCAGCGCGATGCCGTTCCGCTCTCCCTATCCATGCCCCTGGCCGCTCGGGAGCACGGGCATGCGCCTGTCGATGCGTTCTTGTGGGGGCTGCTGCCGGACAATGAGCGCGTTCTGGACGCGTGGGCCAAGCAATTCCACGTCTCGGCGCGAAGCGCCTTCGCCTTGCTCGCCCACGTCGGCCAAGACTGCGCCGGGGCGGTTCGCTTCGCGCAATCCGACCGCGCCGAACCGCGAGCGCGCGAGGGCACCGGCAAGGTCCAGTGGCTCGACGAGAAGGACATCGGCGATCGGTTGCGCGCCCTGAGGCAAGACGTGACGGCCTGGAGAAGTCCGGGCGATACAGGGCAATTCAGCCTGGCAGGCGCCCAACCGAAGACGGCTCTTCTCTTCGACGGCAAGCGCTGGGGCGTCCCTTCGGGTCGCATTCCGACCACCCACATTCTCAAACCGGGCATCGCCGGACTCGGCGCCCATGCGGAGAACGAACACTTCTGCCTCGCCCTGGCCGCCGACCTCGGACTGCCCGTCGTGAGCTCGAACATCCAGCACTTCGACGGCGAGATTGCGATCGTCGTCGAGCGCTACGACCGGGTTCGCGAGGGCAAGCGCATCGTGCGCGTCCACCAAGAAGATGTCTGCCAGGCGCTCGCCGTGCATCCGGAGCGAAAGTACGAGAACGACGGGGGACCTGGGGCGCGGTCCGTCACGGCCCTTCTGCGAGCCAGCTCCCGGTCCCCCGGCGAGGATGTCGACACCTTCGTTCAAGCCGTCGCGTACAACTGGCTCGTCGCGGGGACCGACGGACACGCAAAGAACTACTCGCTGCTCCTCGGAGCGGCATCCAAGGTCCGCCTCGCACCGCTTTACGACATCGCAAGTGCCCTCCCCTACCAGGATCCCGAGCTACGCAAGTTGAAGCTCGCGATGAAGGTCGGCGGCAAGTACCGCATCCGCGAGATCGGTCCGCATGAATGGCGCAAGCTCGCGGCCGATCTCGCCCTCGATCCGGAGCGCGTGGTGTCGACGGTCCGCGGCCTGGCCGAGCGAATCCCGGACCTTTCGACGTCGCTTCTGGCCCGCGTCCGCGAGCAGGGGCTCACGCACGAAGCCGTCGCCCTCCTGGCAGACAGGGCGGCCGTCCGGGCTCGCGCGTGTGCCGACAGCCTGTCGCGGTGATCGGCTCGCTAGCAAGGCTGCTGAAAAAGGCGTTGATGAAGAGAAAACCACCAGGACACCAGGACCACCAAGTGAGAACTCACCGACGATTTCGGCTCTGCAATCCTCGTGTCCTTGGTGTCCTGGTGGTCCAAATCCCTTCTTCAGCCACCCTACTGGGGTCAGGGCGACGACCGTTGCGTCGACCAACCCGACAGGGTGGCCGTCCGGGCTCGCGCGTGTGCCGACAGCCTGTCGCGGTGACGGCCCGCTGCCGCGCGCGCGCCGCGCACGGGAAGCGTCGCCCGATTTTTCTTTGTCACGATCGACCCCTTTCCGACATGTGTAGATAGAGGGAGCGGCGCCGCAGCACGCGACCACGCCCTCCAGTCGATCCGACAACGAGCCGCACCCTTCGCCAGACCGGTGAAGGGCCGGCACCCGAACGCCAAGCCCCGCCCGCAGCGCCCTGCGGCTACGGCGGAGCTTCGTCCGCCGAGCCGCCCCGTCCCCAACCCGAACGACCCTGGAGCCCCCCATGACGTCTTCCAATCTCGAATACACCCTCTCGTCGCACCGTCTTCCCCCCCTCGTCGTCTCTCCCACCATCGAGAGCGAGCTCGAATGGTTCTTCGAGTACAGGGAGGAGAAGGGCAAACCCGTTCTGGCGGCCGACGCCAGCCCCTCGTGGGAAGCCATCGCCTTCCGGACCGTGGATGGCTGGCTGTCCGCGATCGACGCCTACGACGCGGCCGTGCTCGAAGCGGCCTATGGCAAGGGCCCGAGGCCGCTCGGCCTCGTCCGCCGGCTGGGTCGCTTGACGGGCGTCGTCGTGCGGCTGGCGAGCTTCGACGCCGGTTGGCCCCCCGACAGAGAGGAGCAGCGCCTGCTCGAAGAGCGCACCGCCACGCGCCTCGACGAGGAGCGCGCCGGGCACGGCCCTCGCTCGGTGACTCGGTACGTCGAGCCCGCCGCCGGCCTGCTGCGGACAGCGGTGCGCGCGTACTCCGATAAACGTGGCCGTGGGCCTTCGATGGACTTCCCGATAACGAAGTCCGTTCAAGCGACGTTGCTGTAGGCGTGCGCGTTGTCTCAAAAAAGCGACCCGATTGAGCGAAGGGCACACACTTTCCAGATCCAATCCGCCATTTTCTCTTCAAAAGACCGCGCTGTCGAGACGTCGCGCGACACTTTGCTTTGGACTTGCATCACCTGGTCTCGGTCGGTCGTCACAACGCAACTATTTGAACGACCGACGGAAGGACAAGTACGCTTTTTCTTTTGATCGTGCGGCACGAAGGCTTGATCGTGTAAACCGACGCAAACATCGTTCTGCGCGATCGAGGCTCAATCGTCGATTCATGAAGCTGAATGACGCTCGACCTCGATGTTAGTCGACATTCTATCTTCTTCGGTCGTCGCAACCGCACTCCGATGCGAAAGGAGGCCTATCCAAAGCAAACCAATCGAAACCTGGTGTTGCCGTAATCGTCCGTTGAACCATCGAATCGCCCTGGAGGAGTCATGACTACCACCGTAAAGGCCGTGAAACGTTCCCTCGTGTCGCTCAACCTTCCCCGTCGCGTCCCTGCGCTCATCACCACGACGAAAGGCATCGTCGCGGCGGTGACGAACAACGCGACCACGTTCCCCACACCCGACCCGTCGCTGGCGACGCTCTCGACGGCCCTCACGGCCCTCGAGACCGCCGAATCGTCCGTCCAGGCGCGCACGCGCGGCGCCGTGGCCGGCCGCAACGAGAAGCGTGTGGCCATGACCACGCTGCTCGAGCAGTTCAAGTCGTACGTCCAGAAGGTCGCCGACGCCGACTCCGACACCGCCGAGCAGGTCATCAAGAGCGCCGGCCTCGCCGTCCGCAAGCCCGTCCTGCGGCAGAAGCAGGTCTTCGCCGCCAAGCCGGGCGACGTTTCGGGCACCGTCGCGCTGACGGCGGTGACCGTGGCGCGGCGAGCCTCCTACGAGTGGGAGTCCAGCCTCGACGGGGGCAAGACCTGGACGCTCATGCCGAGCACCCTCCAGGCCAAGACCACGCTCTCGGGGCTCACCCCGGGGGCCACGGTCATGTTCCGGAGCCGCGGCGTGACCCTGACGGGCGAGGGGAATTGGAGCCAGCCGACGTCGATCGTCGTCAAGTAGGCGGGCGGAGAGTGCCGAGCCCCGGGCGCATTCGTGCGCTCGGGGCTCGCGCCGATCGTCGCGCCGGAAGCTGTAGCCGACGACGCGGCCCGGCGACTGCTGGCCGCGATGCGCTTACGTGGACTTCGCTCGAGAAGCGCGGACCCGTTCCAGGAACTCGGCGTCGGCTCGCGCTCTGCCATGAAAGGCGACCGCGTAACCGCCGACGAGAACCGCCTCAACTCCGTAGCGGGCGAACTCCGCCAACAGTTCTCTGAAGTCGGGGGGTAGGTCCATTTTCGCCTCCCATGACGCGCATCTCGTCGATGAGCATCGTCACGCCGCGGATCCGCTCGCCGGGTGTCGCTGCGAGCCAGAACGCGAGATCGGCCTCTTCCATCTCCGCGAAACCGTGCGCCACGCCCCCGGTCCATGTCTTCCGACGTTCGTCCGCCCGACGCGATGGCACCGTGGCATTCTAGCATGGCGCGCGGCCGTACTGCGCAGGCTCCGCGGGGAGGCTCTACTGGCTTGCCGTCCTGCCTTCGCCACCGAGCTCGCGCTCAGCCTCCCAGAGATCGCAAGCGTTCTGAAGGTTCAACCAGAACTGCGGGGTCGTATCGAGCGCCCTGGCCAAGAGCAAGGCGGTCTTGGCCGTCACGGCCCGGCGTCCCTGAACGATGCCGTTCACGACCTGGACATGCAGGCCCATCCTTTCGGCCAGTGCCGTCTGGGTCATTCCCTTCGGCTTGAGCCACTCCTCTTCAAGCACCTCGCCCGGTTGCGTGGGCGGCGGCAGCCGATGAGGATGTGGACGAACTTCCGAGCGCTTCATGGGGCCTCCTTGGCCTAGTGGTAATCCGCGATTTGCACGCCGGTTGCCTGCCCGGCGAAAGCCTCCGAAGCTCGCGCGTAACCGCCGACGAGAACCGCCTCAACTCCGTAGCGGGCGAACTCCGCCAACAGTTCTCTGAAGTCGGGGGGTAGGTCCATTTTCGCCTCCCATGA
>Ga0302326_10005209_pt1 | contig 29680 bp, 30 predicted proteins | sample Palsa_T0_3_FD_202264 | JGI IMG/M metagenome (GOLD analysis project Ga0302326, IMG submission 202264) | Peat permafrost microbial communities from Stordalen Mire near Abisko, Sweden - Palsa_T0_3 | ecosystem: Environmental > Terrestrial > Soil > Palsa > Peat permafrost | place: Sweden: Abisko... | reverse complement strand
GTACGATGTTGGGGTAAAGTGTGTGAACACAATCAAGATTAGGAAAATCGATGCTGACTACTTTGCGGGGGAGGAATAGCAGCGCGTTTAAAATGCGTGTGCAGCGCTGCACATCACAGCCGATGACACCGATTCAATGAGAAGGCAAGCCGCCGCTTCGGTCGGAATCGAATTTCTGAAGCGGATAGCAGCATCGGGTGGAAAGTTGTTCATTTCGGCTGCACGGCGCGCGTATCGAAATGTCCCCAGAGAATTTTGTTAACCTCGCCCTGGTAACCTAATCCCTCCATCCAGCTTGGTCGCCAGTTCGGATTGCTCTCTGCTTCTCGACGCGGCCGCAGCACCTCGTCCCAAACTGCTTTGCTAAGCTCAGCTTTGAACCGTTCGAACTCCTCCAATTTCTCCCACTGCTTCATACGGCGTAACTCTTTCGGAGTTGAAAGGAGCGGTAGCGCTGCTTCACGGCGAATTTCATTGCGGCGCGCAATTTCTGCGAGACGCCGCGCCATAGGGGTGCAAGGTGGTTTTGAGGACTTCGCCGGAGTCAGGACTGAATCGACTGCTTGTGCCTGCATCGCTGCTCCAATCCGCTCCAGATTGGGCGCAATTCTGCCGGCCGCCGCAAGGGCTGCCACTGTTGTCAACAGTCGGCGTCGGTCGATGCTTAGTGAAGGAACGCGGTTTGGAAAACCTATTGCGGCCACGAGGCACTCCTGACGTCAATCAGAGAGAGCTGGCGCGTCCGCTACATTGCCGATTGCTCGGCCACATCCCCTTGCGAGTACCACCGTGCTGCGGAAGCCGGTTGGTTGAGAGCGCCAGCCCTCGATCATGATGCAACGCAAAGAATAGACCCTGGTCGGGCAAACCACAAGGCTTGGTCTGTTGGGACGCGCTAACTCCCGAAATGACGAATACCTTAGTCATGTCGTTGAGCGGCCCCTTCAGCGCTGGTGCATGTGCCGCAGAATCGTTGGCATCACGACGGCCGTACCGTCACGTTTTATAGCATCATCCTTAATTGCGGCGACGCACCACCCCACTTCGGTCGCCCGCTACCGGCACGAATGCGGAAGTGTCTGCGCGGATTATCGCTGAGTTGGAAGTTGGTGCTGCGCCTTGGGTAAAGCCGTGGTCCGCAACAGCCGGCGCGAATACACCTTGCAATGCGGTGACCAACCGGCCGTATTCGGGATGCAACGTGATCCTGTTATGGCTTGCACGCGATCGTGGCTGGCCGACGCCGCGCTTCGCAACCTACAAACAGGCGGTTGAAGCGGGTGGACACGTTCGCGCTGGCGAACACGGCACCAAAGTAATTTTCGTCAAGCAACTGCAAGTCAAAGATAGCGAAGATAACGACGCGCGCCTGGTCCCCATGCTGCGCGAATATACCGTGTTCAACGTCGATCAATGCGAGAACTTGCCCGACAGTATCAAGGCAGGAAAGCCGATGCGCGTTCGCAATCCCGACACGCGCGACGCATTGGCGGATGATTTTTTGCATTCAACCCGCGCGGACATTCGGGAGGGGCGTGGCGAAGCGTACTACGTGCCGAGCCATGACTTTATTTCGATGCCAGCGTTTGGGGCATTCAAGGGCGCGGATCATTTCTACTGCACCGCGTTTCACGAATTGACGCATTGGACTGGGCACAAGTCGCGCCTCGACCGAGACAATAAGAACCGTTTCGGCTCGCGCGAATATGCGGCCGAGGAACTGATTGCGCAGTTGGGTGCGGCGTTCTTATGCGCGGAGTTCGGCTTTGACGGCGATGTGCGCACCGCGGGCTATATCGCGACCTGGATTGAATTGCTCAAAGCCGACAAGCGGGCATTCTTCACCGCGTGCAATCGGGCTTCCAAGGCGGCGGACTACCTTCGCACGTTGGCGCTGGCTGAGCCCACGGAAATCGCGGCTTAGGCAACCAAGCACCATCAGCGCGCTGCCGGGTATCACTGAGGAAACCACATGCTCAATCGAACTTTGGCGACGCAAGCGCAGCACGCATATGATGCGGCACTGAATAGCCAATGCCCCGACTGGCGAACGGTAGCGGAATTGTTCCGCGCCGCAATGCGATCCAGGCCTGTGAGGAGAGCGGGAAGCCCACCGAGGGCGAACTTGCAGACTATAATGTCGACCGTGCCAGGCTTATGTCTCGTTCGCCGCGAATTGCCGTCCGGTTCATGGACGGCGAAGCGGTATTCACGCATGTACCTTCGGCGCCAGGTAAGCCCCTCAACATCGGCCGCGCGTTGCGTGTTGCTATCGTGATGTATCGCTCGCGCAAGAGTGCGCAGAGGCGGGCCGGCTTTCACGAATATGATCGCGCGATGCCCGTGCCTGAAATCTTCCAAGTGCGCAGCCTGGAAACAGACGAGTTATTCGACGTTCGCGCATGCAACAAGCACACCGTTAAGGATAGGCAGAGCTACGAGCCGGAACGCCCGGCAGCGTTGGCGAGTGCAGGAAGTAAGACCGCGCTCACGAGCGCGGCGCCGCATACGCTGTGCATTCTTGGAACCTCTTTGGAACCTTTCGCAGCGTTGCCCGGACCGTCGGCCAAGTGAGGCGATAATATCTCCCGCAGTCTCAATGAGTTAACTGGTGGGCGCACAAGGACTCGAACCTTGGACCCGCTGATTAAGAGTCACTTGTTCTACAAGATGCTCCAATCCGGAGCCGACTGTTCAACTATGCTTATATGGGGGAAATTTGTGAAGCTCTCGAGCCTTGTCCACAAGTGTCGGCTCCCCATAACCACGTCCGACCGAAGCAGGCGCATGTCCGACGATGGCATCAAGCACCTTTTCGGAAATCCCACACCGGAAGCCCTCGGCCTTGAACGTATGCCGCCATGCGTGGTTAGGCGACAACTCGGGATCGTTGACGCCAATATCCCGAACCCATGCGGCGACATGCTCGCGCGCCTTCACATAGCGCGGCTTGCGGGGATTAGTCGGATCGTTCGGTACCGCCGGCTCCGTCGGTTCATTGTAGAACAGTGGTCCGCTGCCGCTGCTCTTGACGAACACCAGGAACCCTTGCTCGATTAGATGCTCATGAAGCGGTACTACGCGCGCAGTCCCGGTTTTAGTCGAGCCCGCCTCCGGCGAGATTTTCATCGCCGGAATGCCATCACGCTCTACAATGTCAATACCGCGCAATTGTGTAAGCTCGCCCATGCGTGCGCCGCTGTACGCTGCGAGCCAGGGACACCAGCGTTTGGCTGCATCGCCTTTGCTGCGCTGTTGGACCGCAAGCGCGGCACTTAATATCTTGTCGATTTCGTCGACCGTGAACGCCTTCGTTTCGCGCGTTCTGATTTTTCGCGGAACCGTCACACGCCATCCGGTGAACGGGTTGCGCGAAATTAGCTTTTCAGCGACTGCCCACGCGAAAACGCTCCTTGCAGCGTTAACCCATACCTCCGCGACTGTACCGGCGGTTCTGTCTGCATTGATTAGGCCGTTAGCCCAATGCTGCATTTGCTCGGGTAATAAAGCTGCGGCGTTCGTGTTCGGGAAATCACTTTGCAGTCGCAAGAACACGGCGCGCCAGCGATCTACGGTCGAGGTGGCCGGCTTAGCCTTTGCAATCCAGCGCTCAAACAGCGCCCATGCGGTTAAGCCGGAGTCCGCTGTCTCTTCGGCTCGCGGGAACTGTTTGGCCCACTCGTCCAGTCCAAAATCTCCGCGAGCACGCCGACCGAGCAGTGCGACGGCGGCGACGAAGTCGCGGGTCACATAATCCAGAAACATAGCCCGCGAGGCTGTGTCCAGGACCAGCCGCTTGGCCGTGAGGAACTGTTCAGACTTGGCCTCATCAGCGATCATCGGGCGCACGCGATCGCGCATGGCGCTATCACGTTCCCAAGAATTCAGTGGGTCCTCGCCGGGAATGACACCCCCGCCTATTATTTCTAGGCGCACGAACCATTGGTAATCCCCCCACACATCTGCCGACCATTTGTTTGTCGCCATTCTTGCGATGAACCAGTGGTACCACTCCCCAGCCAGTGCTCGCGCTTCCCGCGGTGTGAGTGTGTGCCCTTCCCCTTTTCGCGCCGCGCGGATGTTCGCGATCCGCGCCTCGATCTCGCTGGACCATTCGCGGTATTTTGCTCGCGCGAGCAGCTCCGGCATCGGGCCGGTGTTCAAGCGCTCCTCGGTGCGCTGCCCGAATAGCCTGGCGTACGCCTCGCGCACGTCGAGGGGGATCACTTTGCGCGCAACGAAACTGCCTCTACTTGTTGGCGCGAGTTTGGACGCAAGTCGAGGCAAGCAAGGCTCCACTACAAAACCGTTTTGTAGCGTTACATGTAGGCTCGCCCTTGTAAAAATCCAATGCTTTCAATAAGCTATTGAGAGATAAAGGGCGGCAGGGTTAATGGTGCGGCCGAGAGGACTCGAACCTCCACGGGTTGCCCCGCTAGCACCTCAAGCTAGTGCGTCTACCAATTCCGCCACGGCCGCATGTGGGCTGAATGCGCGCCCGGGAGGCGCGTGGGGCCGATGTAACAGGTCGAGTCTGGAGGGACAAGACCTAGTGGCCGGACCTTGTTACTAAGCCCACGCTGCCTATTTCGCCTCGGGTGGGCGGGGCAGCAGTTCCTTGACCTCGACCGCGATCTTGTTGCCGCTGACAATCACGGTGCCTTTGGCGACCGACATGTTATTGGCAAGGATCTTGACCTCGTCATCCTCGGAGGAGTCGAGCTCGATGATGGCGCCGCGGCCGAGACGGAGGACCTGATGGATCGGCATCGACGTCGTGCCAAGCACAACGGTGATGTCGATCGAGACGTTATCGAGTGTCGGCAAGGGGCCCCCGCGCAGGTTTGTTGACGGCTTTCGCTGCGCTATTCTATCGCCCCGGCATGGTTATCAGATGGTTAATACGCGCGGCGGACTGACATTTAGCCTGTTGCCTGCGGTGGTTTCACCGCCGGTCGAATGGCGCGTGAGCGATTCCCTGGTCGATTACGGGCACGCCCTTGAAGCAATGACCGAGCGCGCTGACCTGATCGCCCGCGGCGAGGCGGACGAATTGGTGTGGCTGCTCGAACATCCGCCACTTTACACCGCCGGCACCTCGTCCCGGCCGCAGGATCTGGTCGACGCGCGCTTTCCGGTTCATACCACCGGACGCGGCGGGCAGTTCACCTATCACGGCCCCGGCCAGCGCGTCGGTTATATCATGCTCGATCTTCGGCGCCGCGCGCCGGACGTGCGCCGCTTCGTCGGCACCGTCGAGGAATGGATTATCGAGACACTCGCGTCCCTAAATGTACGCGGCGAGCGGCGCGACGACCGCATTGGTGTCTGGGTGCGAAGGCCGGACAAGGGTTCCGACTTCGAGGACAAGATTGCGGCGATCGGCATCCGCGTGTCGCGCTGGGTGACGCTGCACGGCTTCGCGCTCAACGTCGAGCCGGACCTGTCGCATTTTTCCGGCATCGTACCGTGCGGCGTGTCCGAGCCGCGCTACGGCGTCACCTCCCTTGCCGACCTGGGCGTGACGGCTTCTATGCCGGAAGTGGACATGGCGCTGCGCGCAGCGTTCGAACCGCTGTTCGGCGCCACGCGTAACGATCAGGCGGTCGGAAGCACTGAAAACAGTTCGCCTCTGCGGCGCAGCGCGGACTCTTCCCTCCCCCCCTCACGCTGATCGATCCTGTCGACGCGCGAGCCGCGCGGACCTTCGTTACAAGCCGCGATCATACCATCGACCACATCAGGCGGCCCCATGAACAGAGCCTCGACGGCTCCGTCACGGCAATTGCGCACCCAGCCCTGCACCCCACGCTCGAGCGCGGTGTATTCAGTCCAGGCGCGATAGCCGACACCCTGCACTCTCCCCCGGATCACGACGTGCCGGATCACGTCCATTCAATATCTCCGAGCTTGCGCGTGCCGGCGGTGGCGGGAACGGCCGGCAGCCAGCGCTCCAGGCCCTCAATATAACCTTCTGGAAATTTCCACTCACGCGCGGCCGCGGCCACAAGCTCCGCATAGCCCGCCTTCGGACGCCCCTCGCCGTTCGGCCGGGCGATGTAAACCAGCGCGCGGTGCAGCCGGCCGTCGTGGCGCACCGGCATCATCACGGCACGGTAAAGCTTGCCGGCGACATTCTCCCAGCCATCGAGCGTGACGCGATCGCGCGGCGTGATCCGCCACAGCACGCCATGGACCGTTTGCGCGACCGCCCGTTCGACGGAAGCATAACCGTCGGCGGTGATGATGAAGCGGTGATCGCTAAGTTCGGCGACACCGAGCGGTTCCGCATACGGTGCGTGCCGCCGCATCACCGCGCGGTGCATGTTAGCGCCGTAAGCAAAATGCAGCGTCACGGCTTTGGCTCTGCTCCGCTTGGGCGTGTTGCCGCCCACAGCGTAACAGCGACGGCGACAATCACCGGCAGCAGCGCCAGCACCATAAGGACCGTGACGATGAGAGCGCCGACATCGTGGCTTGCGCTCTGCGTCAGAGCGGAGACCACCATGATGAGCAAAATGATGTTGAGCGCGGCGGTGGCATTCGGATCGACCGCGCCTGCATAGGGCTTGAAGTAGCCGATCGTTACGATCAGCAACAACACAATCGACAACCCATAAAGCAGCGCCGCGCCGGCGGCGAGATCGACCGGCCGGCCGGCGTCATGTAGCCGCCTCGCGTGCAGCACGTACCAGGCCCAGACCAGGAGCGCTTGAGCAACAGCGAATGGCCAGATACCGGCGCGCAGGAGAATGTCGGGCATCGTGAGCCATTGCGCTGCCACGCCGAGCGCATAGACGACAATGGCTGCGAAGACGAAAGCGCGCGGCTCTAACCGCCCGGTGGGTGAAAACAGAAAGCGCAACGTCTGCATGGCGGCATGATGCCACGGCAGGCGGTCTTTAGGCGAATTCCATGATGACCGCGTCAACCGCTACGCTGTCGCCCGGCTTGACGCGGATCTTCTTGATGGTTCCGTCCCGTTCGGCGCGCAGGATGTTTTCCATCTTCATAGCTTCGACGACGGCGAGCGTTTCACCAGCCTTGACCTCCTGCCCTTCGGCGACGGCCAACGATACGACAAGCCCCGGCATCGGGCAGCGCACCGCCTTGCCGCTGTCGGACAACACCTTCACCGGCATCAACCGCGCGTAACGGGCTTCGCGCTCGGTATAGACAAACGCCTTGGTTTCGATGCCGCGATAGGCGAGTTCGAACCCGTTCGGGATCATGCGGACATGGACGGCGACCGGCTTGCCGTCGACCGTGCCTGACCATAGCGGCTGGCCGGGCAACCAATTGGAGCCAAACCTGCCGATCGTGCCATCGGCGAAACGGACAACGACCGCACCGACCTCGCGCTCGACATCGACCAGGATTTCTTCGCCGCCGAGAGAAATCGCGCGGTGGCGCTCACGCGTCAGCGCCGCGTTTAACTGCCCCGAAATCTGCCGTTTGCGTTCGCCCAGTACATAATCGATGGCGGCGGCAACACCGGCGATCGCGCGCGCGAGGTCCCCCGTCGGCGGCGTACGTTCGAACCCTTTCGGAAATTCCTCGGCGATGAAACCGGTCGACAGCTTGCCGGAACGCCACCGCGGCTTCTGCATGATCGCCGACAGAAACGGAATGTTGTGGCGAATACCCTCGATGGTGAAAGCATCGAGCGCATCGGCCTGCGCATCGATTGCCACCTCGCGCGTCTTGGCGTGAGTGACGAGCTTGGCGATCATCGGATCGTAATAGAGCGAGATTTCGCCGCCTTCGGTCACACCGGTATCGTTGCGCACCGTGACGCCGTCATGGACACCTTCGGCGGGTGGACGATAGCGCACCAACCGGCCGATCGACGGCGCGAAGTTGCGGTAGGGGTCTTCAGCGTAAATGCGGCTCTCAACGGCCCAGCCATTGAGCTTAACGTCGTCCTGCTTGAGCGTAAGCGGCTCGCCGGCGGCAACGCGGATCATCTGTTCAACCAGATCAATCCCGGTGACGAGCTCCGTGACCGGATGCTCGACCTGCAAACGCGTGTTCATCTCCAGAAAGAAGAAGCTGCGGTCCTGCGCGGCAACAAACTCTACGGTTCCCGCGCTATCGTAACCGACGGCTTTTGCCAGTGCGACCGCCTGCTCGCCCATCTTTTTGCGTGTCGCCTCGTCGAGCAGCGGACTTGGTGCTTCCTCGATGACTTTCTGGTTACGGCGCTGGATCGAGCATTCCCTCTCGCCGAGATAAATGACGTTGCCGTGCTTGTCGCCCAACACCTGGATTTCTACGTGGCGCGGATTGACGATGAATTTCTCGATGAACACGCGATCGTCGCCGAAGCTCGACTTGGCTTCGGAACGCGCGCGGGTAAAACCCTCGGCGACTTCGTCGCGGCTGTGAGCAATGCGCATGCCCTTACCGCCGCCGCCGGCCGAGGCCTTGATCATCACCGGATAGCCGATCTCGTCGGCGATCTTCGCAGCCTGCTTCTCGTCCTCGATCACGCCGAGATGGCCCGGCACGGTGGAGACTTTGGCGGCGGCCGCGGCCTTCTTGCTTTCGATCTTGTCGCCCATGGCACCGATCGCCTTCGGGTTCGGCCCGATGAAGACGATGCCGGCTTTGGCCAACGCCTCGGCAAAGGCCTGGCGCTCGGAGAGAAAACCGTAGCCCGGATGTACCGCTTCAGCGCCGCTCGATTTGCAGGCGGCGACGATCTTGTCGATGACCAGGTAACTCTGCGCGGCGGGCGGCGGTCCGATCAGGACGGCGTCATCCGCCATCTCCACGTGGAGCGCGTCGCGGTCGGCTTCCGAATAGACCGCGACCGTGGCAATTCCCATGCGACGGGCGGTCTTGATGATGCGGCAGGCAATCTCGCCGCGATTTGCAATCAGGATGCGCTTGAACATTACTGTCCCGCGGACCGGCCCTCTCGCTTTGCTGTGCTGGCGCGCAAATGTCAATCGACGTGAACGCTGGCCTTCTGGATCACGACGCTGTAATCGGCGGCTTCGCGCTTGATGCGCGCTGCTAGTTCGGCGCCCGTCGACGGAATGGTAGTGACCCCACCGGCGGCGAAGCGATCCTTGACATCCTGCACATTGAGGATCTGCACCACCGCGGTGTTGATCTTGTCGAGGATCGGTTGCGGCGTACCGGCCGGCGCGAGCAACGCGGTCCAGTTCGACGAATTGATCCCCGGCACTCCCTCTTCTTGCATGGTCGGCCACTCGGGATTGAGAGGAGAACGTTTGGCGGTGGTAATGGCAAGAACACGAATATTGCCGCTCTCGACCATCGGCGCCACTGATGAGCTTGCTAGCACGCCAAGCGGAATATCGCCGGCGGCTAGCGCCTGGGCCGCGGGCGCACCGCCTTTATACGGCACATGAACAAACTTGGTGCCGGTGGCGAGCGCCATCGATTCCATCACGACTTGATTGATGCTGCCGTAACCCGGCGTGCCGACATCGAGGGTGCCGGGTTGTGCCTTGGCGGCCGTTATGACATCGGCGACCCGCTTGTAGGACGACCCGCCATGGGTCGCGAGCACCATCGGCGCGTCGCTTACCGACGCAACCGGTGCGAAGTCGCGATCGACGTCGAAAGGCATTTGCTTGAACAAAGACGGATTGATTGCGAGGTCGCCAACCGTGCACATCACCAGCGTATAGCCGTCCGGCGCAGCATGTGCGGTCGTTTCCATCGCCACAAAGCCGCTGCCGCCGGGGCGATTTTCCACCGCTATCTGCTGGCCCCACATCTCGCTCAGCTTGGCGCCGACAATACGCGCCGCGATATCGGAAATGCCGCCCGGCGCGTAAGGCACCAGCATGCGGATTGGCCGGATCGGATAATCCTCGGCCTGTCCCGGCGCAGACCAGATGAAAAGAAGAGCAAACAGCAAACCGAGCGTGCGGAGCATCGTTCGTTTCCTTGCGCTTAATGACCCCAGTGCAGCCACCATGATAGCGCGAGGGCGATCGCCAGTATTGCGGATACGCCCTGCCAGAACCGAGCCGGAGATCGTTCGTATAAGGTCAGCGGCCGGCGTGCGCTGAGCGGCGCGCGTTCCGGTCCGCGCTCCATCTCAGCTGCAAACTCATTCATGTCGCGAAACCGCTCGGCGGGATCGGGCGCAATGGCGCGGCCGAGTGTGGCCTGAAGCCAGGCCGGAAGATCCGGACGCAATTCCGACAGCGGCGTCGGCCGGCTCTTTCGCGGCGGATTGACTGCGTCGATATTGCCATAAGGAAATTCGCCGGCGAAGGCGCGGAACATGGTGACACCGAGTGCGTACATATCGGTCGCTTCGTTGCCCGGTTCATCGCCTTTGAGCATTTCAGGGGCCATGTAACCGATCGTTCCGGGGATATCTTCCGGCGGAAAATCCTCAAGCCCCGGCACGCGCACCACGCCGAGATCGATCAGCTTGAGCGAGCCGCCACCCTCCAGAATGATGTTATCCGGCTTGATGTCGCGATGGATGATGCCGGCGCGGTGCAGCGCTGCGACTCCGCGGGCAAGCTTGATCGCGATGTTGCGCCCTTCTTCGAGACCGACCGATGGACGCCGCGCGATGCGGCCGGATAACAGCTCGCCCTGATAAAGCGGCATAACGGTGTAGAGGCAGGTTTGCCGCCCGGGCGGCAATTCAATGATGCGGCCGATCCACGGACTGCTGACGCGCGCACCAACCCAAGCCTCGCGAACGAAAGCGGCATGATACGTCGCGACGGCCGCGACCTGCGGCTTCGGAAACTTCAGCACCACCTCGCCGCCTTCGACCTCATCGATGGCGCCGAACAAGCGGCTATAGCGCCCGTCGGATACCAGCACCTTGAGCAGAAAACCGTCGACCGCTTCGCCGACAACCGGCACCGGGATTAATGGCAGTTGCATGATGCTGCTGCCGACCTCAGTTGCGGACTCCGCGGTCGGTAGTTCGACCACATCCATCACGAGAGCGGTGCAATTGTCGCTGGAGCCTGCGTCGAGAGTCGCGCGCACCAGTTCACGCGCCGTATCGTCGGCAGCCGAGCGCGCTCGCATGATCTCGGTGATTGCCTCTGGCGTCAGATAGGCATGCACGCCATCGCTGCACAGCAAAAATCTGTCGTGCAACGCCATCGGCTGGGTCGCGTAGTCGAGCCGCACTTCGGTCTCGACCCCGAGCGCTCGGGTAAGAATGTTGGAGCGGCCGCCACCAGGAGGCGCCTCGCGCACATGGTCGGTGGTCAGCAATGTCAGGCGATTGCCCGCGAAGCGGTAAGCGCGCGAGTCGCCAACGTGCAGAATGTGCGCGATGCGGCCGCGCAGCACTACCGATGTGAAAGTGCAGCCCATGCCGGCAAGTTCCGGATCGCGCTTGCCTTGTCCGAAAATCCAGCCGTTGAGCGAGCTGACGACGGTTGCCGCGGCGCGCCGCACTTCCATCGTTTCGGGAAGATCGCAAAATCCGTCGAGGAAACCGCGCACTGCGGTCTCGGCAGCAATGCGGCCGCCCTTGGCACCGCCGATTCCATCAGCGACCGCAGCGATGACATCGTGGCGCGGTGGCGTCAGCTCCCAGCCGAATACGGCGCCGCCAAAATCCTCGTTGGCTTTGCGCGGACCGGTTTCCGAAGCGAAACCCACGCTCGCTTTTACGCCGGAAACCCGCTCGGCCATCGCCCCTGTCCTTAAATTCGCAGGGCGCTCATCAGCCCGAAATTGTCACGCGGAGGATTCAACGCCGCGCTCGCGATTTTCAATGATCGAGCAGGCAACGATGAAAATACGTGTTGCCGCCCATGGACGATGCAAAGACAACGTAAAGATCGCCGGTCTTCAGGTCGAGACTGTAGCGCCAGCCGTCTTTGGCGTCGCGCCACGAGATCTTATTGCCGCTGATGGTTGCCGGATTGGAGTCGACCGTTTCGTGGTCGTAGTCGACGTCGATCTGCCACTTCGCCCCGTTCGACGTGTTCATGCACGTGATTTCGCGCTGGCCGTGCCCGGCTTCCAAACTCGTCGCCGGAGTAGCAAAGCTATAGGCCACTGCAAGATAGGCCATTGCAGAGATAATCACGGCCATTGGCCTAGGCGGCATCCAAAAATGCATCATTTTCACTGCCCACTTCCTAGCCACTTTGTATATTTTTTAGCCAAAGCCATCCTGTATTAGAGCCAAGTCACTGAAAAGCCTGACCGTTTAACTGGCATAGAAATTGTATTCGATCAATCCGTTCCGGCCCGTGTGCCCCTGTGCACAAGGGGCATTATAGGGGGAAGGCACACCACAATGGCACTCGTTCCGTCACCACAATGGTTAGATACCGGCGACAATGCTTGGCAGTTGGCAGCTGCCACGTTCGTGGGACTGCAGAGTATTCCTGGCCTCGTCGTCCTCTACGGCGGCATCGTCAAGAAAAAGTGGGCGATCAACTCCGCCTTTATGGCGATGTACGCTTTCGCTTCGGTTCTCGTCGTCTGGGTCTTGTTTGACTACAACATGGCGTTTGGCCCGCAATGGTTCCCATTCCTGGGCATGCCCGGTTTGGCGACATCGGCTGCGTTTACTTTGGGTCAGGCCACGATTCCCGCGGCCGCCTCCGGCATGCCCGCGCTCGCCTTTCCGATGGCGACGCTGGTCTACTTCCAGTTCGTGTTCGCCGCGATTACCGTCATCATTCTTGCCGGCTCAGTACTTGGCCGCATGAACTTCACCGCATGGATGATCTTCTGTCCGGTGTGGATGACGCTGGTTTATACCGTTGGCGCATTCAGCCTCTGGGGCGGCGGTTGGCTCGCCGGCTTGGGCGTAGCGGACTTCTCGGGCGGATACGTCATCCATCTCGCCGCCGCGAGTTCAGGCTTTATCGCTGCCTGGGTCGTCGGCCCGCGGCTGCAAGCTGACCGCGATAACTTCCCGCCGAACAGCCTGCTGGTGACGCTTGTCGGCGCCGGCATCCTGTGGATCGGTTGGAACGGCTTCAACGGCGGCGACCCGTACTTCGCCAACGCTGACGCTGGCGCCGCGGTTCTCAACACCAACACCGCTACCGCGGTTGCCCTGCTGGTCTGGACCGTCCTGGACAAAATGGCCTACGGCAAACCGTCCGTGATCGGTGCGGTCAACGGCATGATTGCCGGTCTGGTCGCCATCACTCCGGGCGCTGGTTACGTTGATGGCTGGGGCGCCATCGCCATCGGCGTGGTCGCGGGCATCATTCCGTGGCTCAGCATGAACAAGCTCCAGAAGACTTCGTTCATGATGAAGGTCGACGACACGCTCAGCGTGTTCTCGACCCACGGCGTCGCCGGCCTATTCGGCGGCCTGCTGGTTGGCATCTTCGCCAATCCGGACATGCTGCAGTACATCGGCACCGACAAAGAGGCTCCCGGCGTGAGCGTGACCGGCTGGCTCTACGGCAATGCGTCGCAGCTTCTGCTCCAGGCGGAAGGAGCGGCCTTCATCATCGTGTACAACGTGATCGCGACCTTCATTATCCTGAAGGTGATCGGCTTCATCGTACCGCTGCGTATGGACGAAGCGACCCTGAAGGTTGGTGACGACGCGGTGCACGGCGAGACCGCTTACGCCATCGGCACCGAAGGCGAATAAATCTCCCCGCCGGTGGATCTTCGCGGTCCACCGGCAACTTTACTTGCGAGCATGATGGCCGCTCGCAAGTCTCGGTCCGGGCCTCTTTCCTCGTTGCACGGAGCTTTGGCGGCTCCCCGCGCTGGGTAAGCCGCCCTTTTTATTTCCGGCTAGATTCCAATTAATTTGATTGCTGTCTCTGCGGCGTTTGAGCAGTTGGGGCCGTCACACAGCCGTCATACGTTGTGGCGAGAAACGCCGTAACAGCACCCGCTCCGGAGATGTGTGATGCGCCTGCTACCCGTTCTGGGCACAGCAATGCTTTCGTTCCTCACGACAATGGCATTCGCGCAGGTCCCCGCCAATCGGCCACACAACGTCGTCCTTTTCGTCGCCGACGGCCTGCGGTTCCGCATGGTCGATGACAACACCGCGCCGACCATGGCTGCCATCGCTCGCGACGGCGTAAGCCTGCGCAACAGCCACTCGCTGTTCCCGACCTTCACCACCGCCAATGCGTCCGGCATGGCCACCGGACATATGCTTGGCGACACCGGCGATTTCTCCAACACTATTTATGCCGGGTTCGAAGTGCCGGGAGCCGGCAACACGCTGACGCCATTTCTGGAAAGCGATGCTGTGCTCGGTGACGTCGACGAGCATTTCGCCGGCAACTACCTCGACGAAGCGACCATCCTCAAACTCGCCCGCGACGGGGGCTTTAGCACGGCCTCGATTGGAAAAATCGGTCCGGCTCTGATTTTCGATCCGACTGAGCGTAGCGGCAACCAGACAATTCTGGTCGACGACGCAACCGGAACTCCGAAAGGCATTCCACTTTCGACCGAGATGACCGCGCGCCTGCAAGCGGCTAACCTGCCGCTCGCGACGCCGTCGCGCGGAGAAAATGGCAACGCCGGGAACGTTTCGACGCCGGGCACGCTGGTTGCGAACGTGGTCCAGCAAAACTACTTCGCCTCGGTGACGTCTCACGTGGTGCTGCCGCTGTTCAAGGAACGCAACAAACCGTTCGTTCTGGTGTTCTGGTCGCGCGATCCCGACGGCTCGCAGCATAACCAGGGCGACAGCCTCAACAACCTCGCGCCCGGCATCAACGGTCCTACGTCGCTTGCCGCAATCCACAACGCCGACGACGATCTCGCGCAAATCCGATCGGCACTCGACCAGCTTGGGCTGCTCGATACGACTGACATCATCACCACGGCGGATCACGGCTTTGCAACCATCTCGAAGGAGAGCCAGACCAGCTCGACGGTAAAGACCTCTTTCGCCGATGCGCTGCCGAACCATCTGCCGCTCGGCTTCGTCGCGCTCGATCTTTCTCATGCGTTGAGCCTGGCTCTGATGGATCCAGACGACGGTTACAAAGTTGTCGGCGATGGATCGCATACCAAGAACGGCAACGGCCTGATCGGCGGCGACAAGACAAATCCGAAGGTAGTCGTCGCCGCCAACGGCGGGTCCGACCTGATTTATATTCCGGACGGTGACAAGGCGATGGCCAAACGAGTCGTCGACTTTCTGATGACCCAGGATTACGTCAGCGGGCTGTTCGTCGATTCCAAGCTCGGCAAATTCCCGGGCACGCTTTCGCTCGACGATATCGCGCTCGAGGGCTCGGCCATTACTCCGCATCCGGCGATAGCGGTCAACTTCCGTTCCTTCGACACGGTTTGCGGAGAGCCGGTGCGTTGCACAGTCGAGATTGCTGACACGATCCTGCAACAGGGTCAGGGAATGCACGGCTCATTCAGCCGCGCCGAGACCTGGAATTTTATGGCGATGCGGGGGCCCGACTTCAAATCGAAGTTCGTCGATCCCGCGCCGGCCAGCAATGCCGACCTCGGCCGCACTATCGCGCAGATCATGCAGCTCGATATGGCTGATAAAGGCAAGCTGGTCGGCCGTGTTCTCAGCGAAGCGCTGCCGGGCGGGACCGTTCCTGACGTGATTGGCCGCGTCGTCACATCAGACCCGGGCCTGAACGGCCTCGTCACCGTGCTCGACATGCAGACGGTCGGACCAACGCGCTATTTCGATGCGGCCGGATTTCCTGGCCGAACCGTGGGGCTTTCAACCACACCCCTGCAGCCGACCAGCACCCAATAATATCAGTTGGCGAGGTAGCCGGCGCGCCGGTCGCGCCGCCCCTCGGCGGCGATCCAGCGCAGGATCGCGACATCGACCTGCTCATAGCCCGCCGGGAGTCTCTCGGCAGCGGCTGAGACAAAGATACTGGATCGCTCGATCACTGAAGTGATCGTCGCAATATCGCAGCTGTATGTCGCGTCCGGGTGCATGAAGGTTTCTGAGGCGCCTCTTGAGCTTCAGTCGCTCGACTCGATGATCAGGTTCAAGAATTAAATGCCAGCGTGGCCAGCCAAAGGCCGCACTACGGCAAACTCGCGGCAGGTGACATCGTTCCACTCACCGATGTGTGATCGTTTAATCGCAATCAGGTCACTCATCCAGCCACCGGAAAGCAAACCACCGCGGTGGCGGCCTCAGCAAGAATCTTCCCTAGTTGGTTGGGGAAGCGACCGATTTATCGTCGTCGCTCGTTCAACAAGAGCTGATAATGTTGAGGTAACGGGCTGGTATTGCAGCCTTTCGAGCCGTACACCATGGCGCGGCTCAAGCCGGAATTCGACAAGCGCAATGTCAAAATCATCGGCCTGTCGGTCGATCCGGTCGACAATCACAAGAAATGGGCCGGCGACATCAAAGACGTCGTCGGCTTCGCCCCGAATTATCCAATGATCGGCGACACCGACCTCAAGATCTCCAAGCTCTACGGCATGCTGCCAGCGAGCACAGACGGCACGTCTGAAGGCCGTACTCCCGCAGACAACCAGACCGTGCGCAATGTCTTCGTCATCGGCCCGGATAAGAAGGTCAAGCTTATCCTCGTCTATCCGATGACCACCGGCGGCAACTTCGACGAAGTGCTGCGCGTGGTCGACTCGCTGCAACTCACCGCCAAGCATCGCGTCGCGACGCCTGCGAATTGGAAGCAAGGCGAAGACGTCATCCTCACTGGCGCCGTAACCGACGACGAGGCGAAAAAGCTTTATCCCGGCGGCTGGAAAACGCCGAAGCCCTATATCCGCATTGTGCCGCAACCGCGGTAGCCAGCTCCCCCTGTCTCTGCTTTGATTGCAAGAGCGCGGCCTCAGCCGCGCTCTTTGCGTTAGAACAATCAGACAAGCGGCGGCTAGGAGAGTTCAATGCTGGTGCTGTATCACGCCCCTCACTCGACGTGCAGCCAGAAGGTTCGCATGGTGCTCCACGAGAAGGGACTGCCGTTTGACGAGGTGCGGATCGACCTCGGCAAGAAAGAACAGCTCAAACCGGAATACCTCGCGATTAATCCGAATGGCGTGGTCCCTACCCTGGTCGATGACGGCACGCCGATCGTGGAGTCGAGCGTGATCTGCGAGTATCTGGACGAGAAATATCCACAGAACCCGCTGGTACCGCACGACATCGTCGACCGGGCGCGAATGCGCGCCTGGACGCACTACATCGAGGAAATTGCCGTTGGCGCGATCCGGGTCCCCTCGTTCAGTCGCGCTTTTCTTTATCGTTTCGAAGGCCAGGATCAGCAGCAATTCGAGAAGAACGAGATCGGCCCTCGTCCGGTACGCCGCGAATTGTTTCAGCGCATGGGATCGCCGAAAGGTTTCTCCAAGGGAGAGATCGACCGTTCGCTCGAACAGCTCACTGAAACTTGCCGGCGCATGGATGCAGCGGTCGCCGTGAAAGGCCCGTGGCTGATGGGCGAGCAGTTCACACTGGCGGATGTACTGGTAATGCCGAGCATCGACCGCATGGCGGACCTTGGGCTATCGAACTTCTGGGACGGCAAATATCCGGGCGTCAGCGCGTGGTACGAGCACCTGCAGGCGCGGCCGGCGTTCAAGGCGACATATTTTCCGGGATCGCGCGTGTCGGACTTCCTGCCGTTGCGGCCGCTCTATGCGGCCGGCCGATAACAGAACTCAAGGAGTGATCGTGGACATTCGCGACCCCGCCCAGCAGCCGCCGTTCGGCCATTTCATGGGCATGAAAATCACGTACCTATCGAAAGACAAGGTTGAAGCCGAGATGCCGATGCGCGAGGAGCTCAACAACCGCTTCGGCATGATGCACGGCGGAGCCATCATGGCGCTTGCCGATAATCTCGGCGGCACGGCAACCTTCGCTAACTTGAAGGAAGGCGAGCGCACCGCGACCATCGAAAGCAAGACCAACTTTTTCGCCCCGATCCCGGTCGGCGACATCGCGCGCGCTGAATGCACACCGTTACACCGCGGCCGCACCACTATGGTGTGGCAGACGAGAATCACGCGCAACGACGGCAGACTGTGCGCACTGGTTACACAGACGCAGATCGTCATTCCGAAAGGAAGCTCCTCGTAGCCGATGGCGACAAAGCGACCGCCAAGAAGCAAAGCTTCCAGGATCGTCGCGAAGCGGGCCTATGAGTCTGCCAGCGCCGATGACGGTTTGCGCGTGCTGGTCGACCGGTTATGGCCGCGCGGCGTCACCAAGGCGAGAGCGCGGATCGATCTTTGGCCGAAAGACATGGCGCCCAGCGACAAGCTGCGTCGCCTGGCGCATAGCAATCCGGAAAAATGGGATGATTTCGTCAAAGCCTACGCCGCAGAGCTCAAGCAAGAGCCGGCCAAAAGCGTGTTTGCGGACTTACGTGCCCGAGCCGAAAAAGAGCACATCACGCTGGTCTATGCGGCCCGCGATGAAATCCACAATCATGCAGTGCTGCTTAAACGCTGGTTCGATCGCAAACGCTAAATTGCACTCTCAAGAAACGCCGGCGAAGCGAATAAGCAGATAGCTGATAACGCCGAGCACGATCAGCGACGCCGTAACCGCAAGGGTTATTCGTACGCCGCTTCGCGCCACCACGCGCACGTTGACCCCCAGACCGAGGGCGGCCATCGAAACGGTCGTCAATGTCGCGGCGACAAAAGTTACCGGCGGCAGAACCACCTGCGGAATAAGGCCAAGCGAGCGGATCAGGAGCAAAATCAGAAATCCGGTAATGAACCAGGGCACAAGCTCATGCCAGTCCGGACGGCGGCGGTTCGGCCGGTCATGGTCTGTGCGAAGATCGGTGGCCAAAAGCGAAAGGCCGAGCACGACCGGCCCGAGCATCAGGACGCGGACCAGCTTGATGATAGTACCGACTTGGTTGCTCAAGGCCCCGATCGGCAGGGTCGCGGCCATCACCTGCGGTACGGCGTAAACCGTCAACCCGGCCAGCACGCCATACTGCGTGAGCGACAGTTTTAATATCGGCATCAAAAACGGCAGCGTCAGAACGACGATGACGCCGAGCACAGCGGTAAACGAAATCGAGGAGGCGATGTCGTCCCCGTCAGCCCCTATCACCGGCGCGACAGCCGCGATCGCCGAATTGCCGCAAATCGAGTTGCCGCAGGCAATAAGGATCGACATGCGCAGCGGCAGCCGCAATACCCGGCAAATGACGAAGCTCGCACACAGCGCAATGGCTACGACCGACGCGATACCAAACAGCAGAATTGGACCAAGCGCCCAGACGGTGGCGGCACTCACCGACGCGCCGAGCAGCACGACGGCAAGCTCGAGCAGGAATTTTCCGCTGAATGCAATTCCCGGTACGAGGCGCGGTGGTGGCGTCCAGGCGGTACGTACGGCAACCCCAAGCAGGATCGCAAGCACCAGCGCTTCAAGATAGGCCTGGCCGACGAAGTGCACCTCGACCATCTGCAAAACGATCGCAACGATCGTCAGGGCAACGCACAAGAGCACGCCCGGCAGCAGCTTGTTCACCCGATCGATCAAGTCACAGCACCTTGTAAAACCGCAAATGGACGTCGGCCGGCTTACGCTCGGCAGTACACACAATAATGTGCCTGCCTAGCCAAGCGTAGTGCGTAGCGTCAGTCTCGAATGACGTCACGCCGCGAAAGTAATAGCTTCCTGCAGCCACCGGGCGGCCTGCCAACAGCGCCTCCATGACCTCGGGCGCACCGTGGCGCAGCGCACGGTTGTGCACATGGATCGAGACACCGTCATTGGTACGCAGCGTGTAGCGCGCATCGAGCTCGGCAACGCCATCGTGACGAATGAGCTGCCAGTCCGCCCCGCCAGGCAGCACCACGCCCTCCAGCCCGGGCCCAGAAAATTCGCCACCGGTGATCGGCACAACGCGGCGCTGGCCTTTATTGAAAGCGCCGAGGTCCTGCGGCGGATCCACCGTGACGCGCGCGCCAAAGATAAATTCAAGCTCGGGCGCGCTCGAATCCCCATTTGCCATTCAATTCTCCCGATGCCATCGTTTGCCAGCACGCCAGCCTTTACGGATAATTGCAATGCCCATCGACGTTCGCGCCGCCGTAGCATTCGGCCCCGGGAAACCGCTCGAAGTCACGACCGTCCAGCTTGAGGGCCCGCGTGCGGGCGAAGTACTGATCGAGATCAAGGCGACGGGCATCTGCCACACCGACGAATTTACCCGCTCGGGCGCCGATCCCGAGGGCCTGTTTCCCGCCATCCTCGGCCACGAGGGCGCAGGCATCGTGGTCGATGTCGGGGCCGGCGTGACGTCGGTGAAAAAAGGCGATCACGTCATCCCGCTGTACACGCCGGAGTGCCGGCAATGTCCCTCCTGCTTGTCGCGAAAGACTAATCTCTGCACCGCGATCCGCGCCACCCAGGGCCAGGGCGTAATGCCGGACGGAACATCGCGGTTTTCCATCGACGGCAAGAAAATCCATCACTACATGGGCTGTTCCACCTTCGCCAATTTCACGGTGCTGCCGGAAATCGCAGTGGCGAAAATTCGCGAGGACGCACCGTTCGACAAAGCCTGCTACATCGGCTGCGGCGTCACCACCGGTGTCGGCGCGGTGCTCAATACCGCCAAGGTCGAGCCCGGCGCCAAAGCCATCGTATTCGGTCTCGGCGGCATCGGGCTCAACGTCATTCAAGGGCTGCGGCTGGCCGGCGCCGATATGATCATCGGCGTTGACCTCAATCCAGAGCGAAGGGCCTGGGGCGAGCGCTTCGGCATGACCCATTTCGTCAATCCGAAAGAGATCGAAGGCGACCTCGTCGCACGCCTCGTGAATATGACCAAGCGCGGCGCGGACCAGATCGGCGGCGCCGATTATACGTTCGAGTGTGTCGGCAACGTGCATTTGATGCGTATGGCGCTGGAAAGCTGCCATCGCGGCTGGGGCCAGAGCATCATCATCGGCGTCGCCGGCTCCGGCCAGGAGATCGCGACACGACCGTTTCAGCTCGTCACCGGACGGGTTTGGAAAGGCACCGCCTTCGGTGGCGCGCGGGGTCGCACCGACGTGCCCCGGATCGTCGATTGGTATATGGAGAAAAAGATCGAGATCGATCCGATGATCACGCATACGATGCCGCTTGCGGACATCAACAAGGCTTTCGACCTCATGCACGAGGGCAAAAGCATCCGCAGCGTTGTTATTTTCTAATCGCTGGCCTGAATTCTAGAACGCAAGCACGATCATCAAGGCGACTACGACACCGGCCGCGATTATCAGGATCTCAACGCCGTCGAAACCTAAAATGTTCGAGCGCCGACCCGTCTCTGGGAGCATGGCCATGCTTCCCTCCTGAACAACAGAGAAAACTGGCGTCAGTGAACTTCGCGCGGCCCGCCGCTCATGGCGGTCGGCTGCCCCGCCTTCACCAGTTGCGCGGTGCCGAGGTCGAGGTCTTGGACATGCGCGAAAGTGCCGATTGCTGCGACGACTACGGCGCAAAGCAAGCCGATCATAATGATCTTCAAATGAGTGCGTCGATCAGCGCTATAAATGGAATGGTTCATTGGACGACTCCCGTTTTTTACACCAGACACCTGTTGTTTCGAGCAGGATGTGACCAGGAACACACATCAGTGGATTTCTATAAGGCTTTGAAATAACTTTAATATTCTTGCCGATAGCGGGCAAAAATTCATCGGCCAAAGGCTTTCTGGGAGGAACGATGAAAATCACGCGAGTCGAGCCGATCTTCATCGCCGCGCCATACGAGCACGGCGGCCCGAAACAAATGCGCCCGCTCGGACCGTGGACGCTAATGGAGACGCTGTTCGTCCGCATCGACACTGACGCGGGCATCACCGGCTGGGGTGAAGCCTTCGGTTTCGCCGTTTCAGCGCTGACGCGTGAGGCGATCGTGCGCGCGGTCGCACCGCTCTGTATCGGCCGCGAATTTACCGACGTGCCCTCGTTCATGGCCGACCTGCAACGTAAGCTGCACGCAATGGGCCGGCACGGACTGGTCAGCTACGCGCTCGCCGGCATCGACATCGCGTTGTGGGATATTGCAGGTAAGGCGCAAGGCGTTCCCGTACATCGACTGCTCGGTGGCGGCACCCGCGACCGTATTCCCACCTACGCCAGTCTGTTGCGCTACGGCAAACCCGATCTGGTCGCCAAATACACCGAGGAAGCCATCGGGCGCGGCTACACTTCGATCAAGCTCCATGAACATCTCGTGGAGACTGTCGCCCCGGGGCGAGAAGCTGCCGGTCCCGATATCGCGATCATGGTCGATACCAACTGCGCCTGGCCGCCCGATGAAGCGTTGGAGATGGCACGCAAGCTCAAGGTCTACAATCTCGCCTGGCTTGAAGAGCCGGTCGATCCGGTCGACGACTACGACACTATGACGCGCATCCGCCGCGAAACCGGCATCGCCATCGCGGCCGGCGAAAATATCGGCCATGCCACTGAGGCACGGCAGGCCATCGAAATGGGCGCGCTCGATATCTTCCAGCCGAGCGTGACCAAGATCGGCGGCATTGTCGCCATGCAGAAGGCCATCGCTGTCGCGAAGCAGCACGGCGTGCGCGTGATGCCGCACTCGCCCTACTTCGGACCCGGATTGATCGCGACACTGCATGTCATCGCGGCCTGCCTGCCGGATTCGATGTGCGAACGGTTCTATTGCGAGCTTGAGGCGACACCGCTCGGCGATGCAATCGAAGCCCGCGACGGCCACATGAGAGTGCCGCAGCGCCCCGGTCTGGGTATCGAAATCGATGAAAGCGTGATCGCTCGCTATCGGGTAAGTTAGAGCATGATCCGGAAAGGCATGCCCTCGGACTTGATCCGTGGGTGGACTTCCGGTTTTCCGAAAAGACCATACTCCAATAAGAAATCTGGACCTTGATCCGCTTCAATTTGATCGGATCAAGGTCTAGGCCGCCAGGTCGCGGCGCAGCGCATCGGGGAACTCGAACACAAGCTCCGATGCCGGCACCGGCCGGCTCAACAAATAGCCTTGAGCAAATTGGCAGCCCGCGGCACGCAGGAACGTCAACTGGTCCACCGTCTCCGCGCCTTCCGCAGTCGTCGCCATATCGAGGCTTCGGCCAAGCCCGGCTATGGCGCAGACGATGGCGGCGCCGGAATGGTCCGCCATCTTTTGTGTGAACGATTGGTCGATCTTGATGCCGTCGAATGGAAACGTCTGAAGATAGGTCATCGACGAATAGCCGATGCCAAAATCGTCCAGTACGATCGAAATGCCGAGCTTCTTCAGTTCGTGCAAAAGCGCGAGGTTTTCTTCGTTGTTTTCGAGCAGCACGGTTTCGGTGATTTCCAATACCAGCCGCTGCGGCGGCAGGCCCGTTTCCGCCAGCGTCGACTTAATCACATCCAGCAAATCCTCCTGTCGGAACTGGACCGGTGACAGATTTACACAGACTTTGAGTCGTGGCGGCCATTTCACCGCATCGGCGCAGGCCTGATGCAGTATCCAGCGGCCAAGCGGGACGATAAGACCGCTCTCCTCCGTAAATGGAATGAATTGATCCGGACGAATGAGCCCGCGCTCGGGATGGCGCCAGCGCACCAGCGCCTCCACAGCGGCGCAACGATGACGCTCGAGATCGAAAATAGTCTGGTAATGCAACTCGAACTCTTGCCGACCGATCGCCCGGCGCAAATCGTCCTCAAGCTCCCGGTTTTCGCGAGCCTCTTTTTCCATCTCTGGTTCGAAAAAGCAAAAGCGATCGCGGCCTTCCGCTTTGGCCTGATAAAGCGCCAGATCTGCGTTCTTGATCAGAGTATCCGCGGCCGTGCCATCCCGCGGGGCGATTGCAATGCCAATGCTGGTCCCAACATTGAGCGTGCGCCCATCAAGATCGTAGGGCTGCCTGATCGCGTGCAGAATGCGATTGGACAGCGCGACCGCGGCTTGCTGGTGATCCGGTTGGGCAGCCTGAAGCACGGCAAATTCGTCGCCACCCAACCTCGCCACACAATCGGTCTCGCGCGTCGTTTCCTTCAGCCGGCGCGCGACTTCCTTCAGCAGAGCGTCTCCGGCCGGATGACCGAGCGAGTCGTTGACGGTCTTGAACCGGTCAAGATCAAGCATCAGAACCGAAAGCTCCTCACCGTTCCGGAGCGCCGGACCCAATGCTTCGGAAATTTTTTCGGTCAGCAGTGCCCGGTTCGCAAGCCCTGTCAGGCTGTCATAGCGAGCCATTTGTGCCAGCTGCGCCTCAATACGTTTTTGCTCTGTAATGTCCTGGTGGATGGAAACCCATCCCCCAGTATCCATCATCTGGCGCGTAACGCAGACGGTACGTCCGTCTCGCAAAGTAAGAATGGTACGCGACGAACCCGCTTGGAGCGCTTCCTTGAAGCTCTTAACGAACAGCGTTGGAGCCTGTTCCGGGGCGGTGCCGGCAGCCATGCGCGCCTGCATGATGCCGGCCAACGGAGTTCCGGGCTTGAGTTGCTCGGCGCTCAGACCCGATATTTTCTGAAACTCGGCATTGCTGACAATGAGATGCCCCTCACCGTCGTACATGGTCAAGCCTTGGGACATATTGTTCAAGGCGGCGTCGAGCTGCCGCGACTTTTCCGCGAGCGACCCTTCGGAACTGCTGAGTGAACGAACTTGCCGGGTGATCGCCGCCAGTAGGTAGAGCGATAAGATCAGGAACGCCGAACTGCCCGCGATTATCGTGGCGGTTCGCCGCTCCCACGTCTGCAATACCGTGCTCTCGGTAAGTGAGATATCGACGATAAGCGGATAATGCGGCACCCGCCGGACCGATACGTAGCGAATATTGTTGTCGGCTTTGCCACGAAGACGAAATACCGGATCATCCTTCGACAACGCCTCGAGCCATTGCGCCTTGTACGACAATTCAAGCCCGGCGGACTCGCGGTCATCGGGGTGGCGAAACAGAATAACGCCATCCGGATTCAACAGCGTGAATAGCAGGCTGTGTACCGACTGGATCGCGCTGTAGGTATCCTCAAAATATTTGGCGTTAACGCTTGCGAATACGATGCCGGCAAACCTTCCCCTGGAATCCGCAAGCCGTCGCGCAAATACAATGGTCTTGGCGCCGTTAACCCGGTTGGCCGACGGAATTGAGATGCTGATCTCGCCATCGGTCCGATTGCGTGCGGCGTGAAAATAATCCCGATCGGAAACGTTGTAATTCGTCTCAAGACCGCTCAACGTCGAAACAACAAGTTGTCCGTCTTTGTTCGCCACCGCTAAACCGAAGACCTGCGGCATTTGCGAAAGATGCCAGCGCAGTTTTTGCAGAAACCCGTCGCGGTCAAATCCGGCGCCAAAGTCGGCGGACGCACCGTCGTTGCCTGCCTCCGCTGCTCGTTTGATCTCGAGCAGCGCGGCGTCGATCGACTGCACCGAGCGGGATAGCTGGTTCGCAAGAACGGTCGCGATACTGCCTGATTCAGAAACGGCGGCGCGGATGGCATCTTCGCGGAGCTGGAAAATCGTCAACGCCACCGCGCTTGCCGACACACCGAGCAGCAAGACAGCAGCCCACCACAAGCGCTTAAGCGGAAATGATTGGGGCACGGCGACAACGGCGCTCGCCGACGACGGCGCGCGGCTCTCAAAGCCAAACGCGTTACGGACTTTTCCAAACATCGGACAAGGGTCCGCTTGCTCCCAGCGGCCTCAACTCTTCAGGCGTATTCTGTTTCACGGATGCCAAGATCGAATTAAAGTGTTGAGTTAATCGCCATGAAACAAATGTTCGTTGTTTTTATGCTTGGTGATGTCGAAACGCACAGGCATAAGGCTGAATTTTGCTTGCCTAATCATCAAACCACCAGAATTTAAGCTGGCAGCGAACCGCAAATCCCGTTTACCGGCGCATTAACCTTGGCGGAACCTCCCTCCTTCGCCGGTGTTGGGTTTAAGGCAGCGTTCCGGTCCCGCCCATTTCAATGACAGCCCTGACCAGCCACCGCAAAAAGCGCCGTTTGCGCCGAGCCGTTGCTCATTACAATCGCGCCAGACGAAGACTGCACACGCCGGCGTCGGCGCAAAGCCGTTACGGCCTCGACTGGATGAACTTTTTCCTTGCCGATGTGCAGACCGGCTTCGGTACCTTCGTCGCCTTTTATCTGGCCCATCTCGGCTGGACGGAGCGTAATGTCGGACTGGCGCTGTCGGTTGGGAGCATCGCCGGGGTTTTGAGCCAAGTTCCTGGAGGCGCGCTCGCCGACGCGGTGAAGGGCAAGCGCGCGCTGGTCGCGATCGGGATCGCGATGATCGGCATCGCAGCGCTCATTCTCGCGCTTACGCCGTCGTACCTTTTGGTGATGTTGGCGTCACTGCTTCAAGGCGTGACGGCAGGCATCGTCACGCCTGCGATCGGCGCGATCAGCCTCGGTCTGGTCGGCCTGCGGAAAATGTCGGTACGTACTGGCCGTAACTATCGCTATTCGGCGGCCGGCCATGCAGCGACTGCGGCGCTGCTCGGGCTGGTTGGCGCTTACTTTGCCATGAGCGCCATCTTCATTGCGGCTGCCATTTTATGTGTTCCCGCACTGATTGCGCTTAGCCTCATCCGGCCCGAAGAGATTGATTACGCCCAGGCGCGAAATGCTGCGCCAGGCCAACATGCCGACCACGCAAGTGTTCTGGATCTTGCCAAAAACCACCGGCTTCTGTTGTTCACCGCTGCGCTGGTGCTGTTTCAGCTTGCCGACGCGTCGATGCTCCCGCTGATCGGCGAAAGCCTCGCGACAAGTATTCCGACCGAATCTTCGATCTGGATGTCGGGGCTGATCATCGTGCCGCAGATTGTCGTCGCACTGTTCGCGCCGTGGGTCGGATACCATTCCGAAAAACGCGGACGCAAACCACTGCTGCTGATCGGCTTTGCCGCCGAGCCGATACGCGCTGCGTTGCTGGCTTTCAGCAGCAACTACGCGCTACTCATTGTCGCACAGGTGCTCAGCGGCATTACCGGTGCTGTCATCGGTGTCATGACGGTATTGGTCGTCGCGGACCTGACCGCCGGAACCGGACGATTCAACCTTGCGCAGGGTGCCGTCGGCGCCATGATCGGCATCGCTGCCTCAGTGAGTACGCTCGCCACAGGGTTTCTATTTCAGGGTGTCGGCAACTTCGGCGGATTTATCGCCATCGCAGGTATTGCCGGCGCGGCGACCAGCCTGATTGCGCTATTCGTTGCGGAGACAAAGCCGTCCGATTATCCGGATTGATTTTGCAGCAAGCGCATCTACTCCACTTTGATGCCCGCCTCTTCGATAATCGGCCCCCACAATTTGGCATCGGCGGCATTTTTTGCCGCGAGTTCCTCCGGCGTCGAGCTTTGCGCCAAAACGCCGAGCGGCTCGAACTTCTGTTTGACTACCGGGTCGGCCAGGATTGCCACCATAGTGGCATTTATTTTCTTGATGACTTCGGCGGGCGTTTTGGCCGGCGCATAGAGTCCATACCAGGAAGAAACGTCATAACCAGGCACGCCCGATTCCTCGACCGTCGGCAATTCGGGCGTTCCCGGAAAGCGTTTCGCCGTCGTCACCGCAAGGCCGCGCAATTGCTTCGACTTGACCGGCTGCAGCAGCGAGCCGGTCGTATTGAACATCAGGTCGACCCGCCCGGTCATCAGATCGGTCATCAGCCCGTCAGTCATGCCGCGATACGGCACGTGGGTCATTTCGATGCCGGTCATGTGCTTGAACAGTTCGCCGGACAAATGCGGCACCGTGCCGACACCAGGCGATGCCCAGCTCACCTTGCCCGGATTGGCTTTGGCGTAAGCGATGAAATCCTCAAGCTTGTTGAACGAAGAGTTATTCGCGACCGCGATGATGTTGGGGTATGTACCAATCAGGGAAATCGGCGCGAGATCGGCCACTGGATCGAATGTCAGAGTCGAAAACAGGAAGCGGTTGACCTCGGGCGAGCCCGGCGCAACGAGGAGCGTATAACCGTCGGGCGCAGCTTTGGTTGCCGCATCCATGGCGAGCCGTGCACCGGCACCCGGTTTGTTTTCCACGATCGTCTGTTGCTTCCATTTGTCCGATAAGCCCTCCGACACGACGCGAGTCGCAAGATCGGCTCCGCCACCCGGCGGAAAGCCGACCAGAAGGCGCACAATGCGGTTCGGATAATCTTGCGCAAAAGCTGCCGGCGAATATGACCCGATCGCGGCCGCACCGGCGAATTGCAAAATTCGACGACGTGAAAATTCCATCCCGGTCCCTGTCAACGATTCCCCCGTCAGTAAACGGCGCGTCTCATGGCGCCTGGCTTGGTCCACGAGGCTAACTGAACTGACTGACAGTGTGAAAGGGGTAGCGGTAACGCGCCGTTGTCGCAGCACCCTATTCCGGCTCGACTTTGGCGGCCTTGACCGCCTCGCCGTAGCGCGCCGCTTCGGCATGGAGGAAAGCCGCAAATTCCTCCGGCGACATGTCGGTCGGCTGATAGCCGGCCTTCACGATGGCATCGTGGAAGGATGGCTCTTTCAGCGCTGAACGAATTGCCGTGTTCAGCCGCGTGATGATTTCCGGTGGAGTCTTTGCAGGCGCGAGCCAACCTTCCCACGAGCCTTCGACATCAAAGCTCGGCAGGGTGTCACGGATTGACGGCACGTCCGGCAATTCCGCAATCCGCTGTTTGCCGGTGACGCCGAGCGCCCGTAATTGGCCGCTGGTTACGTAGGTTGACGACGAGGGCGAAACAAAACCCATATCCACCGTGCCGGACAACAGCGCGGTTATGATTGGAGCCGCACCCTTGAACGGGACATGCTCCATCTCGATGCCTGCCTTTTCGCAGAACAAGGCTGCAGCGAGATGCAGTGTATTGCCGATACCGGCCGAGCCGTATAGCAGGCGATGGGTCTTGGCATAATTGACCAGTTCGGCGACCGAATTCACCGGCAGGCCGGGACGGATCATCAGAATATATCCGGCGCTGATGCCGGCATTCGCGACCGGCGCGAAGTCGCGAAAAATATCGAATGGCAGTTTTTTCTTGACGCTCGGGTTGATCACAAACGCGGGCGGCGTATCGAGCAATGTGTAGCCGTCAGGCTCGGCCGTCGCGACAGCCTGCATCCCGACAATACCGTTGGCCCCGGCGCGGTTTTCAACGATGACAGACTGACCGAGCGGCTTTTGAACGGCGGCAGCGACAATCCGCGTCACCACGTCCGGCGCACCGCCCGGCTCGAACGGCACGATGACCCGGATCGGCCGCGACGGATAATCATCCGCGGCAGCCACCGATATTGCAGCACTTAGGGCCAGCAATACGGCTGCAATCCGCCACTTCATCTTCAGCACAGGCACAGATTCATCTCCCGTCGACGGCGTCACATCGCCACTTTGTTGGCGCCCCGGCATTTGCTAGCACGTACGGACAATCCTGGGAGGATCGCCATGGGCAGGCGTGTCATGCAGACAAAATGCTCCCTCGTGCTCGCGTGTCTGGCGGCGGCGCTGATCGCCGGAAACGCCAAGGCGCAATCGCCGGGTGCATTCGCCGGCAAAACCGTCACCATGTATATCGGCTTTGGGCCGGGTGGCGGATATGACATGTGGGCGCGCGTCGTTGCCGCTCATCTCGGCAAGCACCTGCCCGGCAATCCGACGGTTACGCCGGAGAATCTGCAGGGCGGCGGCAGCTACCGCGCCGCGGGCTTCATCTACAACGTCGCGCCAAAGGATGGCACCGCGATCGCGCTGATCGCACGCGACGCCGCGCTTGGCCCGC
>Ga0302326_10005206_pt1 | contig 29685 bp, 27 predicted proteins | sample Palsa_T0_3_FD_202264 | JGI IMG/M metagenome (GOLD analysis project Ga0302326, IMG submission 202264) | Peat permafrost microbial communities from Stordalen Mire near Abisko, Sweden - Palsa_T0_3 | ecosystem: Environmental > Terrestrial > Soil > Palsa > Peat permafrost | place: Sweden: Abisko... | reverse complement strand
AGGCGCGCGCGATGTCCTCGCGCAACGGGTCGTCGCTCGTGGTCCAGAGATCGTGGAGGCGCAAGGCTGCATCCCGCGACGGCGGATCGATCCTCGCGATCGCGCGGACCGCCTCGCTTCGAGCCATCAGGTCCGGGTCCACACGAGCGGCTTCGAGCAGCGACGCCACGTCGTGCGCTGTCGTGCTCGCTCGCATCGCTGCGCGCCGCACCTTCACGCTCGGGTCGAGCATCGCGCGCGCGCGGGCATCCGCGTCGTCTGCACGCACGAGGCTGCGGACGCCGACCGCGCGCCAGTCGTCGCTCGGATCGTGCAGCCACTCGCGCGTGGACGCGTCGCTCCACGCGCCGATCTCGAGGAGAGTCAGCGCGGCCTCGGCACCCGCGGCGTCGTGGGTCTCCGCTCGGCTCGCCAGCGCGGATTCGAGGGTGCTCGCGCACGTCCGGAGCTCGCGTACACGGGCTTGGGCGTCGTCACCCTTCGAGGTCTCGATGGCGTGCTCGGCCACGGCCTGGGCGATGCGGGCAGCCTCGTCGTTCTGGAGGTTTCCCGCGCGGAGCTCGGGCGTGACCGCCGCGGCGAGCGCCACGTTGTCCCCCCGTCGAGCAGCGCTCACGGCCGCAGAGCTCGCGCACGAGGTGACCATCATGGCCAAGGCAGCGGCCCCGAGAGTGATGCGCATCGACCATTCACTATGATACGGCCGATGCTCCGATGTCGAGCGCCCATCTCATCATCAACCGCCGCGCGCGCCGGCTCGAGCATGAGACTTCGCCCCTTCTCGCGACGCTGAATCGCGCGGCCGAGCGGTCGAGAATCGCCGCTCACGAGACCTTCAATGTTCGCGAGCTCGACGCGGTCGCCCGCAAGATCGTGGCGAGCGCACCGCGGGCAGTCATTCTCGCCGGCGGTGACGGAGCCTACACCGCAGGTGTGACCGCGCTCACGCATGCTTGCGCCGCTGAAGGCATCGCGATTCCTCCCGTCGCTTTTGCTCCCGGCGGAACCGTCAGCACGACCGCGCGAAACTGGGGGATGCGCGGTGATCTGGCGACGTATGCGACGCGATTGCTCGCGGCGGTCGCCGAAGATCGCGCGCGGCGTAGCGAGCGCCCATCGCTGCGCGTCAAGGACGACGACGCGGAGCGCATCGGCTTCATTTGGGGTGCGGGCCTCGTCGCGCGCTTCTTCCACGCCTACGACGCGCACCCACGCGCCGGCTACGGGGCAGCCGCGGCCATCGTCGCCCGCGTGTTTGTCGGCTCACCGTTCGGGGGCAAGCTCGCGCGCCGTGTGCTCACACCCGTCCCGTGCGAGGTGTGGATTGACGGTAGCCTTCAGTTGGCTCCCGCCTACAGCTTGATGGTCGCGAGCGTCGTACGCGATCTCGGCCTCCACATGCGTGTGCTCTATCGCGCGGGCGAAGATCCCGAGCGTCTCCACTTCGTCGCGAGCCCCCTCGGCGCTCCCCTTCTCGGTCCGCAGATGCCCCTCGTTCTGCTGGGCAAGCGCTTGCGGGGGCGAGGGCACGTCGACGCACTCACCCGAGAGGCACGCGTGCGCTTCGCCGCTCGCGACGACTACGTGCTCGACGGGGACCTCCACACGACACGCGAGGTCACGGTGCGTGCGGGTCCAAGGCTCGTGCTTCTCGGTCCGCCTTAGCCGAGCCGAAGAGCAAGACTTCGTCCGCGATGGCGACCGGCTCGGGTCGGTGGGTCACGATCAGCACAGTCCGCTTGCCTCGAAGCCTCGCGATGGCGGAGAGAACGGCTGCTTGGGCGCCGTCGTCGAGGCCGCTCGTCGGCTCGTCGAGCAGGAGTATCGGCTGGCGCGTCGCGAGCGCACGAGCGATCGCGACTTGCTTCTGCTCTCCTCCAGAGAGAGCGCGACCCCCAACGCCGAGCTGCACGTCGCGGAGCCGTTGGAAGAGATCCCCGGCACCGATGGCGTCCATCGCAGCGCGCACGTCACCGCTGCCTCCGAGCGCGACGTTCTCGGCGAGCGTTCCACGCACGATGGGAGCGTCTTGCGGAACCCACGCGAACCCGCCACCTCCGCGGATCTCGCCCGCACGAAGGCGCGCGAAGCCGAGGAGCGTCCGAAACAGCGTCGTCTTGCCGACGCCCGTCGCGCCACGAATTACGACGATGGTTCCAGGCTCGATTCGCGCATCGATCACACCGAGCTTGCCACGCTCGAGCTCGACGCCGCGAAGCTCGAGAACCACGGGGGTGTGCGCCTCGTCTCCGCGTTCGTCGTCGACGGATCCGCCGCTGGCGGGACGTCGCGAACACCAAACGTCGACGGATCCGCCGCTGGCGGGACGTCGCGAACACCAAACGTCGACGGATCCGCCGCTGGCGGGACGTCGCGAACACCAAACGTCGATGGAGGGCTGGGGTGCCTCATCAAGCTTCAAGCGTTCTGCTGCGGTCCCCGCCCGCACCCACGCGAGACGGGCTTCGACGAGCTCGCGCAGCGGTTTGTACGCCATGAAGAACGCCACCGCGAATGCGAGAACGCGCCCGCCATCCATCGACGACGCGTGAGGGGCGCCCACGTGGACCCCGACGACCACGAGAAGGAGCGCCAGCGCACCGAGGGCTTCCGTCGCCCCGCTCAACCCAGCGGTCAGCGCCACCGCGTTCGCCATCCGCCGCGTGAGGCGACGTGATGCATCCGCAACACGCTCACGAACACGGTGGGCTGCACGATAGGAGGACCACAGTTCAGCGTGGCGAATCGCCTCATCGGTTGCCTCGAGCAGCAACGCGCTCTCGTCGAGGGTGCGGCGCTGCACCGTTTTTACGTGCTTCTTCGCTCGTGAAAGCATGATCCCGAACGGGAGGAGAACGAGGCCTGCGATCAGCAAAAAACGCGTCCCGGACCAGACGGCGAGCAAGACGAGCGGAACGAGCTGCAGCACGGCCTTCGCTACACCAAACAACGCCGAAACCCCTGCCTGCACCTCGCGAACACCGGTCGTGAGGTCGTCCACCGCCAAGAAAGTGGTGCTCGCTACACCTACTTGCGCCCCCTGATCGTTCTGTCGTGGATGCGCCACTAAATATGTACGGCGTTGCAACGCTTCGAGCCGCAGCGCGTCACCTACCGCACCCGACAGCCGTGCTTGAAAGAACCCTGCTCCCACTCCACCCACACCCTTTACAAACGCGGCGACGAAACCGAGAAGGGCCAGCCGAACCACGAAGTCCCCCGTCACGAATGGGGCAAGAACTGCGGGGATCCGTGGTGATGAGCCAAGCATCGCCTGAGCGCAGGCCGCTCCCGCAAGCGCCAACCCGCCGTGACCCACAGATTGCAGGCATGAGAAGGCCACGAAGGCGGTTGAAGAAAGAGGTCTCTTGGAAACCTCTCGGACCCCATATCCGTAAAAGGATGGTCCCCCGTCCAGGTGCGAAAGTGGCGATTCAGCCTTACTTGATAACCAATCGAACAACTTGCCGGCCATCATTCATCTAAGGAGCGGAAGGTGTCCACCCGGACGCGCCCAGGGAATGAAAATTGCTTCGAAATCCGTAGGTCCGACTCATGAACAAAAATAACCAGACTGCCGTAAAGGTGCCTGCCCGTGACGACTCGGAGGAGGACGTTCCGAAGTCCACCTCCACGCACCCGGAGAACGATCTCGTCCTCGAAGACGAGTTCGAGGCTGCCAACCCTGAGGTCGTTCCAGCCGACATCGCGGCGGCAGCGCCAGAGGCGCCGCCCGCCAAAGAGCCCATCCGCGATCGCGAGATTGAAGAGAGCGGCGGCGATTCGATGCTCGCGCGGTACTTCCGCGAGATGGCCACGCACTCGGTGATGGGCCAGGAAGAGGAGCTCGCGACGGCCATCGAGGTGGAGACGGTCGAAGTCGCTCAGTGGGTCGCGCTGTTCAGCCACATGCCTGCGGCGCCGTACATCCTCGAGTCCCTCGAGAAGAACTTGCCGATCGGCGAAGAGAAGCTCGACTTGCCCCAAGTCGCCGAGCTCCATCGCCTCGTGAAGCTCGCGCGCAAGACGCGCATGCGTCTGTCCCGCGACTCCGAGAAGAAGTGGACGCGAACGTGCGAGTCGCTCGCCCGCGCCATTCGTCTCGCCGACAGCGACCGCTTGTGGGTCGCTGATGCGGAGAACATCGCGCGCGCCCTGTGCGAAGTGCCGGACCCGGACGCGGACGCTCCCGAAGACGAGGAGAGCGACGTGACGGCGCCGCCCGACTCGGACGTCCAGCTCGCGCGCAACGTCGCCCCCACGCTCGCGCTCACGCGAGACTACAGAAAGTACCTCGATCGCATCGCGTACTCCGCCGAGCATGGCCGGGTCGTGAAGAACAAGTTCGTGAAGGCGAACCTACGGCTCGTCGTGTCGATCGCCCGCCGCTACAACCGCGGTCGCCTGCCGCTCATCGACTTGATTCAGGAAGGCAACATCGGCCTGATGAAGGCCGTCGAGCGGTTCGACCACGCGCGTGGGTATCGCTTCTCGACGTACGCGTCGTGGTGGATTCGCCACGCGATCTCGCGCGCGCTCGCTGACAAGGGTCGCGCCGTGCGAATCCCCGTGCACATGCTCGATACGCACAACCGCGTAGCGCGCGCGACCGCATCGGTCATGGCGCGCACCGGTCGAGAGCCTTCCCTCGAGGAGCTCGAGCACGAGACGGGCATCCCGACCGAGAAGCTCGACAAGGTCAAAGGCTCGTGGACGGAGACGCCCTTCTCCCTCGATCGCCCCGTCGGCGACGAGGACGGGCGCAAGTTCATCGACTTCCTCCAGGACGAGAACATGGTCTCCCCCTACGAGAACCTCATCTCCCAGAAGTGGGGCGAGGAAGTGCGCCGTCTTCTCGGCACACTCACCCCCATCGAGTCGCGCATCATCCGTTGGCGCTTCGGCCTCGATGACGAGGACGAGCTCACGCTCAAGGAGATTGGCGACAAGTACAACTTGTCCCGCGAGCGTATTCGTCAGCTCCAGGAGCAGGCGCTCGGCAAGATCCGCAAGCACATGCGCGAATAAACGTGCGGCTTACTTGCAGGAGCCAGGGATGTTCTCCATTCCCGGTGTACACGCGCCGCTGAAGCTAATCTTGAACGAGCCTGCATCCCCGCCTGGGGTCCTGCGCAACGGGACAGCAGCGAGAACGGCGCGGAGGCACTGGTCGAGGTGTGGCGCGCCATCGGCGATGGTCGTCAATGACGTGATCGCGCCGCTCTCGTTCACGCGCACCTCGTAATAAGGGGTCTCGTGATGCGGAGGCTCATGCTCGCTCGCGCCAAAGCACGCTGAGATCGCTGGGGCGTGTGTGGAGAGCTCGGCTCGATAACGTTCCCAATCACACCCCTTGCACCCGCCGAAGTCCGAGCCCCCAAGATGGCCGCGCGGTCCACCGTACTGATGGACGAGAGGGGCAACCACCGGCGCGCCGACGTTTCCTGATGGTGTCGCTGCTGCAGTGACGACGGGTGGAGGTAGCGTGATCGCGACGCTCGACAGGGCATTCGATACGGCCTGCTGCGCGAGCGACTGACCAAACGCGACGCCCGACGCAGCGACCGGATCGATCGGGCGCTGCGCTCGTTCGGTGTCACGCGAGCCCTTCGTGACGATCGCCACGATCATCACCGTGCCAAACGTGAGCACCGCCACGATGATCACGAGCGTGATCATCACGAGGGTCGCCGTGGAGCGCTTCGGAGGTTGCGTCTCCGGAGACGTCTTCGGCGGCGGGGTTCGATGCACGACGATGGGCGTGGGTTCCCTGATCCCGGCATCGGCCAGCGTCGCCGCTGTTGCGGAGACTGGAGGCCGCAGGCTTGCCGGAAGGCCCGACCACGGCGCGAGCGCGCGGCGCATGGCTTCGGCGTCGCTGAAGCGGTCATTGCGGTCTTTGGCCATGGCCTGCTCGACGACCTCGACGAGACCGAGAGGCAGATCCGGCCGTAGCTCGCGCAGCGACATGGGCGTCTTTTCGACGATGGCAAAGAGCAGCGCGGGAATGCTCGGCGCCTCATAAGGAAGCCGACCGCTCAGAGCCTGATACATCGTCGCGCCGACGGCGTAGATGTCCGCGCGGGCGTCCACGTCCTCCGCGCCGTGCGCTTGCTCGGGCGCCATGAACGCGGGCGTCCCGAGCATCGCTCCAGTCCCCGTGAGCTTGGCTTGCCCTTCCACCGCGAGCTTCGCGATGCCGAAGTCGAGCACCTTCACGGTGTCGGGGACGGCTGCGTCGGACAGCAGGAAGATGTTGTCCGGCTTGACGTCGCGATGAACGACGCCCGCGCGGTGCGCTGCCGAAAGCGCAGAGAGCGCCTGCGACGCGATGAACGCCACACGCTGGGCCGGAAGGACTTGCTCGCGTGCGACATACGCACCCAGCGACTCCCCGCGAAGAAGCTCCATCACGAGAAACGGCTGGTCTCGTGGCGTCTCGGGGTACTGAAAGTCCGTCACCTGGACGATGTTGGGATGGCCAAGAGCGGCCACGATCTCGGCCTCGCGCCGAAAGCGCTCCAATTGCTGCCTGTCCTCGGCAAGACGCGGGTCGAGCAGCTTCACCGCAACGCGGCGCCCAAGACCCTCCTGAACGGCTTCGTACACCGTTCCCATCCCGCCACGGCCGAGCGGCGGCTCGACGAGGCGATAGCGGCCGCCGAGGATGATGGTCGTGCTCATGCGCCCTTAAATCGCTGATACGCTAGCTGAGATTGACTGCGGTGGCTCAGAATCCCGTCCGCGTCGTGGGGCGCTATGCGCTCTACGGCGAGCTTGCCTCCGGTGGGATGGCGACGGTGCACGTTGGGCGCCTCCTCGGACCCGTCGGGTTCGCACGGACGATTGCCATCAAGCGACTCCACCCGCAGTACGCCAAGGACCCCGAGTTCGTGTCGATGTTCCTCGACGAGGCCCGACTCGCCGCCCGCATTCAACATCCGAACGTGTGCGCCACGCTCGACGTCGTCGCGACCCAAGGCGAGCTCTTCCTCGTCATGGAATACCTGCAAGGCGAGACGCTCTCGCGGATGATTCGCGCGGTGCGCAATCGCGGCGAGCTCATCGATGCTCGCATCGCCGTGTCCGTCAGCGCCCAGACGCTTCACGGGTTGCACGCTGCGCACGAAGCGAAGAGCGAGCGAGGAGAGGCCCTCCACATCGTTCATCGCGACATCTCCCCGCAGAACATCCTCGTTGGACGTGACGGCGTGGCAAAGGTTCTCGACTTCGGTGTGGCGAAAGCTGCTGGGCGCTTTCACACGACGCGAGAGGGGAACGTCAAAGGCAAGCTCCCGTACATGTCGCCCGAGCAGCTTCGCGGACAACCCGTCGACCGGCAGACCGACGTCTACGCCGCGTCGGTTTGTCTTTGGGAGACGCTCACGGGTCGCAAGCTCTTCAAGGGCGACAACGAGGGGAGCGTGCTCGAGCAAGTCCTCTTTGGCGCGATCGACCCGCCGAGCCGCTGGGTGCCGGACGTTCCACCCGTGCTCGACGCGCTCGTGATGCGTGGGCTCGAGCGGGACAAGACCAAGCGCTTTGCCACCGCGCGCGAGTATGCGCTCGCGCTCGAGCGGGCCGTATCGCCTGCGCTCGCTTCCGACATCGGCGACTGGGTCGAGGCCGTCGCGGGGGAAGTGCTCACCGAGCGCGCCGAGCGCATCGCCGAGATCGAGAGCGTGACCGACAGCGTTCCCGCGATGGGGCTCACCGAGGTGATGTCCGGGCTCGATGGGCCGAGCCTTGCGGTTCCGGCTGCACCATCGTCGGGGATGATCGGCGGCAGCTCTTCGCAGGTGTCGAGCATCTCGGTGGCGGCGAGCGATCGCACGACCATGCCCGGCGCGAACAACCGCTGGCGCACCGGCATGCTCGCGATCGCCGCGCTCGCCGCCGTGACGATCGTGAGCGTGAGCATCGCGTTCGGCTTGGCGGCGCGAAACACGTCAGCCGGCGCCAAGTCGAGCACGGCATCCGCGACCATCGGGGCGCTCGACACGAACACCGTCACCATCGCCATCCCTCCGCCAACCTCGAACGACACGGCCACTGCGAGTGCGACGACCACCGCGCCGTCCGCGACCGCTGCGGTGACGACCGCCAAACCCACTCACGTCGGCGCCACGCACGCCGCGGGGAACGACGACTGCAAGATCCCCTACACCATCGGCCCGAGCGGCGAGCGGATCTACAAGCGCCACTGCTACTGATCGAGAGTCTCGTGATAGTCTGCTGACATGCGATCTCGCGGCGTTTATCTGCTGGGCCTCGCCCTCGCTCTCGTGCCGACCGCAGCCACGGCCGATGACAGGGACGACTGCTTCAACGCCGCGGAGAAGGCCCAAAAGCTCAAGGCCGACAAGAAGCTCTCCCTCGCGAGGCCCGAGCTCATCACGTGCTCGCGCGACGTGTGCCCTCAGCAGGTTCGCAGCGATTGCGTGAAGTGGCTCGGCGACGTCGACGCGGCCATGTCGACGGTGGTGGTGCGCGCGCGCGATGCGAACGGCCATGACGTCATCGACTTGAAGGTGTTCGTCGACGGCGAGCTCTTCTTGTCGAAGCTGCAGGGCACGGCCGTGACGATGGACCCAGGGCAGCACAAGATCCGATACGAGTTTCCGAACGGCAAGAGCGTCGAGGAAGAGGTCCTCATCGCGGAGGGCGAGAAGAACCGCACGCTGAGGGCGGAGCTGAAGGAAGCGGACACGACCACCGAGACGAACACCGGCACGGGGACATCGCCCCCCAACGCCCAGACGTCATCGAAGGGCGGACCTGGAGCGGGGCCTTGGATCATCGGCGGCATTGGTCTCGCGGCACTCGGCGTGTTCATCGGGCTCGAAGCCGACTTGCAGTCGACGTACAGCGGGCTCAAGAACGGCTGCGGGTCGACCGCCCCACCGAGCTGCGACCCGGGCAAGGTCAGCTCACTTCAGACGGAGATCGACGTGGCCGGTGTGATGTTCGGCGTCGCCCTTGCCGGTGTCGTGACGAGCGCGACGTGGCTCATCGTGTCGGCCGTGACGGGTCACCCGAAGACGACGACGACTGGCTCATTTGGCATCACGCCGCTTATGGGTGGCGGCTTCGCGACCTACGGCCATTCGTTCTGACGGCCTGCGTCAGTCCGAACCGTACTGCTCGCGGACGATGGCGGAGACGAGCCTGTCGGCGTCCATTCGGGCTCGCGCCGCGTGGCCAGGGATCTTGTTGAAGAGGATGGCGAACGCGATGGGCTCCTTGCCCGGCGGGCCGAGGACGTAACCCGAGAGCGCGATGGCGTCATCGAGCGTGCCTGTCTTCGCGCGGACGGCGCGCCGCGTGTGGTCGGAGAGGAGGCGCCCGTGAAGCGTACCGTCGACGCCGCCGATGGCGAGCTGGGCGACGAACTCGGGGCCGATCGCTGCGTCTTGCCACGCCGAACGGAGGAGCCGCACGATGCTCGACGTCGTCACGCGATTGGCGTCGTAGAGGCCCGAGCCGTTCTTGATGACGATCCCGTCGTCGGTGGCGTTCATGTCGGCGATCGTCTTGACGACGAGCTGCGCAGAGTCCGCGGCGTGCGCAGGGCGGCCCTTCTGCTCGGCGGCGAGCGACTTGAAGATCATCTCCGCGTAGAAATTGTCGCTGTGCTTGCCGAGGAGATAGAGCAGCGACGATAGGGGTTGAGACGTGTGCTTCGCGAGCACCGCACCCTTTCCGCTCCCGGTTTTCACCTCGCCCGAGACCTTGATCTGCGCTTGGTCGAGCGCCGCGCGCAGGACGTAGCCCGCGAGGAGGGTGGGGTCGTCGACGCGCCGCGTGAAGCGGACGAGCTTCGCGTCCTCGCCGACCTCGCCGCTTATCTTCGCCGAGAGGCGCGCGCCGTTCTTCGATAGGACGAGGCCCACCGTATCGGCCCCACTACCCGTGCCCGTCGTCACGCTGCCGTCGACGTCGACGAACCCCGGAGGCTCGAAGAAAGCATGCGCCGTCTGGCCCGCCTCCGACGGACGGATCTCGAGCGTCACGGTGTTCTCGTTGATGGCGAGCGCGCTCACCGGAGCGCGGAACGTCGCCCACTCGTTGGGCTTCTGCTCGAACGCGGGAGGGGTCGTCTGGTCGTCGTAGAAGGACTGGTCGACGAGGATGTCGCCGTCGACTCGGCGCACGCCGTGCTCGCGAAGCTCGAGCACCATCGCGGCGAGGTCCGCGCTCGACAGCGACGGGTCGCCATATCCACGAAGAGTGAGAGACGCCGCGCTCGATCCTTTGACGACGCCGGAGATGCTCGTTTCGTACCGGTGGTCGGCGTGGAGGATCGCAAGCGCGGCGGCGGCGGTGTAGAGCTTGGCGTTGGACGCAGGGTTGAGCGCGCGATGTTCGTTGTAAGAAGCAATCATCTTTCCACTGGCGACGTCGAGGATCGCGACGGAGACATCGGCGTCCTTCCACACGGTGGCTCCCGAGAGCGCTCGGACTGCAGAGTCGAGCTTCGCGGTGGTGGCGCCCTGCGCATCGGACCGCACGTCACGCGCGAGCGCGAGCGACGTGGCGACGAGAGCAACCGCAAGACGTTTCACGGCCTTACGTTTACCGCAATCTCACTCGCGCTGCTCGGATGCACGCCGCACACGCGACAAGACTCGAATGCGCTCGAGGTGGTCGTCGCCCAGGACGCCGAGACGCTCGACCCCCGATTCGTCGTCGACGCGGTGGGGATGCGCGTCTCGAGGCTCGTTCACGCGGGGCTCTTTCGTCTCGATTCGGATTCGCTCGAGCCCGTCCCGTACCTCGCTGTGTCGTATCGCTTCGTCTCGCCGCGCGTCCTCGATGTGACGCTTCGCGAGGACGTGCGATTCCACTCGGGCGCGCCGTTTCAGGCGGCCGACGTCGTGGCGACGCTCGAGGCCCTCGGTGATCCCAGCCTCCAGGCGCGCGCATCGCACGTAGTCTCCGCGATCGAGCGTGTCGAGGCGAAGGGCGAGCACGAGGTCGTCATTCACATGTCGCGCACCCACGCGACGCTGCTGACGGACCTCGAGGTGCCGATCCTCCGGCGCGATCAGGCGCGCGACGTCCACACCGACGCGCTCTCGCTCGATGGGCTCGGCCCTTACCGCGTGGCGAGCCTCGTCAAGGGGACGATCGAGCTCGCGCCCGCCGACGGCGCTGCCCTGCCACGACCTTCGCACGCGCTCCACATCCGCACGGTGCACGACGAGAACGCGCGCGCGCTTCGGCTCGTGTCGGGGGAGACCGACGTGGCTCCTTCCGGGCTCTCGCCGTGGCTCTTGCCCACGCTCGCCGAGCACGGCCTTCGCGTCGCGTCGCGACCGGGCGCGAACCTCGTCTATGTGCTCTTCCGCACGGACCAAGGGCCGTTCGCTGATGCTCGTGCGAGGCGCGCGTTCGGCCTCGCCATCGATCGCGAAAGCATCGTGAAGGACATGCTCGGCGGGCGGGCACGGCTCGCGACGGGGCTCTTGCCGCCAGGCCATTGGGCGAGCACGCCGCGCGAGCTCGTGCCGCATGATCCCGCGGCCTCCCGCGAGCTTCTCGGCGGAGCTCGGCTCCATTGCACGCTCCTCGGATCGACCGATCGCCTGCGCGTTGCGATAGCGCGCGTGATGGCGCAAGACCTCGCCGACGTGGGCATCGACGCCGACATCGTCCCGCTCGAGCTCGGCACGCTCCTCTCGCGGCTCGGCGCCGGAGACTTCGACGCTGCGGTGCTTCAGATCCCCGAGCTCGCCGAGCCCAACACGCTCCGCGTCTTCTTGCACTCGCGCTCGATTCCCCCCGGAGGCGCGAACCGCGCGCGCGTTCACGACGACGTCGTCGACGCAGCGCTCGACATGGGAGACGCCACGCTCGACCGAGACGAGCGGCGCGCAGCTTACGCTCGGCTCGAGGACCGCGTGCTCGCCGAGGCGTACTGGGTCCCCTTGTGGCACGAAGATCAGGTCGTCGTCACGAGCCCCCGCGCCCGCGCGTTTCTACCGAGCTCCGAGGGACGGTGGTTGGGGCTCGCATCCGTTCCGTGAGGCGCGAGCAGTGTGGTACGGTGGACCGCATTCATGGCGCGGCGACGTTACCGCACCACGGTGCGACTCACGGGCATCAGCCTGCGCCAACAGGGCACCCACGACTCGTTCTGCGCCTATTACGCGGCCGCGATGTTGCTCTGCACGCTGCGGCCCGAGATGGATGACGATTTCGACGCCGTCCACGTGAAGCACGATCCGCTCTTTTCGCACCTGCCGCGTGCGCCGCGGCGGACGCTCGAGCGCGTCGTGGCCGACTGGCTGGCCACGGGCGTTCGCTTCGGGCCGCTCGCCCGCGCGCTCAACGAAGCGTGCAAGCCGCGCCCCCGCAAGGGCAAGCGCAAGCCTCGCGCTTCGAAGTCCGTTGGAGACGAGATCACGACGCGCTATCGCGCACGCCGCATGACGTTTGGCGTACGCACCCTCGAGCTCTTGCGGTCGAATGTCGACCAAGGCCTGCCGTGCGTGCTTGGGTGGGAGTCGCAGGAGCTCGGCAATCACACCGTCCTCGTCGTCGGCTACGATCGCTACACGCGCCGCGGTGGGCATCGGTGGCTCCGCGTCCTCGATCCCACGCGAGGGCAAGACATCATCGAGTGGGGCCAGCTCGCGCGTGTCGCGACTGCCCCGGCGGACATCATCTGGTGCACGACGCACGATGGCTTGCGGCCCGATCGGCTCACCGTCGACCGCGACGCCGAGGGCAACGTGCTTCGCTCGCTCGTGGAACGCTACAGCCCGAGAGACCGCCTGTGGGAGCCGCTCATCCGAACGCGACGATGACGGGCGCGTGGTCGCTCGTGCCGAAGTCGCGACGCACGCGGACGTCGGTCACGGTGGTAGCGAGCGGCTCGTTCATCAGCACGTAGTCGATGCGCCAGCCCACGTTGCGCTCGCGGGCGTTGCGCCAATAGGGCCACCACGTGAAGAGCTGCTTGTCGTCCGGTGCCCGTGCGCGACCGACATCCACGAGCCCAGCGAAGAACTTCTCGAGCAAATCGCGCTCCTCCGGACGTTGGCCGATGAGACCGACCTTGCGCTGGCTGCGATGCACGTCGATGTCGGCGCGCGCGACGTTGAGGTCACCTGCGATGACGACCGTCTTGCCCTCGTCGCCGAGTGCCTTGGGGTACGCGCCGAGCGCGCGCATGAACTTGAGCTTCGCGTCGAAGTCCTTGCCGCCGTTGGGTAGGTACATCGACACGAACACCCACGCGCCGCCACCGGACACGAGCTTCGTGTGCGCCTCGACCACGCGCGTCTCGTAGTCGAACGCGGGATGCGCGTCTTTGGGTCGCTCGAAGACGCCCTTCCGGAGGTGCACGCTCACCCCCGAGTAGCCAGCCGAGCCGTGCCAAATCGAGTGGTAATCGAGGATGGCGGTGAGACCGTAGAGCGTCGCCGGCAGCTGCTCGAGCGTCGCCTTGGTCTCTTGCAGCATCAAGACGTCCGGCTTCTCGTCGGCGAGCAGCGAAAGCAGCTCGTTCTCGCGCGCGCGGATGCCGTTGACGTTCCAAGTGATGAGCTTCACGGCGCTCTTTCGCATATCATCCGTTCATGGCGGATGACCATCTCCCCGGGCTGCCGACGATCGACACGAACGAGTACGGCGGCAAGAAGGACGGCGTGCGGCAAAGCGCGAATCGTCGTCTCTTCATGCAGCTCGTCGTGTTCGAGCTACCCGCGTCCGAGGTGGAGGAGACGCCGCGCGCGCTCGCCGCCGCGCTTCAAGAGCGTGGCATGGGCGGCGTGATCTACGCCGACACGAACAACCCCCGCGGGGTCGGCCTCGTCACGTGGTCGGAGGATCCCGCGCACTTCGTCACGCGCGTGCGGCCGCTCTTCTCGACGCCGCTCTCGCACGCGACGCTGCGCACCGAATTCACGATGCTCGGCCGCACGTACGCGACCGGGCACGAGCCCGACTTGCTCGACTCCCTCCTCGCGCGCCCCGTTCGCAACGTGCTCGACCCGAAGAATCCCTGGCACGTCTGGTACCCGCTTCGCCGAAGTGGCGCCTTCTCGCGCCTCGACCCGGCCGTCGTCGGTGAGCTCTTGCGCGAGCACGCGGTCATCGGGCACGCGTATGGGCAGCAAGGGCTCGCTCACGACATTCGCCTCGCGTGCCAAGCGCTCGATGCCCACGACAACGACTTCGTCATCGGTCTCGTGTCGGACACGTTGCATCCGCTCTCGCACCTCGTCGCGGCGATGCGAAAGACGCGGCAGACGTCGGAGTTCATCGTCCAGCTGGGGCCGTTCTTCGTCGGCCACGTCATGCACCGCGTCGCAGCGGGTGCTTAGACTTTGCTAGGCGGACCGAGCAAAACGATCAGACGGTCCACGGCGTGGATGCCGGCTTCGCGCAGGGTCTCGTCTGGGAGGCGCGAGATGAACGCGCGCATGGCCTCGAACCAGTAGAACGGGAGGTAGCCGTGCTCCTCGCCCATTTGGTGGAGTGCCCCCGCTTGCCTCAGCCAATCGACCTTCTCGCCTGCCATCGACGCGAACATCAAGTCGAGCGCTTGTAGGAGCAGCAGCGTATCGCGCGCACCCGGTGGGCTGACGGCTCGCGCGAGCTCGGCACGGGCTGCGGCGACGCCGTCGTCGAGCAAGCGAACGAGCGAGCACGCGATGGTCACGAGGAGCGCTTCACGCGGCGCGACGGACACGTTGCGTGAGACTTCGAGCCGCTTGGCGACGGCTCGGGCTTGGTCGAAGTCGCCCGCGGCGAGCCACGTCTCGACCTCGCTCGCGCCGCTGAGGAGCTCCGACTCCATCGGCACTTCACCCGCCGCGACCTCGCGCGCCCGACGAAACTGCCGCGCCGCGCTCGCGAACTGTCGCTCGATGGCGAGGCTGAGGCCGCGATTGTGCGCGGCGACGTGCTCGATCGACGGAGCGTCGCCGTAGAGCAAGAGTGCCGTGGCGCGCTCGAGCGACGTGCGCCCACGTTCGAAGAGGCTCGGCACTTCGACCAGCATGCCGCCGAGCGAGCAGCGCGCGCGGGCTTCGAGCAGCGTCATGCCAGCGTGCGCGGCGGCGTTGGCCGCGTATTGGAAGCTCGCTCGCGCCGCGTGGTCATCGATGCGAAACGCGAGGAGAGCCAAGACGAGCGCTCTCACCATCGACACGAGCGGGCTGCTCGGGTCGGCGGGCGACGACTCCGACGCGGCGAGCGCGTCCCACGCCTGCTTGCCTTCGGCGTACGTGCTGCGCATCGCCGCCGACAGCGCGATCTCCGCGAGTGCGAGCGTCGTTCGCGCTGGGGACGGCGTGTGACTCCGCGCGAGCATGCGTTCGACGCGCGCGAGGCATCGCCCCATGACGACGGGCCCGCTCAGCGCGGCTTCGATCGACACGAGGAGCTGGCCCACTTCGACGTCGATGGAGTCGATCCACGCGTCGTCGTCCGCGATGCCGCGCAGCAAGCGCGCTCGCGTGGCAGCGCGTGCGCGGGGTGCGACGACGCAAACGCCGACTCCACGCGCGAGCGCCGTCCTCGCGCGAAGGGGCTCGAGGAGCTGCGCGGCAGCGTCGAGCTCGAGCCGAAGCGCGAGGACGAGCGCCCGCGCGGCTCGCCCGAGATCGCCTTCGCGCTCGCGCCGTGAGAGGGCGTCGAGCATCGGGAGATCACACGCGTGGAGCGTCGCGCGGAACGCGGCGATGGGATCTTCATCGAGTTGGTAGACGGTTGGCTCGCTCGCTTGCTCGGCGGAGTAAGCGCTCGGCAACACCGACTTGCGAAGAGAAGGCGTGACGCCTTTTGGAGGCGCCGACCGGCGGACGTCGGCGATGGGCGTCCCCATCGTCGCGGCGAGCTCGTCGAGGTCGATGGGCGCGGTCTCCATGTTCAAGATGGTCGTCAGCGCGTCACCTGCGTCGACGAAGCGCTTCTCCGGGAAACGCTGGAGCATCCGTCCGAGCACCTCGTCGAGGGGCGACGGCACGCGACCCGCGAGGTTCGGGCTCGTCTTCGTGCGAAGCGCGAGCTGCTCGCGCGTGCCCCCGTCGGGAAAGAGCAGGTTGTGCCCCAGAAGCTCGTAGAGCACGAGCCCCACCGAATACACATCCGACGCTGGTGTGCCCTCTTCACCGAGGAGAAGCTCCGGCGCCATGTACGCGGGCGTCCCGACCGTGTGATGCGAGTCGCGCGTGAGCAGCACACCCGACTCGGCATCGAGCTGGGCCCGACGCTCGGATCGCGCGAGCCCGAAGTCGAGGACCTTCAAATTCGCGAGACCCGCGATTCCTCCCGGCACGAGGACGTTCGCCGGCTTCACGTCACCGTGCATGATGCCGGACGCGTGCGCCTCTGCGAGACCCGCGAGGAGCGCGCGCGCGGCGCGGAGGACTTCGTGCGCCAGCAGCACGCGCCCGAGCTTGGCGGGCTCGAGGGCGACACCGTCGATGAGCTCCATGACGAGGTAGAGACCGAACGCATCGTCCTTGCCGAAGTCGAACACCCGGACGACGTTGGGAGACCTGAGCTGCGAGACAGCGAGGGCTTCTCGCCTGAACCGTTCGGCCGTCTCTGCGCCGCTTTCACCCCCCGCGGGGATGATCTTGATGGCGACGTCCTCCCGCGACTCGAGATCGCGCCCGCGATAAACCGTCGCAAACCCTCCCGAGCCGAGCACCGAGCCGAGCTCGTAGCGACTCGCGAGAACGCGCGGCGTCGTGCGCAAGCTCATACGAGCATCGTACATGCGCATGCTGCAACGCGCGCCTGCTTCCGCTATACTTCATCTCCGAGATGAGCCGGCCGACGAAGTACGTGTTCGTGACGGGTGGCGTCGTCTCGTCCATCGGCAAGGGTCTCGCCAGCGCATCCGTGGGCGCGCTGCTCGAGGCGCGCGGCCTGCGCGTCACACACCTCAAGCTCGACCCGTACATCAACGTCGACCCGGGGACGATGAGCCCGTACCAGCACGGCGAGGTGTTCGTCACCGACGACGGCGCGGAGACCGACCTCGACCTCGGCCATTACGAGCGCTTCACGTCCGCGCGCATGACGCGCAACAACAACTTCACGACGGGCCGCATCTACGAGGCGGTCATCTCGAAGGAGCGCCGCGGCGAGTACCTCGGCGCGACCGTGCAGGTCATCCCCCACATCACCGACGAGATCAAAGCCCGCGTGCAGGGCGCGACGGAGGGCGCGGACATCGCCATCATCGAGATCGGCGGCACCGTGGGCGACATCGAGTCGCTCCCCTTCCTCGAGGCCATTCGCCAGATGAAGGTCGAGGCGGGCCCGCAGAACGCGCTCTCGATGCACGTGACGCTCGTGCCGTACATCGCGACGGAGGGCGAGCTCAAGACGAAGCCGACGCAACACTCGGTGAAGGAGATGCTCTCCATCGGCATCCAGCCCGACATCCTCATCTGCCGCACGCAGACGCCGCTCTCGCAGGGGACGAAGGAGAAGATCGCGCTCTTCTCGAACGTGCCCGTCTCGGCGGTCATCTCGGCCATCGACGTGTCGTGCATTTACGAGGTGCCGCTCTACTTCCACAAGGAAGGCATCGACGATCTCATCGCTGACAGGCTCAACATCTGGAGCCGGCAGCCCGATCTCGGCGCGTGGCAGCGCATCGTCGATCGGTTCAAGAAGCCGGCGCACGGGCACGTCCGCATCGGCATCGTGGGCAAGTACGTGCACTTGAAGGACGCCTACAAGTCGCTCCACGAGGCGCTCGTCCACGGCGCGCTGAAGAACGATGCGATGGTCGAGTTCGAGTACATCGACTCCGAGCAGATCGAGAAGTCAGGCGCCGAGTCGCAGGCCGCCGATGACATCTTCGGGCACCTCGACGCCGTGCTCGTCCCCGGCGGCTTCGGTGACCGCGGTACCGAAGGAAAGATCGCGGCCATTCAGTGGGCGCGCGAGCACAAGGTGCCGTTCTTCGGGATCTGTCTCGGCATGCAGATGGCCGTCGTCGAGTTCGCGCGCCACGTCGCGGGGCTCACGAACGCCAACTCGACGGAGTTCGACCCCGATACGAAGGAGCCCGTCATCGATTTGCTTCCCGAGCAGCGCAACCTGAAGAACAAGGGCGCGACGATGAGGCTTGGGGCGTTCGCGTGCATTCTCCAGCCGGGGACGCGCGCGGCCGAAGCGTATGGGACGACGGAGATCAGCGAGCGGCATCGGCATCGGTACGAGTTCAACAATGATTTTCGTGATCAGCTGACGGCGGCGGGGCTCGTGTTGAGCGGGACGTCTCCCGATAAGCGGCTCGTCGAGATGGTCGAGCTTGCGAATCATCCGTACTTCGTTGCTTGTCAGTTTCATCCGGAGTTCAAGAGTCGGCCGACGGCGCCGCATCCGCTGTTTTCGCGGTTTGTCGCGGCGGCGCTCGAGTATCGAGATGCCAGGAATTTGGCGAGTGCGAGGAAGCCGGAGGAGTTGCGGGATGTGAATTAGGAGGGGGGGCTCGCCGACGGAGTCGCCGCGAGGGGCTGGTTCCGGAGAAACGCGTGCGGGTGGCATTTCGACGGCGGTGAACTAGCTTCGGCTCGTGGTCCCCGTCGTCCTCGCCAAGGCGCCTTGGCCGCCGCCACGGAAGCGCAAGGTTCTCGCGCTGGTGGTGCCCGAGCGGGAAGACTGCATCGCGTGGTCTACGCCTGACGAGCAGCGGCAGTGGGCCCATCCCGGCGACGGCAAGGACAAGAAGCTCGAGGGGTGGGAGCGCGAGGAGATCGTCACGAAGATGCAGATGCGCGAGATCGTCCGCTTCGACGCCGCGACGAACCTCGAGAAGGACGATCTCCTCGAGGCGATGCGCACGTGCGATCCCCGCTATCTCGACCACTACGGCATCGTCCGCGCCGCGCTCGCGAAGCACGGGCTCGACGTCCTCGACGACATCCTCGCGGCGATGCACCGCACGCCGGCGGCCGCCCTCGAGGCGCTGCTGCGCGTCGACTCGCTCCGCGTCCTCGCCGCGATGACGCACGTCCCCGACAAGATGGCCGCGTGGATCGAGCGGCATCCGCACACGGCTGCCCTCGCGACGCTGCCCGCGGCGCTTGGTCCGACCGGCTCGCCGCGTAGCGCTGCCATCAAGGTCCTCAAGACGATGTGGCGCACCGGGCACGAGGACGCGTTGCGCCAGGCAGCGGCGAGCTTCGGTGATGACGCCCTCGCGGAGCTCGAGGCCATCTTCGCGGTCGAGCCGCTGCCTTCGCGCGCGCCCTCGCTGCCCGACTTCGTCGATCTCGCCGCGCTCCCGAGGGCGCGCTTGAAGGACGGATCGGAGCTCGACGCCGAAGCCCAGGAGCGGCTCATTCAGCTGCTGTCGCTCCTGCCGCTTCGGGCGGTACGCGAGGCGCTCGCAACCGTGAAGCCCGCGTGCGAGCCGGAGTCGCTCGCGCGCCTCGCGGACAAGCTCGGCGACGCGTGGAAAAACGCGGGGGAGCCGAGTGGTCACAACTGGGCGCTCCTCGCGCTCGGGGCGCTCGGTGACGACATCGCCGCGCGCAGGCTCGCGGAGTGGTGCGTCACGTGGGCCAAGCAGGGCCTCCACCCGCGCTCGCGCGTCGCGCTCGAGGCGCTCTCGCTCGTCGGCACGGACGTCGCGCTCATGCACGTCGATCGCATCGCCCGCTCGATGAAGGGCGCCCTCAAGACGAACGCGACGGCGACGCTCGAGGCCATCGCCAAGGAGCGCGGCCTCTCGCAGGAGGAGCTCGGCGATCGCCTCGTGCCCACGCTCGATCTCGACCCGAGCGGCTCGACGTGGCTCGACTTCGGCCCGCGGCGTTTCCGGGTCAGCTTCGACGAGGCCCTCGTCCCCGAGCTGTACGACGCGGACGGCACGCGCCTGCCGCGCATCCCCCGCGTGACGAAGGACGACGACGCCGAGCGCGCCGAACGCGCGACCGCGATGTTCAAGGGCTTCCAATCGGACGCGAAGAAGCTCGCCCCCGATCAGGTGCGCCGCCTCGAGCGCGCGATGTGCAAGCAGCGCGAATGGAGCGCGGTCGATTTCCGCAAGCTCTTCGTCGAGCACCCGCTCATGGTGCACCTCGCGCGGCGTCTCGTTTGGCAAGTGGTCGGCTCGAACGCCACGTTCCGCGTCACCGACGACCGCACGCTCGCGGGGAGCGAGGACGAGGCCTTCACGCTCGACGCGGGCGCCGAGGTCCGCATCGCGCACCCGGTCGTGCTCGGACGCGAGCTCGGCGTGCGCTGGGGGACGGTCGTCGCAGACTACCTCATCGTGCAGCCGTTTCCCCAGCTCGGGCGCGAGGTCTTCGTGCTCACGCCCGAGGAGGCCAAGGCGACGTCGCTCGCGCGCTTCGAGGGGCGCCCCGTCCCCGGCAGCCGGTTCTTCACGCTCAAGCACCGCGGCTGGGACTTCCGCGATTATTCGATCGGCAAGCCGGTGGACGCCTTCGTCGCGATGCTCACGACCGAGCCCGGGCTCGACTTCCTCGCGTCCAAACCGGAGGACCAGACACTCGGCGAGGTGTCGCTGCGACGTGCCGCAGGAGGGGCGGCGACGTTTGGGGAGATGTCGCCCATCGAGGCGAGCGAGATGCTGCGTGACATCGAGTTGTTGCTAAAGTGAATGTCGTGCCGTGATCCGGTCGCGGGCTCAGCGCTCTTCGGTGATGCTGGCCGTGGCGTCGATGATCAGCGGCGTCGGCGGCGTCATCGAGGCGCACCATGCGCGTAGATCCACGAGGATCTCTTCGCGCTTGTCCTTCGCCCACGCAGGCGCGCGCGCCAGCCACGCCTCTTCCGTCGGGAAGTACGCCGTCAGCACGCCCATCGGAAGCTCGAAGACGAGCTTGGCCGAGGTAGCGGCGCTCGTGCAGACGAGCTCTTCCTTCCATCGTGGGGTGAAGGTGTAGGTCGGCATCAGGTTGGGACGATCGCAGAGCGCCCGGCGCGAAGCGCGCGGGACTGGCGCACGAGACCCATGACTGCGAGGAGCAGGAGCGCGAGCTCGCCGGCGACGATGAGATAGAACGCGCTGTCGTCTCGCCACGAGATGGTCTCGCCGCGCGTGTCGTGGCCGCTGAGCGTGACAGCCCACACTGGCGCGCTGCATAGCGCCGTGAGGAGTGAGAGCCCGCAAGCCACTCCCGACAACACCACGCCGCGCTTGCGCTCGCTCGCGAAGAGACCCCATAGCCCTGTTACCAGGGCGGCGAGACCGGTGATGCTGCTGACGAGCAGGCCGAGGAGTACGACGAGCACTGTGTTCACATATCACGGTCGGCTCGCCGCGCTCCGGCGCGAGCGAGTCAGTGGTCTCGCTGTGCAGCGAGAGCGTCCATGGCGTGCTTGCGAGCGATTTGGGCGCGGGGCCACGCGTTCTCACCGGTCGGGTCCTTTGCATAGGCCCGGTCGAGCCAGACGAGGCATTGCTCGTAGTCCTCGACGGCGCAGAAGCTGAAGCCCTCGTAGCGCATGACGAAGGGGTCGCTGAGGTCCCAGTTGCCTGGTCCTGTTCCTGCTCCGGTGACCGGGGGCTTGATCTCCGTGATGTGCTGGTCGGTCGCGTTCAAGAAGACGCCGAGGAAGGCCGCGGCGAGCGCGATGCCGCCGGCAAGACCTGACCCTGCGGCCCAGCGAATGATGCGTCGCCTCGTGCTCAGCTCGATGACGTTGCTTCGCTCCGCGGGTGGGCCCTGCGTCGAGGCGGGCGTTACGGCGGGTGTTTCGGCGGGCGGCTCTGCGGGAGCGGCTTTCTCGAGCTCGGCGAGCTTCGCTTTGAGCTTCGCGCGCGTGCGTGCTCGGACGGCGCGCATCTCTTCACGCGTCCAACCTTCGCGCTCGAGGATCTTCTCGCGCTCTTCGGGGGTGGCAGCGTCCATCTCCTCTTCGAGATCGTCCATCTCGAATTCGCTGGCGATTGCCGCGAGCCTGCCCGGCTGTCGCGAATCTTTCTCACTTTTTGCCACGACGCACCCGTCCTTGATGGGGACCTTCACTGAAAGTGAGGCCGAATTCTTCGAAGACTTCTCGGGCGACGCGCTTGATGACCTTGCGCGCGTTGTCGATGCGGCCTCGCGAATCGAGCCCGAGGAGCTCGCATTGCTTGGCGATGGCGTTGGCCCCCTTCATGTACATGGCCTCCCAGAGATCGCGCGTGAACGAGTCGGGCGGGAGGCGTTCGAGCACGGCTTCGTAGACCTCGTCCTCGAGGCCGACCGTCAGAGGATCGGACTTGTCTGCGTGCTCCTCGATGTCGGGCTCGTCGGCGAGGGGAACGGCCGCGTTCTCGGGATCGCGGACCCATTCAGTGTAGATCGTTCGCATCACCCAATAGGCGTGCGCGCGAAAGGGCACGCCCTCCTTCCATGCGTAGGTCTGTGCGAGGAGCGCGACGAGCGTGGAGTTGTAGAGGTCTTCGGCCGCAGCGCGCTTGCGCCGTGTGAGTCGAAGCGCCCAAGCTCCGAGCTGCTCGTCGTCTTTTTCGGACAGGTTCTCGATGAGATCGTGAATCTCCGTCGGTGTCATGCGTCCGCCCTCCCAGCGGCTGCTGCGCGCCGGACCCTATCATCCCGTGCGCACTCCGGGGCGCGCGGCGATGCGCAAGGCGTCTTGCGCCTCGCACACGTCGTCGTAAGCGAGGCCGCATGCCCGTTCGACGTCGTCGACGTTGAAGACGCCGACGCGCCATAGGCGGGAGACGAGCATGGCGTCGATGCGACGCTTGTGCGGGATCTTCTCCGGATCGAAGCCCGCGAGGGCCAGGAGGAGGTCGATGTCGTCCACCTCGTGCGGCCTCACGCTGCACGTCCCTTCTCTGCCCCACGCATCGCGGCGAGCGTGCGGTGGAGCTTTTTCGTGGAGAGGCCCGCGGCGGTGGCGACGGCCTCGAAGCCGAAGAGACCGTGGCGGTGGCACCATGCGACGCGGAGCGCGCCAGCGTGGAGCTTGCGCGGGACCTTGTCGGGGTCGAAGCCCGCCAGCGCGAGCAGCACGTCGGTCTGCCCTTCGGTGACGTAGCGAGGGACGCGTCGCTCGGACGGAAGCGAGCGGCGGTTGTCGTTTGCCGGCGCGAAGAGGTCTTCCGCGTCCAGGTTGGTTTCGGTGTCGTAGGCGGTGTGTTCCATACGGTTATCCAGCTTTCTGCGCCTGCCTTCGTGGGCGCTCATTTGAGAAGGCTTTGGGGGTCGTGCCTTGGAGTCATCGGGATGAGCGGCCGGGCACCGCTTGATGTGCCCGGCCGCTTCCGCTTACGTGGGTCAGCTCACCAGCAGTGACGCTGGGTCAGTCCACGCCGTCGGGCCCGTGGGCGCGATCGCCCGGGTCCGGACGAGGACGGTGGTCGCCGGCGTGAGGCCGGTGATCGTCGTCTTCGCCTGCGTCGTGGGCGTCGTAGTCACCCACGTCTTGCCGCCGTCGGTGCTGTACTCCCACTCATGGGACGCTCGCTTGAGCGTTCCCACCTTCGCCGTGACGTCGACAGACCCCGAGGTGGAGGCCTGCTTCACGTTCACGTCGTTCTTCGAGCGCACCGAGGGCTTGCGCAGCTCCAGGCCCGCGCTTCCGACGATCGCAGCCGCGGTGCCCGGATTGGCATTCGCGACGGCCTCGACGTAGGCGCGTTCCTGGTTCAAGTCCGTAACCACCACCAACAGCTTGGCGTTACGGATCTGTACGGCCCCCTTCGCGCGCGTACGCGCAGCCGACTCGGCAGTGATGAGCGCGTTTATGTCGCTCAAGAACTGCACCATCGTGGGGGTTGGGCTCGGGAACGTGGTCGCGTTGGCCGACATCGCGGCCTCGATGGCTTGCGCCATCGAGATGATGCCGGTAACTGCGCGGGGCTTGTTGAGCACCACGTGCACCTTGGGTGTGTTGTTTGTAGTCATAGCGTTTCTCCTTTTCGTCGCCGGCTCACGCCGGCCTTTGTTGCGGTTTTGGGGGAGCGTCATTGCTCCCTTGATCTAAGAAGGCAAAAAGGGACGTTTTTTAGTGGCCGAAATCGTATTGGCGATGTCGATTTCCATTTGGTGAGGGAAAACATGGGGCGGATGCTTGGTGCATGTTCGACCTCGAACGGACCAAGGCGCTCGGGCGGGTGCTCCTCGAGGCCATCGCGCCGCAGGCCGACGAGCATCCCTTCCTGTGGGCGCGGCGCGCCAAGGCATGGGGCATCGCGCACTCCGCGCACCCAGCGGCCCTCGCGCTTCGGCAGCGGTTCTTCAGCGGGGCCGGCGATGCGCGTGACTTCGCGTGGCTCGTCGCGTGGTCGCTCAACGGCTTTCCACGCCTGCTGCTCGACCGGATGCAGGCCGACGAGTTCATCAGCACCAATGCGGGCGATGAGCCGGATCTCGTGAAGCAGTACTCGCCGTGGTCGGCGTATGTCATCGAGATCCCGCACGACGTGCTCCAAGTCGTCATCGACGGGCGACCGACGTCGTTCGACGTCATCCAAGTCATCAACCTCGACGCAGACGATCCGGAACCACGAAGCTTGGTGGAGACTCCTGCGGCAGTTGGAGGTCAGCTCGGTCGGGGGTTCGTGGTGCGGGTGAACGGCGCAACGCGCCGCGGGTGCGCTGGCTGACGCGCGGGCACGGGAAGATGCAGGCGTATGGGCCGCGGAGCTCGCTGCGGAAGCCGATTCGGATTGTGCCGTATTGGAACCCGAAGGATCCGGAGCTGCCGGTTGCGGACAGGCCGCATCGGTTGAAGAAGCGTCGGTGAAACGGTTGGAATCGAGGTGGCGAGGGCATACCCTCGACTCTGAGTCGCATGGCATCGAGTGAGCTCGAGTGGAAGACGCGCAAGCGCATACTCGTTGAACGCGATCATCCAAATCTGATGCTGCCTGACAAGATCCTGCGAATCGCCATAAAGCCTGACGTTGTCGAGCCTCGTTTCCTGGTCCACGCCCTACGCTCGCGTCGTGTGCGCGACTATTTCGAGGCAAACGCAACGGGCACCAGCAATTCAATGCCTAAGCAGCGGCAGATCGCAGACGAAATCGAGCGGTTACTCGCTCTTGCAAACACAATCGAGCAGCGTGCCAGCGCGGCCCTCGGCCGAATCAAGAGCCTTCCAGCGGCGATCCTGGCGAAGGCGTTCGCCGGCGAGCTTGTGCCGACGGAGGCGGAGCTCGCACGGGAGGAGGGCCGAACGTACGAGACTGCCCAGCAGATGCTCGCCCGGATTCGACCCGAGAGCGCAAGCAATGAAAGCTCGAAAAACAAGCACAGACGGCGCGCCCCCGCGAACGCGATGAGCGCAAAGGAAGACGTGTAGCGGTGAGGTTCACACGCCTCTCCCTCGAGAACTGGCGGAACTTCCCACGCGTCGACGTGAAGCTTCGCGAGCGCATGTTCGTCGTCGGTCCGAACGCGAGCGGCAAGTCCAATCTGCTCGGCGCGTTTCGCTTCTTGCGCGACATCGCCGAGCCGCGCGGAGGTTTCCAGCTCGCCGTGCAGGAGCGCGATGGCGTCTCGCGATTGCGATCGCTCCACGCACGTCGGTATTCGGACGTCGTGGTCGAGGTCGCACTCGATCTCGACGGCACAAGTTGGCGTTACCGCCTTGCGTTTGGTCAAGACAACAATCGGCGCGCCGTCGTCAAGGAAGAACAAGTTTGGCGGGGCAGGAAGCAGTTGCTCAATCGACCTGATGCTGATGATCGCACCGACCCCGGCCGGTTGGCGCAGACGCACCTCGAACAGGTGAACGCCAACCGCGCGTTCCGCGATGTGGCTTCGTTCTTCGCGCAGGTGCGATACCTCCACATCGTTCCACAGTTGATTCGCGATCCCGAGCGATACACTCGCAAGAACGGCGGAAGCGATCCGTACGGCGCCGACTTCCTCGAGCAGCTCGCGCGAACCCAGAAGGACCAACGGAGAACGTTCGAATCCCGCCTACGGCGCATCAACGACGCGCTCCGCGTCGCCGTGCCGCAACTGCGAGAGCTGAAACTCGAGCGCGATGAGGCGACGGGGCGCCCACACTTGCGTGGCCTCTATGCGCACTGGCGTCCGGACGCCGGGTGGCAGAACGAGGCCCAGTTCTCGGATGGGACGCTCCGTCTCTTGGGCCTCTTGTGGTCGGTGCTCGATGGGACCGGTCCTCTGCTGCTCGAAGAGCCCGAGCTGTCTCTCCACGAGGCCGTCGCACGTCACCTGCCCGCGATGATGTGGAGGGCGACGCGCAAGAGCCGGCGCCAGCTCCTCATCAGCACGCACTCGGCAGCACTTCTCTCCGAGAAGAGCATCGGTGCGGAGGAGGTTCTGCTGCTCAAACCGGCAGAGGAGGGAACCGCCGTCACCGTCGCGGCTGACCACGAGGAGATTAGGGCGCTGCTCGCAGGCGGCGTGCCGCTCGGCGAGGCGGTGTTGCCGCGCGTAGCACCCGATCGCCCAGAACAGCTCCTCCTGAAGTTCTCGGAGTGATTCGATGCTCGAGCCCGTGACGCTTGCCGAGCCGTCGTCAGGCGGTTGCTTGACGAGGCCCATCGCCCTGTGGGCCCCGAATATGGCAAGACCGGCAAGCAAGCGCTCGATCAAAGCCTCGACGGGTACAACCGCGCTGCGCGGTTCTCGTGCTGGCTCGTCCTCCGCGACATGGATCACGATGCGCCGTGCGTCGCCGCCCTTGCGCGCAGGCTCCTGCCGGTTCCCGCGCCTCACATGCGCCTGCACATCGCGGTGCGTGCCCTGGAGGCGTGGTTGCTTGCGGACGCCGAGCGCATCGCCGAGCAACTCGCCGTTCGTGTGGGGCGCGTTCCGAGCGACCCGGAAGCCCTGGCGAATCCGAAGCGGGCGCTCATCGACGTCGCGCGCCATTCGCGCAGGCGGTCCATCCGCGACGCGATCGTACCCGCGGAAGGCACGACGGCGCAGACCGGACCTGGCTACACGGCGTTCGTCATCGAGTTCGTCGGGAGCCGCTGGCGACCGAGCGTTGCGGCGAAGCACGCGCCGAGCCTCGCTCGGTTGCGCGCGTTCCTCGCCGGACATCAATCGAATGACCGCTGATCGTCGCAAATGCGAGCGTTAGCCGCGCTTAACCTCGGCGTATACCACCCACAGCCATTTCCGTATCCGTGAGCGCTTGGGTGGCTCGTCCCACGTTGCGCTAGGCCACTTCAACGGGACCCATTCCACCGCCGGGCCAGGCTTAGTCACGAGCTCGTACCCGCTCCCTAGGTCACTTTCTTCCCCGGCCTCGTCTTGAAATCCCCCTCCTCATTCCAAAACCGCGTCTCGTCCCGTTCCAGCTCGTACATCGCCTCGATCACATCGTGACGAATCCACCGCGTCGCGTGCTCCACCGCAGGGTCGAACCCCGCTCGCTTCATGTCGGCGTCGATCTCCTCCTTCGTCATCTGCGACAGGTGCACGTCGATCTCGTCGTCCACAGCCTGTTCCTCGAGGATGTATCGCATGGCACGCGCGGGATCCTTCTTGGGCGGTGGCGGCGGCTCCGGCTCGGGTTCCGGGGGTGCGAAGAAGGGCTTCGCGTGCTCGTCAGCGGGGTAGTCGGCCTCCTCGAAGATCGACGGCGGCAACGCGCGATCTCCCTTCTCGAGCTGGAGCCACCGAAGGCCAGCGCACAAACCGAGAACGACGACGACGGGCAGCAGCGCCTCGTCGTTGGTCATCGCGACCGCGCGCGCGATCTTCGGAAACTGCGCCGCCATCGATGCGAAGCTCTTGCGGTCGAGCACCTCGAGCCCGTCACCGGCCTCGCGCATGCACATGGCGAACGCGATGGGCCACTTGCCCGGGTGGCTCGCTGCGAAGTCGACCATCGCTTGCCGGATCTTCGGCCCGTCGCGGACGATGAACCGGTCGATGGCGTCGTCTTCGCTGGCCGGCTCGGTGGGCGCCACGGTCCACGCGTAGCGAAAGCCGTCCGGTGCACGCCACCGCGTGACGTGGAGCGGCTCGACCGCACGGTTCTTGATGGCAGTCGGCTCGAAGGCGACCTCGCGCTTGACCATGACGAGATCGAACCTCTGCGTCTCGAAGCCGGTCACCTTCGCGAGATGAAGCGAGAGCACCGTTTTCGTGGCGATCGCCACGAACGTGTGGCTGCCGATGGGCCGCGTGAAGAGCGGGTGCACGAGGCCGCGATTGGCCCTGATGTAGGTCGCGAGCTCGCCGCGCGAGCCGATCTTCACGGTGTCGGGTTTGTCCTTCCAGGTCTCGATGATCGTGGCGAGATCGCACACTGAAAGATGCGACTCCTCGGACGTGGCCGCTTCACGGAGGGCGTCGAGGATGCCTCGCTTGTGCGTCTCGAACAACCGCAAGTGCTCGTCGAGGGCTTCTGCGAAGGGCTCGCGCGGAAACGGAAGGGCCTCGGGATACGTGAGGCTCCAACCGGGGAACGGGAAGTGCGGCTCGACGTCCGGACCTTGAATGGCCACGCAGCCCGAGTCTACACGACACGCGCCACCAAGCTCAAAGCCGGAGATACCGGAAAAGACTACCGATCGAGTCTGCGACTTCTCACTCGCACCCGTAGATTTTACATCCTCTACCGTAGATTTCGCATCGTCTGCCGTAGCGCTTGCAACGTCGCTAGGGGAGCTTCACGCGCGGCGCGTACAGCTTGCATCGTTGTCCTGACGGATTGCACCGTCATCTTTACGAGTGACATCCTCACCCGTCTCGCCCGCATCATCACTTTGTAAGGTGACGTGGAGCGTGTTTGCGGTTGCGTCGTCGTCGTCGCAAATCGACCGGTGCACGCGTGAGCATGCAACGTGCGCCGTAGATGTTGCGCTGGCTCCGTTACAGCAAGCACCGTCACTGTGCGCGCGCGCATCGTCACCCATACACGTCGCGCCGTCACGGTGTGCGCTCGCACTGTCACCCGTGCAGCTTGCACCGTGACGGGTACATCGTGCGGAGTCTCCGTTACAGCTTGCACCGTCACCGGTCGAAATGTACGGCTCGCTTTTCCGCTCATAGGCGCGTTGATGGCAGCGCCCATCGACTCGATGCAAGCGCTCATGATCACGATGCAAGATTGCATCGAGGCGGGGACATTTCTACGCGTGTCGGGGACATTTGTACGGGTGTCGATGTGATTTTGCATCGAGGCGGGGCGAGATTTACGGCGCTCACCGCGCGCCGAACGCGCGTCTCTGCGCGATTTCGCTCGGGCGCGGGACGGTTGCATCGTGCCGCTGCACAAGCGACGCGCGTCTCCTCTAGCTCGAACTTGGAACGCGCCAGCGCCCGTCGCGCGGGGGTGATGTTGCATCCACTCGGCTCGAGCTCGTAGTCATCGGACGGAAGCTCGCAAACATCGAGAGCGCTTTCGACGCGTGCGTGGGCGACGTGGTCGCGCCACCGCTATAGCCCGCCCCCGGCTGGAGAAGGCTCGACGTGCGGCGGGTCAGCCTTGCAGACGCCGTGTGCCGGGTTGCATCGCGGCGGGTCGAGCGCCCGCACCGTGCACACCCTTCACCGTTGCGCCCGTGACGAAGGCGCGTGAAGGTGGAAACCCCATGGCATCGCACGAGAACGGAACGGAGTACGCAACCAAAGCCGACCTGAAGCACGAGCTCGGCGCCCTGCGCACCGAGCTGTACGCAACGCGCATCAGCGCGCTCGAGTCCGTGGTTCGCGCGCATTCGGCCGACGTTCAGTCGTTGAGGCACGACGTGGCCGGGTTGAAGCAGGATGTGACCGGGTTGAA
>Ga0302326_10005205_pt1 | contig 29687 bp, 33 predicted proteins | sample Palsa_T0_3_FD_202264 | JGI IMG/M metagenome (GOLD analysis project Ga0302326, IMG submission 202264) | Peat permafrost microbial communities from Stordalen Mire near Abisko, Sweden - Palsa_T0_3 | ecosystem: Environmental > Terrestrial > Soil > Palsa > Peat permafrost | place: Sweden: Abisko... | reverse complement strand
TCGGGACGACGACGCCAGCGGATCGACGGCCGGATAGATGCCCAGCTCCGAGATCGGCCGCGAGAGCGCGGTGGTCGCGTCGAGGTGCGCAAACGTCGTCGCGACGGCGGGGTCGGTATAGTCGTCAGCCGGGACGTAGACGGCCTGCACCGAGGTGATCGAGCCGTTCTTGGTCGTCGTGATCCGCTCTTCGAGCTGGCCCATCTCGGTCGCCAGCGAGGGCTGGTAACCCACCGCCGACGGCATGCGGCCCAGCAGCGCGGAGACCTCCGAGCCGGCCTGCATGAAGCGGAAGATGTTGTCCATGAACAGCAGGACGTCGGCGCCCATCTCGTCGCGGAAGTACTCCGCCATCGTCACGCCGGTCTGCGCGACGCGGAAGCGCACGCCGGGCGCTTCATCCATCTGGCCGAAGACGAGCGTCGTCTGGGCGAGCACGCCCGACTCTTTCATCTCGACCCACAGGTCGTTGCCTTCGCGCGTGCGTTCGCCGACGCCGGTGAAGACCGAGAAGCCTTTGTGCACCTGCGCGATGTTGCGGATCAGCTCTTGGATCAGGACGGTCTTGCCGACGCCGGCGCCGCCGAAGAGGCCGACCTTGCCGCCGCGCGTGTAGGGCGCCATCAGGTCGACGACCTTGATCCCGGTCTCGAAGATCTTGGGCGTCGGCTCTTGCTGGTCGAACCGCGGCGGCTCGCGGTGGATCGGCCACATCGCGGCGGCCTTGACGGGTTCGTCGGAGTCGATCGTCTTGCCGAGCACGTTGAAGATGCGGCCCAGCGTGCCCTCGCCGACCGGCACCGTGATCGGCGCGCCGGTGTTGGTCACCGAGGCGCCGCGCACCAGACCGTCGGTCGAGCCCATCCCGAGGCAGCGCACTTGGTCGTTGCCGAGCTCGCCCTGCACTTCGAGCACGAGATCGCGCTCGGCCATGGCCGTACCCGACAGCTTGATCCCGTCGCCCTTCGACGAGCTCAGGACAGGCTGCTGCGCCGCGCCGTTCGAGCCCGCGCTCCCGCCGCCGATGTGCACGCTGAGTGCGTCGTTGATGTTGGGCAGCGCGTCGCCCGGGAACTCGACGTCGACGACGTTGCCGAGCACCTGGACGACCTTGCCGGTCGCGAGCTTCGGAGTGTTGGCGGTGGCGGTCATACTGTTTTCCTCTACTATCCCGCGAGTGCTTCGGCGCCGCCGACGATCTCCAAGATCTCCTTGGTGATCGCGGCCTGACGCGCTTTGTTCATCTCGACCGTGTTCTGGTCGATCAACTTCTTGGCGTTGTCGGTTGCGTTGCTCATCGCCACCAGCTGCGCGGCGTAGAACGAGGCGTTGGTCTCGAGCATCGCCGAGTAGAGCGTGAACTCGAGGTACTTCGGCAGCAGCCGGCCCAGCACGAACTCGGGCGACGGCTCGAACTCGACCGAGCCTTGGGTGGCCTTCTTCTCACTCTGTTCGGCGGCGATCGGCAGGATCTGACGGACCTCGGGACGCTGCGTCATCATGTTGACCAGCTTCGGCGCGACCAGCGTGATCGACGAGATGCGGCCCTCGGTGAAGTCGTCGGTGACGCGCTGCGCGAGCTCCTGGGCGTTGTCGAACATCACCCCTTGGGCGAGCGGCCAGAACTGCAGCATCTCGCGGCCCTGGCGGCGCAGCGCGTTGCGCGCCTTGATCCCGATCGCATACCAGGCGAGGCTGGGGTTCTCGCGGCCGTGCAGCTCGGCGGCGCGGATCAGGTTGGCGTTGAACGATCCCGCCAGGCCCTTGTCGGCCGTCATCAGGATTACGCCGCCCGGCGCACCTTCGCGGCCGGCCTTCATGAACGGATGGTCGATCGAGCCAACGTTCGCGATGAGGTCGCGCAGCATCGCGCCGATCGCGTCGGCGTAAGGGCGCGACTGCTTCTGCAGCGCCTCGGCGCGGCGGATCTTGGCCGCGGCGACTTGCTTCATCGCCTTGGTGATCTGCTGCGTGTTCTTCAGCGACCGAATCCGGTCGCGAAGATCGCGTACTGAAGGCATGTGGTCGGCTAGAATCCTTTGTTGAAGTCTTCGATCGCGCTGATGAGCTGCTTCTCGGTGTCTTCGGCGAGCGCGCCGGACTTGGCGATCGCCTCGGGGACGCCGGCGTGCTTTTCGTGCAGGTAGTCGACGAAACGATGCACCCACTCGCCGACGCGATCGGTCGGGATCTGGTCGAGGTACCCGCGCGTCGCCGCGAAGATCACCGCGACCTCGTCTTCCATCGGCTGCGGCGCGAGCTGCGGCTGCACCAGGACCTGCGTCATCTTGTCGCCGCGGTTGAGCTGCTGCTGCGTCGCCTTGTCCAGATCGGACGCCAGCTTGGCGAACGCCGCCAGCTCGCGGTACTGCGCGAGGTCGAGCTTGAGCCGTCCGGCGACCGCCTTCATCGCTTTGGTCTGCGCTGCCGAGCCGACGCGCGAGACCGAGATGCCGACGTCGACCGCCGGCCGAATCCCTTGGAAGAAGAGCCCGGTCTGCAGGTAGATCTGGCCGTCGGTGATCGAGATGACGTTGGTCGGGATGTAAGCGGAGACGTCACCCGCCTGCGTCTCGATGATCGGCAGCGCGGTGATCGAGCCCGCGCCCTTCTCGTCGGACAGCTTGGCGGCACGCTCCAACAGCCGGGAGTGCAGGAAGAAGATGTCGCCCGGATACGCCTCGCGGCCCGGCGGGCGGCGCAGCAGCAGCGAGACTTCGCGGTAGGCCTGCGCGTGGCGGGTGAGGTCGTCGTAGACGACCAGCACGTCTTTGCCCTGGTACATGAAGTACTCGGCCATCGCGCAGCCGGCGAACGGCGCGATCCACTTCAGCGCCGCCGGTTCGGCCGCCGAGACGGTGACGATCGTCGTGTACTCCATGGCGCCGGCGCGCTCGAAGGTCTGCAGCAGCGACGCGACGGTCGAGTTCTTCTGCCCGATCGCGACGTAGATACAGATGACGTCCTTGCCCTTCTGGTTGATGATCGCGTCGACCGCGATCGCCGTCTTGCCGGTGCCGCGGTCGCCGATGATCAGCTCGCGCTGACCCTTGCCGATCGGGATCAGCGCGTCGATTGCGCGGATGCCGGTTTGCAGCGGCTGCTTGACGCCCTGCCGCTCGACGACCGTCGGCGCGGTGTTCTCGATCGTGCGGTACTCGTTCGAGGTGATGTCGCCTTTGCCGTCGACCGGCTGACCCAGCGGGTTGACCACGCGCCCGAGAACGGCCTCACCGACCGGAACCGACGCGATGCGGCCGGTCCGGCGAACCTTGTCGCCTTCTTTGATGTCGGTGTCCGGACCCATGATCGCGACGCCGACGCTGTCCTCTTCGAGGTTGAGCACGATTCCGTTGAGCCCGTTGGGGAACTCGACGAGCTCGGACGATTGCGCGTTGTCGAGACCGTAGATGCGCGCGATGCTGTCGCCGACCTCGATGACGGTGCCGATCTCGGCTTCGTCCGTGCCCGTGGCGTAACTGGCGATGCGCTGTTTGATAATTCCGGCGATTTCGTCGGCGTTGATCATGGCTTGCTTTCTGACAACAGGGCCCTTCGACAGGCTCAGGATGACAAGGTTAGTTCGTGCTCAGGAGGCGGGCGATGTCGTCGAGCCGTCCGGCGACCGTGCCGTCGGCCTGCATGTCGCCCATCGTGATGCGGAGGCCGCCGATCAGGGCGGGATCGACGACCTGCTGGACGTCGAACGACGTCTTGTAGGCGGCGGCGAGCCGGGCGACGATCGCGTCGAGCTCGCTCTTGGAGAGCTCGCGCGCGCTGGCGATGCGCAGCGGCCGCGAGCCGCGCGCTTCGCGTTCGAGCACGTCGAACTGCACGACGATCTCGTCGAGCAGGCTCTCCCGGCGCTTGCGAACGAGCAGCAGGACGGTGTGCAGCGCGATCGGGTCGGCCGCCGCGAAGGACTCGGCGACGATCTTTTCCTTGTCCTTGCGGTCGACGACCGGCGAGCGGAAGAAGCGGCGCACGTTCGGGTCGGCATCGAGCGCGCCGGCCACGCCGTGCAGGTCACGTTGCACGGCGTCGATCTTGTCGGCTTCGCGCGCCAGCTGGAACACCGCGGTCGCATAACGCCGCGCGAGCTTCTCATTGGGCATCAGCGGTGCCCTCGCACGACGTCGTCGACCGTGCGCTGAACCAGCTCGGCGTTGAGGCCGTCGTCGACGCGGGCCGGTGCCTCGGCGCGGGCGCGCGCGAGCGCCTTCTCGATGAACTCGATGCGCAGCCGGTCGCGGGCGACGAGCCGGGCGCGGGCGAGCTCACCTTCGGCGTTGCGCACGAGACGGTCGCCCTCGGCGGTCGCTTCGGCCAGGGCGTGGTCGCGGTCGTGGGCGACGATGCTCGTCACGCGAGCCCGGATCTCGGCGGCGTCGCGCTCGGCATCCTCGATCTCGGCATTCGCTCCGGCGCACGCGTCGCGCATCCGCGCCAGGCGCCGCTCGGCGTCGACGATCTCGGCATTGCGCGCCTCTTCGTTGGCTTTGACGGCTGGAATGACGTACTTGCGGAACAGCAGGACGAGCACGAGCAGAAAGGCGATCGCACCCGCGACTTGCGACCACAGCGCGACCGTCTCGAAGAAGGCGTCTTCGGCCGACATCTAGACCGTCGCTCCGGGGCCGATCGCGCGGTCGAGCATCGACTGGGCGATCGACTCGACGACCTGCGCTTCGCTCGTGCGAACCGCCGCGATCTCACGCTCGACATCTTCGTGGGCTTTCTCGGTGATCGCGATCGCGCGGTCTTGGTAGCCTGCGATGAGATCGAGGGCCTCCGTCTGCGTGGAGGCACGCGCCTTGGCGATCTCCGCTTCGGCATCGCGGCGCGCCGCGGCGCGCAGTCCCTCGGCCTTGCTGTGCGCCGTCTTGACGTCGAGCTCAGCGGCCTCGACGTCGTGCTTGAGCCTGTCGATGTACCCGCGGCGCTTTGCGATCGCGGCGCCCACCGGCTTGAGAAAGACGATGTTGAGCAGCACGATGAACAGCACGAAGTTGACGACCTGAACGATCAGCGTCCCATCAAGCTGGAGAAACACTAGGATTCACGCTCCTGACGGATCGTGAATCCACGTCGGCTACGCCTCGTCAGCGCGCCAACCACCAGACTAAAGAGCGACATGGTGCTGGAAGATCATCTCCGGCGAGCAGATATTTCGGCGAGCAAACTACTTGACGATCGCCTGGATGTGCGACGGCACGTTGGTGACGGCGAAGAACAGGTAGAGGCCCAGGCCCAGACCGATGATCGGGAACGCCTCCAAGATGCCGACGCCGAGGAAGAAGAACGTGAAGATGTTGGGGCGGGCTTCGGGCTGGCGCGCGATCGCTTCGACGGCCTTCGACGCGACGATACCGTCGCCGATCGCCGACCCGAAGGCGACGGCAGCGACGATCAGCGAGAAGCCGATCACCATCATTGCCAGGATCAGTGCATCCGAGGTCACGTGGTCTGTACCTTTCTCAGTGGTCCTCGGCCGTTGCCAAGGAGAGGTAGACGATGGAGAGGAGGGTGAAGACGAACGCCTGCAGCGTTCCGACGAAGAAGTTGAAGAACTGCAGGAAGAACGGCACGATCGCCGCGCCGAGCGAGAGGCTCACCGGGCCGACCTTGACGTTCGACGCGATGATGGTGGCGACGACGAACAACAGCAGCTCGCCGACGAAGATGTTGAAAAACAGACGCAGCGCGAGCACGACCGGCCGAGCCAGCTCTTCGATCACGTTGAGGGGAAACAACACCGGGAACGGCTGGAAGAGGTGCGCATAGGCCTTGATCCCGCGCTGGCGCACGGCGACGAACTGAATCCCGAAGAACACCAGCAGGGCGAAGGCGACCGTCGTGTTGAGGTCGGCGGTCGGCGCGCCGCCGAAGGGCAGACCGAGCTGCTTGAACGGAAAGAAGCCGATCTGGTTGAGGATGAAGATGAAGAAGAACATCCCGATGAAGATCGGGACGTAGCGCTCGCCGTGCCGTCCGATCGTGCTCTGGGTGAGGTCGGCCAAGTAGTTGACGATCCCCTCGAACGTCGCCTGGCGCTTGTTGACGCGGTTGGACTTGTACGAGCCGCCCAGATACCAAAAGAACGCCAACGACACGAGCATCACCAGCCAGGTCGTCAGGATCGTATCGGCGTGCACGGACCCGATCAGCGGCCACTGCCACGTCAGGTGCGAGCCGACTTGCTCGTGCAACTATACTCCTCGTCGAAGATCGGCGTTGCGCAGCAGGATCGCGTACGATACCAGCGGCGCGAAGAATCCGGCGTAGGAGACTCCCAAGGTCCACGCGGGACCGGTGATCCCTGCGATCGCCGGGAGAGTCCCCATCCCCAGCACTCGTACCACATTGTTCAACCCGTACACACCACGCGAGCGTCTCCCGTCGAGGAGGCGCTCGTTGTTGTGCATGATCAGCAGCATGTTGATGACGCCGCAGCCCCCTCCGATCGCTAGGTCGAGACCCAGGACCGGAGACCGGACCGCCATCAGAATGGCGATCCCCGCGAGCAGCAACGACGAGCGAAGGGCGACCGACCGCTTCCGCGCGTCATAGTCGCGCAGGTCGGCCGAGTCGGCGCCCCTATTGTCGCAAATTTCTTGCCTGACCTCCTGGACTTTCATCTGACGCCGGCCTACGCCGGGGCCTGGAACTCGACCGGTGCCGGCCCGCCCCGCAGAACGTGGAGCAGCGAAGCGACAATTCGCTCGGCTGCTTTCCCGTCGCCATAAGGGTTCGACGCTCGCGCCATCCGGCCGTAGAGTTCGCCGTCGGTGAGCAGCCGCCGGGTCTCGCGCACGACGTCCTCATAGCCGGCGCCGACCAGCCGCAAGGTCCCCGCTTCGAGCCCCTCGGGCCGCTCGGTCTCGCGCCGCATCACCAGCACCGGCTTGCCCAGCGTGGGAGCCTCCTCTTGGAGGCCGCCCGAATCGGTCAGCACGAACCGCGAGGCCGCCACCGCCGCGACGGTCTCGGCATAGCCCATCGGCTCGACCAGCTTGACCCCGGGGGTTCCGTCGAGCACGGCGCGCACCACCGGCCCGACCTGCGGCGAGGGGTGCACCGGCCACAGGATCTGCGGGCGCTCGGGAAACCCGGCGATCGTCCGCACCGCGCGCGCGATCCCGGCCATCGCATCGTGGTTCTCGCGCCGGTGGGCGGTAACGAAGATCAGCGGCCGGCTCGGATCGATCCCGTCGAGCGCGGGGGTGGCGATCGCGCCCTCGCGCACCCGCCGCTCGGTCTCCAGGAACGCGTCGATCACCGTGTTGCCGGTGACCACGATGGAGGCATGGGCGGTCCGCTCGGCGAGCAGGTTCGCCTTGGCGCGCGCCGTCGGCGCGAAGTGGAACGAGGTCAGTACGCCGGTGATGCGGCGGTTCGCCTCCTCCGGGAAGGGCTCGGCGATCGAGGAGGTGCGCAGCCCGGCCTCCACGTGACCGACCGGGATCTTCTGATAGAAGGTCGCCAATGCGGCCGCAGTCGACGTGGTCGTGTCGCCGTGGACGAGCACGACGTCGGGCCGCGCCCGGGCCAGCGCGCCTTCCATCCCGATCAGCACCCGAGTGGTGATGTCGGTGAGCGACTGCCCCACGGTCATGATGTCGAGGTCGATGTCCGGGACGATCCCGAACAGCGCGAGCACGTCGTCGAGCATCTCGCGGTGCTGCGCGGTGACGCAGACGATCGGCTCGACGTCCGGGCGCGCGGCGCGCAGCGCGTGCACGACCGGCGCCATCTTGATGGTGTCTGGCCGCGTCCCCATCACGGTCATGACGCGCAGCGGTGTGCGCGTCACGCGAATTTGAGCGCGCCCAAGCCGCCGGAGAGCACGAGCGCCAGCACGCCGAGCACGACGCACAGCGCGTAGATCAACAGCACCGCTTGACGCACGTTGAGCCCGAAGCGGAAGATCAGCTGGTGGTGGAAGTGCCCGCGGTCGGCTTCGTAGATCTTGCGGCCGGCGCGCGTGCGGCGCACGATCGCCGCGGCCGTATCGACGATCGGCAAGCCCAGCACGATCAGCGGCACCAGCAGCGAAAGCGTGAACGCGGTCTTGGTCGCGACGCCGATGATCGAGACCGTCGCGAACACGTAGCCGATGAACAGCGCGCCCGAGTCGCCCAGGATGATCTTGGCCGGATTGTAGTTGTACGGCAAGAATCCCAGCGCCGAGCCGACCAACGCCGCGAGCACGAGGGCGATCTCCGGATGGCCGTGCACGAGGTTGATGACCAGCAAGAACATCCCGGCGATGGCGGTCAAACCGGACAGCAGGCCGTCGAGCCCGTCGATGAAGTTGATCGCGTTCATCATCCCCACGTACCAGACCAGCGTGAGGATGATGCTCAGCCAGAGGGGGAACTGGATGACGTCACCGTGATGGAACGGGTTGTTCACGTACAAGATCATGAACCCGTACAGCATCGAGATGCCGGCGACCACGGCTTGCGCGGCGAGCTTCGCGCGCGGGCTCATTCCCATCACGTCGTCCCAGATGCCCAGCGCGCAGATCAGCGTGCCGCCGAAGATCAAGCCGACGATGTCGTGTACGTTCTGCAGGTCGCGCGAGCCGTGCACGTGCTGGCTGAACAGGTAGCCGAGCGCGGAGAAGAGCGCGAACGCGAAGCCGAGATAGACGGCGATGCCGCCGATGCGCGGTCTGGGTTGCTCGTGCATGCGGCGCTCGCCGGTCGCATCGAGCATCCCGACGTTGAGCGCGAGCCGCTGCACGTACGGTGTCACCAGAAACGATGTCGCAAAGGCCAGCACCAGCGCCGCGGCGATGAAGAGCGCGCTCACGTCAGCGTTCGTATCGGATCGAGCTGGTGCGGGTCAGGGAAAGGAGCGCCGTTGTACTGCTCGAGCTCTACGTTCGCCTCGGCCAGGAGCTGCTCGGCGACCGGATCGGGATACGCGTCGCGGTACACGATTCGGACGATCCCGGCGCTGATCAGCAGCTTCGAGCACCCCGCGCAGGGCTGGTGCGTGCAGTAAGCGGTCGCGCCCTCGAGGCTCACCCCGTGCAGCGCCCCCTGGACGATTGCGTTCGCCTCGGCGTGCGTCGCCCGCAGGCAGTGCCCGTCGACCATCAGACAGCCCGCCTCGGTGCAGTGCGCGACCCCGCGCGGCGCCCCGTTGTAGCCGGTGGTGAGGATCCGCCGGCTGCGGGTCAGCACCGCTCCGACGCGGGCCCGCGGGCAGGTCGCCCGGGTCGCCACCGTCCGCGCGATCTCCATGAAATACTCGTCCCAGCCCGGCCGCGCCGTCCGCGCCGGCTCACCGGCGCCATTCATCCGATCGTCCTCGTGCACCAAAAGACAGGTATTCGTCACCTAGCGGTACCAGGCCCCGCACCTCGCCTACGGGGTGTAGGCTTCCTTCGTTGCAGCGACCAAACGCGCGACGGTGAACGGTCCAGGTGCGAATCAGCCTCTCATGGCGATCATCGACGGCGCGAACCCCGTCACGATCGCGGACGTCATCGCGACGATGGCGGCGATCGACGGCGTGTTGCCGCCCAACGATGGGCTCAAGTGGTTCAACCAGCTCTACCTCGACGTGACGCAAAAGGTCGATACGACTCCTCCGCCGGGCGGTTGGGAAGATGGAGCCTGGCTAACGCGCCTCGACGTCGTCTTCGCCGGCCTCTATTTCGCGGCGGTCAAAGACTGGATCACGAACGCGGGCGGCGTACCGAGCTCGTGGCAGGCGCTGTTCGAATCGCGCTTCACCGCGGGCATCGATCGGATCCAGTACGCCCTGGCTGGGATGAACGCACACATCAACCACGACCTCGCGCTGGCGCTGCTGCAGACCGATGCGGAGCTGAACATCGTTCCGTCGATGACCAGCCCCGAGCACGCCGACTTCGAGCACGTGAACGGCCTGCTCGAGGCGGAGCTGCCGCTAGCGCTGACGTTTCTTGCCACGGGCATCCTCGGGCAAGCGGCGCAAGACACCGGCAAGATCGGCCGCTATCTCGCGATCTGGAGCGTCAGCAAGGCGCGCGATTTCGCGTGGGGATTCGCGGACACGCTCAGACCGATGAGCGGCCTCGTTCGCCAAGCGACGCTGGACGCACAGGACCAGATCACCGGCGTGCTCGGACGCAGCTTGCTCCTGTAGATGCGTTCGGCAGGTCTTACCACGCGCCGAAGAGCTAAAGCCTACACCGAATAACGTCGAGCGCAGGCGACAGACGAGGCGGGTCTCGCGTGCCGGCCGACGGGTCAGTGCGCGTCCCACCTCGCTCGGCTGCGCTTGAGGTTCGACCATCCGCGCTTGCGGCGTTCGCGCCGCGAGCCGCGCGCCGGCGTGGCGCGCTTGGTGCCCTTGGCCTGTCGCCCGGTGTCCTGGACCCACCCGCGTCCATGCTTGTACTTCTGCGCATAACCGCCTGACAGGACCTCGAACGGTTTGGAGACGTGGCCCATGAAGTCGAACTGCCGGCCCGCCCCAAATTGGCGGCCGAACCAGGTGGGGAGGACGAAGTCCGTCACCAAGATCTTCCCGATCTTGTAACCGTACGAATCATCCTCGACCGGGTCGCACACTTCACTCGACCAAAAGATATTTCTCGGTCCTTGATACACGCCGTTGAGCCACGGGTCGACGGCCATCTCGCAGATCTCATGCGTTGCGCCGACGCTGATGCTGGCGCCGTCTTCGTACAGGGTCTTCACGAAGACTTTCGACATCGGGCGCCCTTCGTTGGTGAGGTCGTGATACGCCAGATCGGTAGCTTGGTCACTGTCGTCGAAGAACACCAGCCACCACGCGCCGCTGCGTGGCTTTCGTCCGTGCTGAACGAACGTGAACGTCGCCGGCTCGACCCGCCAGACCGATTGCAGATCGCGGTTGAGCTGGCGGTCGAAGGCCGGCATCATCGCCTCGATCTCGGCATTGGTGATTGCCGTCGACTTGTTTATCACGGCAATGTGCAGCATCCAGTTAGTCCTTCCGGTGGGTGCTGACGGGCACGGAGCTCGTCGAGCCGAACATCCGATCGCCGGCATCGCCCAGGCCGGGGACGATGTAGCCGTGATCGTTGAGGCGCTCGTCGAGCGCCGCGGTGACGATGCGGACGCCGGGGTGCGCGCGCGATAGCTTCGCGACGCCTTCGGGCGCGGCAATGATGCACACGAACGTCGGCGCGTTCGCACCCCGCTCGGCTAACGTCGAGAGTGCAGCTGAGCCGGAGTTGCCGGTAGCGAGCATCGGGTCGAGCACGAACACGTCGCGCTCGGCGAGATCGTCCGGCAGGTTTGCGTAGTACGGCACGGCGGCCAGCGTCTTGGGGTCGCGGTAGAAACCGAGATGGGCGACGACCGCGTCGTCGACGACCGCCAGGAATCCCGGCAGCAGTCCCAGCCCCGCGCGCAGGATCGGCGCGACCACGGGACGCGTTGCGATGCGCTGCACCTTGGCCAGCGCGACGGGTGTCTGCAGCTCGATCTCGGTCATCGGCAGCGAGCGCGTGGCCTCGTAGGCCAAGAGCTGGCCGAGCTCTTCGACCAACCGGCGAAACACCGGCGTCGGCGTCGCCGCGTCGCGCAGCCGCGCGAGCCGGTCCTGGACGGCGGGATGTTCGACGATCAGCGGCTGGTGCACTGTGGGGGTCATCGCGCCTTCAGCGGCTGGCCCCTGCAATACCGACGACGACGGCGCGGCCGCGCTCACGCGGGTCGCAAGAGCATCGCGAGCACCTGCGCGCGCATCAGGCGTTCCATCCCCGGAATGGTGTCGGTTTGCGCGACGATCCGAAATCCCAGCCGCGCCAGCAGGCCGCCGCTGCGCGCGTTGGCTGGGTCGTACGTCGCGCTGAGACTGGCCAGTTCGAGCACGTCGAACGCGTACGCGATCGTTGCCGCGACGGCCTCGCGCGCGTAGCCTCGTCCTTCGTACGCACCGTCGACCGAATAGCTGAGCATCGCCGAAGACTCCGGTCCGCCGCGCATGACCGCGTCGAGGTTCACCGAGCCGACGAGCAGCTGCGGATTCGAACGGTCGCACGCCAAGAACGTGCGTGCACGGCCGGCTTCGCCTTCCGCGCGACGCCATTCGATCCACTGCAAGTGCTGGGCGACTTCGGTCCCGCGCTTGGGTTCCCACCGCGCGAACCGCGCCTCGTTGCGCTGATGATACGCCAGCAGCGCCGCGGCGTCGTCGTCGTTCGGCTCCCGCAGCACCAACCGCGCCGTCTCGAGGCGCAGCGAAGATTCCGCCACGGCGGTGCGACGACTACGGCACGTCGTGGCGCGACGTCAGCTCGGCGACGCGCGCGCGCAGCGTCTCCTTCTTCGCTCCGGTGCCGATGTCGTCGAGGGCTTCACCCAGGATGCGGCCGACCTCGCGCGCGTCGGCTTCGTTGAAGCCGCGCGACGTGATCGCCGGCGAGCCCAGCCGGATGCCGCTCGTGACGGCGGGCTTCTGCGGATCGAACGGGATCGCGTTCTTGTTGACCGTCACGCGAATCTCGTCGAGATACTCCTCGACCGCTTTTCCGGTCAGGCTCTTGGGCGTGAGGTCGACCAGCAGGAGGTGCGTATCGGTTCCCCCGCCGACCAGCCGCGCGCCGGCGCGCTGCAGCTCCTCGCCCATTGCGCGCGCGTTGTCGATCACTTGCTGCTGGTAGACCTTGAACGACGGATCGAGCGCCTCGGCGAAGGAGACCGCCTTGGCGGCGATGGTGTGCATGAACGGGCCGCCCTGGATGCCGGGGAAGACGCTCTTGTCGATCGCCTTCGCGTAGGCGGCCGTGGTCAGAATCAGACCACCGCGCGGGCCGCGCAGCGTCTTGTGCGTGGTCGACGTGACGAAGTCGGCCAGCGGCACGGGCGACGGGTGCAACCCGGTCGCGACCAAACCGGCGATGTGGGCCATGTCGACCATGAAGGTCGCGCCGATCTCGTTCGCGATCTCGCGGAACGGCACGTACTCCATCGTGCGCGGGTACGCGCTCGCGCCGGCGATGATCAGCTTCGGTTTGTGCTCGCGCGCCAGCGCGCGCACCTGGTCGAAGTCGATCAGCTCGTCGTCCTTGCGCACGCCGTACGCAACCGCGTTGTAGAGCTTGCCGCTGAACGAGACCTTCGTGCCGTGCGTCAGGTGCCCGCCGTGCGCGAGCGACATCCCCAAGATCGTGTCGCCCGGCTGGAGCACCGCCATCAGCACCGCCATGTTCGCTTGCGCGCCCGCGTGCGGCTGGACGTTGGCGTGCTCGGCGCCGAACAACGTGCGCAGCCGCTCGATGGCGAGGTTTTCGGCGACGTCGACGAACTCGCACCCGCCGTAGTAGCGCCTGCCCGGATACCCTTCGGCGTACTTATTGGTCATCACCGACGCGTTGGCTTCCCGCACTGCGCGGCTGGCATAGTTCTCGGACGCGATCAGCTCGAGGTTGTCGCGCTGGCGGCGCTCCTCATCGCTGATCGCGGCGAAGATCTCGTGATCCGCCGTGGCGAGCGTTTGGGCTTCGAGCACTTGCATCGGCGAATCAACCTCGGTCTTCGGAGTCGGTGCGGCGGCGCATGACCGACGCTGCGGAGTAATCGGGTTTCGCCGCGGACGGCTTGGGCGCCCCGGTGAAGCGCAGGACCTGCACCAGCCCGAGCAGACCGACGGTCACGATCAGTGCGATCCAGAACCACGGGCTGGCGTAGCGTGGATAGGTGTGGTCGAGCAGGTATTCGGCCAGCGCGATCGCGACCGCCGCCAGCGGCACGATGTTGGCGATCGTCTGACGGTCCATCAGGTTCCGGCCCGCGGGCGGACGATGGTCAACGAGTTCTCCCGGTGAAAGCGCACGGTGATGCGGATCGCTGTTTCGAGTTCGACGTTCCGACGACCGCTCGCGGCCGGCGAGCTGACGCAGCTGGAGTGGCTCGAGGGCTGCGCCTCCCGGCTCGACGCGGACGGCGTGCTGGCCGACCTGGCGGACTTTCCCCGAACCGATTCCGAGTACACGGCGCAGCTCCGCAAGATTGCCGTCGATCTGGGGCTCGTGCCGTTCGGGCTCGATACCGTCGGCCTCTTCGAACGCGACGCCGGCACCGCGCGCGAGACCGTGCTCGCGCTGGCGACGTCGCTCGGCGCTCTCGTCGTCCGCTCGCCGCTGCCGGCGCCCGGCGATCTTCCGCCCGCCACGTTCGTGGAAACCGTCGCGATCGCAAAGGCGCTCGGGCGCGCGGCCAAAGCTGCCAACGTGACGCTGCTGGTCCCGCCGGCTCCGGGAACGCTGGGCGAGGATCTCGCCGCGGTGAAGCACCTGCTCAAGGACGCCGACAGCGCCTGGATCCGGCCGTGTCCGCGCGCGACCGCCGATGGCCTCGAGATCGGCGTGAAACAACATTTCCCGGCGATCTCGGTCACACCGGACGACGACGTCGCGCTGGCGGTCGCGCGCGCCGAACGCCCCTGGCTGATCCTCGACGCGCCGCCGGTCGAGCGGCCGTGGGAAGTCGTTGCGGCAGCGATGGGTGCGCTGCGCGACGCGGCGGCCGAACGGCGGCTCGCGCGAGCGGAGATTTCTGGGAGTGGACGAGACCGCGGCAGCCGTCTGGAACCTAGTTGAAGACCTGCCTATGGCAGGTGGGTGCGGCCCGGGCGCCCAGTGTCCAGCCCGATGAAGGGTTAGGCAACCGGTCGTATCCGGAGCTGATGCTCCCTTGGTTTTGACGTTGGCCAACCACTATGGAACCTGCGCGAGCTGCCACAGTCGTCGTCGCTGCTGTATCGTATACCAGCCGTCAAGGACTTGACAGACCGTCGTTGGCGGAGCAAGCGAAAACACGATGATGCGTTGGTTCGTTTTCTCGGCCGTGGTGCTGGCGGCATCGACTGGCGTCGCACGCGCCGACGACGATCAGACCATGTTGCCGCCGTGCGCGATGCCGATCGCGGCAACGCTCGCCGACCGTCCCGGCACGGGGCGCACGACCTCGAGCGGCGGAGCACCGTGCGTTGCGCTGCCGGGCGAATGGATCGTCGAGACGGGCGTGCGGCGTCAAGTGACGCTCGACGACGGCGGCAGCTCGACGCTCGCGAGCGGCCCGTTGACGTTGCTTCGCACCGGAGTTACACCGCGACTCGAGCTCGCCATCGCGCCGCCCGAGCTGCAATCGCGCGCGTTCGCGGGAAGCGCGCCGGTCGATGCCGCGCGCGGCGCCACCGACATCGTGTTCGCAGCGAAGTATCTCACCCTCGACACCGCGCGCGCACAGGGATCGATCGGCGTGTCGTACAGCGCACCGACCGGCAGCGGCGAGTTCACCGCCGGTGCGCCGACCTTCGCGCTGGGCGCAAACCTCGCGCTCGCGATCACCTCTCGTCTGTCGTTCGCCACCAGCCAAACCGCAGGGACGGCCGTCGGCGCGCTGGCGAACCGCAATCGCAGCTATTTCATCTACACGCCGTCGTACACGATCTCGTACGCGCTCACGGCGAACGATACGCTCATCGTGCAAGACGCGCTGGTCTCGCGCCAAGGCCCCGAGCTGCCGGCCGGAGCCCGCGCCATCGTCGCGCTCCAGCACGCGATCGGCTCGCGGCTCGCAATCGACGTCGACCTCGAGCGCAACCTGGCGCCGACGCTCGGATACGCAGCAAGTGCGGTCGGTGCCGGCATCGTTTGGATCGTCGCACCGGGTCACCCGCGACGCTGATCGAGGCCGGGCGGCCGATGTCTTTCAGTCGGGGATCGCCATCTTGACGTGCGGCAGGCCGTCGTCGACGCTCACGTCGAGCAAGCCCGGATAGACCGCATCCGGCCCTTTCTCGTTCGCGAGCACGTACGTCAGCTTGCCCTTGTGGAGCGTGAAGCTGAACGTGCCGGATCGCCCCGCCGCTTCACAAGACGCGAACGCTTCGTGGAGCTGTGCGTCGAAGACGATACGCTGCGGGGTTGCCGACACGAGCTCCGCAGTGTAGGCCGGCACCATCGTCTGTGCGGTGTAGTCGAGCATGACGCCGCCCGCGTACTGTTTCGTCTTGACGGTGATCGCGATCGACTTCGGGCACGTGCCGGAGCTGCGAACGATCGCCACGGTTTGGCTGGTCGTTTGCGACAGCGCGGCGAGCGGCGCTCCCGCGAGCGCGAATGCGAAGGACGCGGCGAAGAGTCTCGATCCCATGGTGTGCCGTTCTGATGCCGGTATCGCCCGCCCTGTGAACCGGACACCGGCGCGCCGGGCGGACCTCGCTCGTCGCGGCGAGAAGCCGCGGCGCGTGCCCCCGATTCGCATCACGGTCGAAGCTCTCGACCTGCCGCTGAAGCATACGTTTACGATCTCGCGCTCGTCGGAATCGGTGGCGCGTACCGCGATCGTGCGGCTGCGCTGGAACGGGATCGACGCGCTCGGCGAGACCGCGCCCAGCGAGCGGTACGACGAAAACGTCGCGTCGGTGACGGCACAGCTCGGCGCGCTCGACTTGGGCGACGATCCCTACGCGCTCGAACGCCTCGTCGACGAACGCCTCCGCGACGGATTTCCGCCCGCTGCCGCGTGCGGGCTCGACATCGCGCTGCACGATTGCATCGGCAAGGACCTCGACCGCCCGCTGTGGCGGCTGTTCGGCTTGGACCCGGCGCGCACGCCGGTGACGTCGTTCACGGTCGGCATCGCGGATCTCGAAGAAACGCTCGCCAAGGTGCGCGAGGTCGGAACGCACCCGATCCTCAAAGTGAAGCTCGGCGGCGGCAACGACGTCGAGACGATCGAGGCCATCCGCTCGATCTACTCTGGCACGATCCGCATCGACGCGAACGAGGCCTGGACGCCCGAACAGACCGTCGCGAACCTGGCCGAGCTGGCGCGGTTCGAGATCGAGTTCTGCGAGCAGCCGATCCCGGCCGGCGCGCCCGAACGGCTGCGCTGGATCCGCGAGCGATCGACGATCCCGATCGTGACCGATGAGGACTCCAAGGACGCGCGCGATCTGCCGGCGCTGCGCGGCTGCGTCGACGGCATCAACGTCAAGCTGGTGAAGTGCGGCGGCATCCGCGCGGCGCTGGCGATGATTCACACGGCGCGCGCGTTGGGCTTCAAGGTCATGTTAGGCTGCATGCTCGAGTCGCAGGTCCTCACCGCCGCCGCGGCCCATCTGAGCCCGCTGGTCGACTGGGCCGATCTCGACGGCCCGTTCCTGACCGCGAGCGACCCGTTCTCCGGGATCACGTATGCGGATGGAAGGATCGTGCTTCCCGACGGACCGGGTCTGGGCGTCGGTGAGCGGTACGCCTGAGCGCGTCGAAGGACGGCGCTACGTCGTTCTCGCGCCGCACGCGTTCACCGCGCGCGCCGCGAAGATGGCGCACGGGGTGATCGCGTACTCGTCCGACACCGTCGTCGCCGTGATCGATCCCGACCATGCCGGGCGGCGCGTCCGCGACGTGCTGCCCTACCTGCGCAGCGACGCGCCGATCGTCGCCACGTTCGAAGACGCGCTGCGCTATGCGCCGACCGCGCTGCTGGTCGGGATCGCGCCGGCCGGCGGGCGTCTGCCCGAAGATTTTCGCGCGACGATCCGCGTCGCTCTGCGCGCGCGGCTCGAGATCGTGAGCGGGCTGCACGCGATGCTCAACGACGACGAAGAGTTCGCCGCGCTGTCCCGCGAGCACGACACGCGGATCTGGGATCTGCGCCTGCCGCCGCCGGCGCCGCTATTCTCGGGCGCGGCGTGGGACGTCAAGGCGACGATCGTGCTGACCGTCGGCAGCGACGCGGCCGTCGGCAAGATGACGGCTGCGCTGGAGCTGGTGCGCGCCGCGCGCGAGCGGGGCGTCGACGCGGCGTTCGTGCCGACCGGCCAGATCGGCATCGCGATCGCCGGTTGGGGAACCGCGATCGATCGCGTCGTCGCCGACTTCGCGCCCGGCGCCGCCGAACAGCTCGTGCTCGAAGGCGAGCGGCGTGCGCGCGAGCTGCTGCTGCTCGAGGGTCAAGGCGGGATCAACAATCCGGCCTTCGCGCCGGTGACGCTGGCCCTGATGTACGGCGGTGCGCCCGACGCGCTCGTCCTCGTGCACAACCCCTCGCGCACGGTGATCGAAGACTACGACGTGCCGATCCTGTCGTACCGAACGCTCATCCGCACCTACGAGGCGCTCTGCGCGACGGTGAAGCCGGCGCCGGTCGTCGCGATCGCGCTCAACACGCGCGACTGCAGCGACGACGAAGCGCGGGCGCACCTTGCGACGGCGCGGTCCGAGACGGGCTTGCCGTGCGACGACGTCGTGCGCAACGGACCGCAGGCGCTCTACGACGCGATCGCGCCGGTGCTGCGCAAGACCGCCGTGCTGCATGCGTAGGCTGACGGCCTGCGCCGCCGTTGTCGCGCTGCTGCTGGCGAGTTGCACCAAGGCCGACCAGACGTCGATCGGCGGGCGCAATCCGTGGACGCGGCCCGGTCATCTGATCATCGGCACGGCCGGCGAGGAACCGGACACCCTCAACAAGCTCTTCGCCAACACCGACGCCGCCGATCAGGTATCGCAATTTCTGTTCGAACCGCTGTTTCGGTACGGTCCGAGCGGCGAGTACTTGCCCGCCGCCGCGACCGTCGTGCCGACGCTGACCAACGGCGGGATCGCGCGCGACGGGAAGACGATCACGCTGCACGTCCGGCCCGGGATGGTCTGGTCGGACGGCGCGCCGTACGACGGCCGCGATCTGGTCTTCACCTGGAAGGCGGTGATGAACCCGCGCAACAACACGCGGCTGACCACCGGCTGGGACGACATCGCCGCGATGCAGCTGCGCGATCCGCACACCGTCGTCGTGCACCTCAAGCAGCCCTACGGCGGAATCCTCGGCATCTTCGCGATCGGCGGCGCCGGCTATCCGCCGCTGCCCGCGCACCTTCTGGCCGGGCTGCCCGACCTCAACCACGCGCCGTTCAACGCCCGCCCGATCTCGTCGGGCCCGTTCGTGCTGACCGCCTGGAACCACGGCTCGTCGCTCGAGTTCGCGGCCAATCCGCGCTACTGGCGCGGCAAGCCCGGTCTCGATCGCATCACCTACCGCGTCGTTCCGAATGCCGACACGCTGTTCAACGCGCTGCGAACGCACGAGGTCGACGTGTTCGACAGCGTCACCGAGAACCAGATCGCGCAGCTGCCGTCGCTGCGCGGCTTCGCGATCTCCAAACGCCTGATCGCCAACCTGCGGCGCTGGCAGTTCAACACGTCCAAGCCGCAGCTGTCCGATCCGCGCGTACGGCTGGCCGCTGCCGAAGCGGTCGACTGGGACCGCATCAACCGCACCGTCTACCACGGCTACAACCAGCGCGCGGTCTCCGACATCTTTCCGCTGTCGTGGGCGGCGCCGCACGGCATCACCGCGCCCAAGTACGACCTCGCCGACGCGCGTCGCCTGCTCGACGCCGCCGGCTGGAAGCAGGCGGCCAACGGAACGCGCGCCCGCAACGGCGTGCCGCTGTCGTTCACCGTTTCGACGACGCCGGCCAAACCGGCCAACGTCGAAGCCGAGCTGCAGATGCAGCAGGATCTGCGCGCGGTCGGGATCGACCTCGAAGTCAAGAACTATCCGACCAGCCTGCTGTTCGCGCAGAACGGGCCGATCTACACCGGCAAGTTCGACAGCGAGTTCACCATCGAGACCGACGCGCCCGATCCCGACAACGAAGGGCTGTGGAGCGGCAAGTTCATCCCGCCGCACGGCGCCAACACGTCGTGGCTCGACGATCCGGTCCTGACGCAGACGAGCCACGACGCGAACCTGACCTTCGACCGCGCCGTGCGGCGCGCGCTCTACCAGCGCGAGGCCGAACGCGTGCGCGCGCTCACGCCGGTCGCATACCTGTACTGGCAGAACTCGTTCGCGGCAGTGAACTCCGATCTGCGCAACTGGAAGCCGGCCTCGTATATCTCCGACTTCTGGAACTGCTGGGAGTGGACGATATGAGCGGCGTGGTGCAGCCGCGCGACCGGCTCGTGGCGCCCGATCCGCTGCGCGACGTACCGCTGCACGTCGTGCTGGTCGAGCCCGAGATCCCGCCCAACACCGGCAACGTCGCGCGGCTGTGCGCGGCGACCGGCTGCGCGCTGCACCTCGTCGAGCCGCTCGGCTTTCGGATCGACGACCGCGCGCTCAAGCGCGCCGGCCTCGACTATTGGGCCGCGCTCGACGTCGCGATCCACCCGTCGCTCGACGCGATGCTCGCCACGTTCGCGCCCGACCGGATGTGGTTGGCCACGACGCGCGCGCCGCGCAGCTTCGCCGCGGCAACGTTCCGGCGCGGCGACGCGCTCGTGTTCGGCAAGGAGACCGCCGGTCTGCCGCAGCCGCTGCTCGACGCGCATCCAGAGCGCACGCTGCGCATCCCGATGCGGCGCGGCGCCGTGCGTTCGATCAACCTGTCGGCGGCCGTCGCCGTGCTGACCTACGCCGCCTTGGCGCAGCTCGGTTATCCCGGTCTGGACTGAGTCGCGACGTCGACTGGAATCTGTGCCGCGCTCGGCGCGGGCGCGCCGCGTTCGCCGGGCAGCGTCATCGCGATCAGCGCGCCGGCGATCGAGAGCGCGCCGGCGGCCAGGATCGTCGCCGAGACGCCGTGCGCGTCGGCGATCGCGCCCATCACCGGCGAGAACGTGCCGCCGAGCGAGACGGCCAGGCCGAGCGTGACACCCGACGCGAGTCCCATCCGGTTGGGCAGATACTCCTGACCGAGCACCACGAAGGCCGACTGCGAAGCGACGAACACGAAGCCGGTCACCAGCAGCAGCGGGATGGCCAGCAGCAGGTTGCCGTTGTGGGTGAGCGCGACCAGCACGGCGGTCATCACGGCTGCCAACGCGGTCGACGTGACCAAGACGATGCGCCGGCCGAAACGGTCGGCGATCGGGCCGCCCGACAAAGTGCCGAGCACACCAGCCAGCAGGAAGCCGGTGAGCATCGTGTCGCCGACGGCGGGCGAACCGTGCAGCACTTCGACGACGTAGAGCGGAAGGAACGCGACGAAGCCGAAGTACGCCATCGCGCGCACGGTCACGAAGGCGGAGAGCTTGCCGAACGACACCCAATCGTCGGTTCCCTGGCCGTGACGCGACGTCGCGTGCGCGGGGACGAACGTGCGCAGCCGGCGCAGCTCGAGCAGCACGACGGTTCCGATCACGAGCACCGGGACGCAGGCGGCTAGCGTTCCGGGCAGCTTCCACGCGGCGACGACGGCGGTCGCGAAGATCGGGCCGATCGCGAAACCGACGTTGCCGCCGGCGGCGAACCAGCGCATCCCGGTCGCCTTCTTCGCGCCGGCGACGTAGTTCGCGAAGCGCGCGGCTTCGGGATGAAACGACGCGACGCCGATGCCGCTGATCAGGGCGCCGACCCACATCAGCGGCAGCGTCGGCATGAAACCGACCAGCGCGACGCCGCAGCCGGCCAGCATCAAGCCGACTCCGATCAGCCACGGCATCTGGCGACGATCGGCGACGTAACCGATGACCGGCTGCAGCACCGACGATGCGATCGCCTGCGCCAGCACGAGCGTGCCGGCCTCGGTGTGGCTGATCCCGCGCCAGATGATCAGGTACGGCAGCAAGGCCGGGATGAAGCTTTGGTTGAGGTCGTCGGAGACGTGCGCCGTCGCGAGCAAGGCCATGGAGCGAACGTCGAGCCGGGACACAAGCCTGTTATGCTCGCGCGACGCCGTTCTATGCGGCGACATTTGTCGGATCCGCTCGGCCTACGCGTTGCCGGAAGTCGCGCGCGCCGGCACCGTCGAAGAGCGGAGGCCGTGAGCTCCGTGTTGGCGGCGATCGAGAAACGGGTCACGGGCTGCCGCCGCTGTCCCGAGTTGCGCGCCTATTGCGCGGAGGTCGGGCGCGTGAAGAAGCGCGCGTTCTCGGATCACGAGTATTGGGCCAAGCCGGTGCCCGGTTGGGGCGATCCGCGTGCGCGCGTCGTCCTGGTCGGTCTTGCGCCCGGTGCGCACGGTTCGAATCGTACCGGCCGCGTGTTCACCGGCGACGGCAGCGGCGAGTGGCTGTACCGCGCGCTGCACCGCGCCGGGTTCGCGAACCGCCCCGAGGCGGTGCATCGCGACGACGGCCTCGCGCTGCACGACGTCTTCATCACCGCCGCGGTGCGCTGTGCGCCGCCGGCGAACAAGCCGACGCCCGAGCAGCGCGCGCGCTGCCTGCCGTACTTGCGTGAAGAGCTCGTCGCACTCGATCGCGCCCGCGTCATCGTCACGCTCGGCAAGATCGCCGACGACACGGTGCACGGGGTGGTGAAAGAGCGCGGCCGCTACGTGACGCCGCGCGCGCCGTTCGGCCACCTCGCCGAGACCCGCGTCGAGCTGCCGCCGGCCGGTCCGATGACGATCGTCGCGTCCTACCACCCGAGCCGCCAGAACACCAACACCGGCGTGCTGACCGAACCGATGCTCGATGCGGTGTTCGAGCGCGCGCACGCGTTGCTCGGTGATTAGGCCCGCGGTCCTAGTTCAAGACCGGGATTGATTGCCCTAGTCCCAGGGTACAGTGTGGAAGAGCGGGGCGGCGCACATACCGCGCGGCGCGCGCAATTCCACCGATCGCATAGGTATAGGCCGCCGGATGGGTGGGCACATTTTGCATGCCATGAACTACAGCATCGACGACCGCGACCTCAGCGCCTTCCTCGTGTACGCGGCACGCGAGCGCAGTCTCGATGCGTCGCTGCGGGCGGCGAACAAGTACGGCCGCTCCGACGAGCACCGCAAGTCGATCGACGCGCTGCGCGAGCTCAACAAGAAGATGCTGTTCCGCGAAACGCGCCGAGACGTGCCGCGCCTCTAGCCGGCATCCCGCGAATCACCTGCCCGTCCTCCAACACAGAGGCGAGTCCACCCGGACTCGCCTCTTGTGTTTTGTCACGGGTGGTGTTGGCGCGATGGTGGCGGGGCGAGCGCGCGGTACAGTGGTGCTGCGGGGACGTACGCCGCGCACGTCGTGCGCGCGGCGCACTCGGTTTTCGCTTGCTCTCGCGCATCCTGCGCTTCGCTCGCGAAAAACGCCCCGCCGCACCACTGCACCGCGCGCTCGCCCTGCGGGCATTGCTTCGCGTCGTTGGGCGCGCCTGATGCGATCAGGGTGAGACGATTCTTATGCCGAGATCCTTGAGGGACTGCTCGGGGACGGTTGATGGGGCGTCCATCATCACGTCGCGGGCGGCTTGGTTCTTCGGGAACGCGATCACGTCGCGGATGCTCGACTCGCCGCAGGCCAACATGACGACGCGGTCGAGGCCCAGCGCCATTCCACCGTGCGGCGGTGCGCCGTACGCGAGCGATTCCATGAAGAACCCGAAGCGGTCCTCGATCTGCTCGTCGCTCAGGCCGAGGCGCTTGAAGACCTTGCGCTGGAACTCCGCGGTGTGGTTGCGGATCGAGCCGCTGCCGAGCTCGTAACCGTTGAGCACGAGGTCGTAGTGCTGCGCGGTGATCGCCAGCGGATCGGTGTCGAACAGAGCTTCCTGGCCGGGGAGCGGTGCGGTGAACGGATGATGGGTGAACGTGATCTCGCCGTTCGCCTCACGCTCGAACAGCGGGAAGCCGAGCACCCAGCAGAAGGCGAACTTCTGCGGGTCGCGCAGCCCCAGGCGGTCGCCGATCTCCAAGCGCAGCTGGCCGGCGACCTCGGACGCGTGGCGTGACACGTCACCGACGAACAGGATCGCGTCGCCGTCGTGAGCGCCGGTGCGCTCGCGCAGCTGCGCCGCAAGCGCATCGTCGACGAACCGCGCGATCGACCCCTTCACGCCGTCGGGCGCGAGCGAGACGTAAGCCAACCCCTTCGCGCCGAACGTCTTCGCCAGCTCGGTGACGGCGTCGAAGTCGCGGCGCGACAGCGCGGCGCCGCCGGGCCAACGCAGCGCGATCACCCGGTTCGCGTCGCTTTCCGCCAGCCCGGCGAACAAGCCGAACGCGCCGCCGCGAAAGAGGTCGGCGACGTCGACCAACTCGAGCTCGAAGCGCAGGTCGGGCTTATCGGAACCGTATCGGCGCAGCGCCTCGGCATGGGTCAGCCGCGGCAGCGGATCGGGCAGCGTCTGGTCGAGGACGCGCAGCCAGGTCGCGCGCATCGAGGCTTCCATGACCGCGATCACGTCGTCTTGCCCCACGAAGCTCAGCTCGACGTCGAGCTGGGTGAACTCCGGCTGCCGGTCGGCGCGTGGGTCCTCGTCGCGGAAGCAGCGGGCAATCTGCATGTAGCGGCCGAGGCCGCCGATCATCAGGATCTGCTTGAGGATCTGCGGGGACTGCGGCAGCGCGTAGAACGTTCCTTGGTGGACGCGCGAAGGGACGAGGTAGTCGCGGGCGCCTTCGGGCGTCGGCTTGATCAGGTCCGGCGTCTCGATCTCGAGGAAATCGTGCTCGTCGAAATAGTCGCGCAGTGCTTTGATGATGCGGTGCCGCATGGTGAGGTTGCGCTGCATCCGCGGCCGGCGCAGATCGAGGTAGCGATAGCGCAGGCGCACGTCTTCGGCCGGCTCTTCGTCCGAAGCGATGACGAACGGCGGTGTTTTCGACTCGTTGAGAATCTCCAGCTCCGCGGCCGGAACTTCGATCTCGCCGGTCGCGAGCTTCGCGTTCTCGGTCCCGGCCGGCCGGCGGCGCACCTCGCCGCGCACGCGCACGACGAACTCGCTGCGCAGCGTCTCGGCGCGCCGGAACACCTCGTCCATCGACGGGTCGAAGATCACTTGGGTGATCCCGTCGCGGTCGCGCACGTCGATGAAGATCAGCCCGCCGTGGTCGCGGCGGCGGTGCACCCAGCCGGCGAGCTCGACGCCGCGACCGACGTCGGCCGCGGTCAGCGCGCCGCACGAGACCCGTGCGAACGGGCTATCCACGCAACGCCGCTTTGACGCCGGTCAGGTAGTGATATTGGTACGACAGCGTGCGCGCGAAGCCCGGCCGCGCCGCGCCGCGCTCGATCCACGCTTCGAGCGGCGGGATGCGCTGCACGACGTCGTGGAGCGCCAGCGAAACGCCCGTCATCCCGAGCCGCAGGCGCACGTCGAACGCCGGGTGCTTGCGGTAGAAACGCACCGTCGATTTTCCGGCCAGCTCGTACTTGCGCTGCTGTTCGTCCCACGGCACGGGATGCCAGTGGTAGTTGACCGCGGCCGGCTCGTACTCGATCGGGATCCCGGCTCCCTGCAGCCGATAGCCGAGCTCGAGATCCTCGTGGCCGTAGCCGGTGAAGTCTTCGTCGAACCGGCCGACGCGGTCGAGCTCGGCGCGCGGCACCGACGCGTTGCCGGTGAGGAAATAGAGCCACGACAGCCGCTTGGGCTTCTCGCCGTGCAGCGGCGCGCGCTGCGCGCGGTCGTCGCGCTTGCGCTCGTAGTCACCGTACGAATCGACTTGGACTTCCATCCCGACGACGGCGCGCGTGCCGGGCTGCTGGTGGTGGGCGAGATGGCGCGACAGCAGGTCCGGCGACGCGATGATGTCGGCGTCGGTGAACAGCACCACCGGCGCGCGCGCCTGCGCGATCCCGGCGTTGCGCGCCGAGGCGCGGCCGGTGTACGGGCCGGGCAGATGCCGCACGTACGGATGCTCGCGCGCAATGCCGGCGAGGTACTCGGCCGTGCCGTCGCTGGAGTTCGAGTCGGCGACGACCACCTCGAACGTACCGCGCGGCTGATCCTGCGCGAGCAGCGACGGGATCACGTGGCGGAGCGTGTCGAGCCGGTTGTAGGTCGGGATGACGACGGAGATGCGCAGTTGATCGTTCATAACAGAGCGGCGACGGCGGCGACGATCTCGCGGCGCGAGGCGCGCAGCGAAGCTTCGGTCTCGTCCGGCGGTTTGCGGAGGATCGCGTTCGGCACGCGGTACGGCGACCATTCCTGCGAGGCCAGCCGAAACCACTTGTCCTCGAACAGCACGACGGTCGGGACGTGCACGGCGCTTGCGACATGCGTCGCACCCGTGTCGATCGTGACGACGCACGCCGCCCGCTCGAACGCCGCCGCCCACTCGTGGAACGGCAGGTTGCCCAGCACGGCGTCGGCGACGCCGGCCGTCGTGACCGCGCGCGCCAGCGGCAGCGCGTCGTCGCCGTAGGTGACCACCAGCGGTCGGCCGAGCGGTCGCAGCTCGCGCAAGAGCTGCACGCAGCTCTCCGCGGTCGACCCGTGCTCGGTCCAGCGCCGGCCGAGCTGCAGCACGATCGGTGCCGCCGGCAGCCCGGCGACGGCGGCCCGGTCCTGGCCGGTGACCGGCAGCACGAGATCGCGAATCAGCTCCGTCGCGCCGGCCGCGACGGCCACCGCGAGCACCTGATCGACCTCGTGGGCGATCGTGCGGTCGGGATAGCGTTCGGCGATGGCGGGATCGGCTTCGCTCAGCACCACGTCGGTCAGCCGCACGCGCAGGGCCAGCCGCGCGAGATAGCGCGTCGAGTACGTGTAGCCGACGCGTTTGCGCGCGCGGGTGCCGGCGACGATCCGATGGTCGAGGTCGCGCGGCGCCAGCGCGACCGCCAAGTCGACGCCGCGGAAGCGCGCGCCGAACGCGGCCGGGCCGGCGGCAGGATCGTAGATCGCGAGCGCGTCGACGTCCGGCGAGCGGTCGACCACGACCGCGTTGTAGCTGCTGCAGGACAGCGTGATGTGCGCGTGCGGAAACGTGCGCCGGATCGAAGCGATCGCCGGGGTCGAGAGGATCAGATCGCCGACCCGATCCGTGCGCGACAGCAGGATGCGCAAGCGTCAGGCGCGCTTGGCGAGCGCGAGCTCGTCGTAGTACGCCGCCGCCGCCAGCACGCGCGCCGCGGTGAGCTCGGCCGCCGACAGCTGCGCGGCGTCGCCGGTGCGCGCTACGATCCGTTCCAGCCGCGGCACGAGGCCGCTGCGCCGCAGCGCCGCACCCAACACGCGTTGCGGCACGGTGTCGCCGACCGCCAGCGCGACGCGCCAGCTCGGATGCAGCCGCTCCAGCTTTATCGCGGTGCGCGCCTGCGCGCGCACCTGGCGCAGCATCCCGGCGACGTTGGTTCCCTGCGGCCGAGGCTTGTAGTGGAAGACGACGGCGTAGCGGTTGAACACCGCCTTGGTGCCGAGCGCGCGCAGCCGCAAGCCCAACTCGATGTCTTCCCAGCCGTACTCGCTGAACGACTCGTCGAAGCGGCCGCCGGCGGCATCGAGCCGGCTGCGGCGCACCGAAACGTTGGTCGTCCAGAACCAGTTCGCGCTGTAGTTCTTCAAGCTCCACACCGCCGGCGGCAGCGCGTCGAACGACTCGGTGTTGATCGCCGCGCCGCGGACCACGACGTCGCCGTGCCGCGCGTCGGACCGCAGGTGCTCGACGGCGAACACCGGCGTCGGCAGCACGTCGTCGTCGATGAAGGCGATCCGCTCGCCGGCGCAGCGCGCGATCCCGGCGTTGCGCGCCTTGGCCAGCCCGCCGTTGGGCTGATCGACGACCGTGAAGCGGCAGGTCGCGATCCGTCGCGCGCGCTCGATCACCGCCGGCGTGTCGTCTTGCGAGCCGTCGTTCACCAGCACGACCTCGTAGGCATCGGCCGGGATCGTCTGGTCGAAGCAGGCCGCCAGCACGCGCTCGAGGAGCGCGGCGCGGTTGTGGGTGCAGAGCTGGATCGACAGTCGCATGACGCTCGCGGCGCTCAGAAGCGCGTCATGCAGATCGGCGGCTGCGCGGCGCCGAACGCCGCGTCGATCGCATCGAGCCGCTCCCGTGGATCGAGCGTGGCCAAGCGATGGCGCACGACATCGCGCAAGCGCAGCGAACCCATCACGACCGACGACAGGTCGTGGATCCCGATCGTCAAGGTCGCATCGGGCCGCGCGCCGTCATCGCGCTGCGGAGCGCCGTGCGGTCCGAAGCGGAACGTCCACCCGCCGCCGGTTTCCGGCACGAACGGATCGTCGATCTGCAGTCGCAGCACGAACGAAGTGTCGCACGCCGGCAGATACGCGAACGCGCGCTCGACGTCGACGATCCGGTACATGATCCCCAGCCCCACCTCTGCGACACGGTGCGCGGCAGGCGGTGCGACCGACACGTCGGAACCGTCGCGCGGGTCGGCGGCGGCGAGGTAGAAGGCAGCCTCCTGCGTTTCGATCGTCACCCACGCGAACTCATCGCGCTGCGCGCGCAGATAGCCGAGCAGCGCGGCCGCAAATGCGTCATCCTCGGACAGCAGGTCGCGAACTTCCAGCTCGTGACGGTTCATGAGATGCTTGCTGCCGATCGGCTTGGTCTGCATGAACCCGCGCAGCGTTCCGCCCTCCTCGACGCCGACGAAGCGCAGCTCCGCATCGCGCAGCGCACGCTCCATGGGCATCCGGTGGCGCTTGATCAAGCCGTGGGTCGAAGTGCGAATGCGCTCGTAGCACGCGAGCATCGCATCGAGATCGGTTTCGGCGAGGAGCCGCAGCCTGCCGCGCGCGCCGTCGTCGCGCAACGCCGCGGGCGCGAAGCGGTAGCGCTGCATCGGCGTACCGTAGCCGAACCCCAGCGCGCGATAGAAGTCGAACCGAAACGGATAGAGTGCGGCGAACGCGGCGCCGCGGCGGCGATAATCGCCGATGTACCAGCCGACGAGCGCGCGCGCGACGCCGCGCCGCTTGTGCACGAGTGAGACCGCGACGCTGCCTAGGCCACCGGTGAGCGTGTCGCGACCGCGCACGTTCATCTCGTAATCGTAGAGCACCATCACGCCGGCCAGCTCGCCGTCGCGTTCGGCGATCGCGAAACGCGCCTCCGGATAGGCGAACATCTCGCGGACCCGCTCGACGGAGCGTTCGAATGCGTCGGTCGTATCGATCCCCAGCCCTGGGTACGCGTCGACGATCATGCGCGCCAGCGCGACGATCAGCTCAGGCTGCTCTCCCTCGCGCTCGAGGACGCGGATCTCGAGGCCGGCGGCGGTTGCCGTCATCAATACAACCGCCGGCCGTTGGGGACGGGGAAGGTCGGCCGCACCAGGACGACGTTGCCGGCCTCGTCGTCCATCCCGAGCACGAGGACTTCGCTCTCGAAACCGGCGATGCGTTTGGGCGGAAAGTTGACCACTGCGCAGACCTGCGTGCCGATCAAGTCGGCCGCAGCATAGCGGCCGGTGATCTGCGCCGACGAGCGCCGTTCGCCGAGCTCCCGGCCGAAGTCGATGCGCAGCGCGAAGGCGGGCTTGCGCGCCTTGGGCAGCGGTTCGACGGCGAGAATCGTACCCGCGCGGACGTCGACGCGCAGGAAGTCATCGTAAGCGATCACGCCTCACCGTTCGGCGGTCGGAACGAGCAGTCCGTCGAGCGCCGACAGGATGCGCGTGCCGTCGAGCTCGCGCACGCACGCGAAGTCGGGACAGGTTTCCTTGCGGTGACCCGGCGGACAGGGATAGGTCGGCCGGACGATCGCGACACGCTCGCCGCGCGGCGCCCAGCGGTCCGGTTCGTCCGATTGCAGCGCGAAGATCCCGACGGTCGGGGCACCGACTGCGGCCGCGACGTGCATCGGGCCGGAATCCATCGCGAGTACCACGCGCGCCGACTCGGCCAGCGCGCCGAACGCGCCGATCGTCGTCGCGCCGGCGACCGAGACGACGCCGCTTCCCGCGCCGGCGGCGATCGCGTCGGCGATCGGCGCGTCTTCGGGCGACCCGGTGACCAGGATCGGCAGACCGTCGCGCGCGGCGA
>Ga0302326_10005204_pt1 | contig 29688 bp, 23 predicted proteins | sample Palsa_T0_3_FD_202264 | JGI IMG/M metagenome (GOLD analysis project Ga0302326, IMG submission 202264) | Peat permafrost microbial communities from Stordalen Mire near Abisko, Sweden - Palsa_T0_3 | ecosystem: Environmental > Terrestrial > Soil > Palsa > Peat permafrost | place: Sweden: Abisko... | reverse complement strand
TTTCAATAAGCAATCAAAAATCAACACTCGGCAATTTCGCTTTACCGGCTGTACTGATTCTTCTTCTTGTCCTCGTGCCGCTCGATTCCGAGTTGGATGAGGCGGTCGATCAGATCCGCGTACCCTAGCCCAGATGCCGCCCACAGCTTGGGATACATGCTGATCGCAGTGAATCCTGGCATGGTGTTGATTTCGTTCAAGTAGATTTTCCCTGACTTTTTTCCTGAGCCGGGCTCCATCAGAAAATCCACGCGAGCCAGACCGGAGCAGTCCACCGCTTTGAAGGCGGCGATCGCCAGCTCCTGCACCCTCTTGGTGTCGGCCTTCGAAAGCTTTGCTGGAATAATCAGCTGGGAGCCTTCGTCGAGATACTTCGCGGTGTAATCGTAGAATTCTTTTCCAGGCACGATCTCACCCGGAACCGAAGCGACGGGATCGTCGTTGCCGAGAACCGAGCACTCGATCTCGCGGGCTTTATTCTTTTTCCCGCCGACGCCTTGTTCGATGACAATCTTGCGGTCGAACCTGGCGGCTTCTTCGATCGCCGGGCCAAGCTCCTTGCGGTTGTGCGCCTTGCTGATTCCTACGGACGATCCCAGGTTCGCCGGCTTCACGAACACGGGATACTTCAACTTGCTCTCGACCAGCTTCTGAATTTTCTTCGCGCCATTTTTCTTAGAGTCGAGTTCCCACGCGCTGCGCAGAATTGTGACGTGCTTCACGATGGGAATTCCGGCGGCGATGAATAGCGACTTCATAACGTCTTTGTCCATCCCTGCAGCCGAGCCTAAGACTCCCGCGCCGACATAAGCGATGTCGGCCAGTTCGAGCAGGCCCTGGATCGTGCCATCTTCGCCAAATGTGCCGTGCAACACGGGAAAAATTACGTCTACGTTGATGGCGCGGTCGCTGGCTCGTCGAGTGAGGGTTGCATCGCTTTGAAACGGCACGAGGCCGCTCTGGCGGTGCACCGGTTCCGGCGGGACGATCACTGCTTCACCCCGTGCCAGAACTGCCGCGGCCGGCGTAGTCTCAGGGTCACCGGCTCGCAACTGGCGCGGCTCCAGCACAATTTTGCCTTGCAGAAGATTTTCAGCGTGCTCCGACGTCAACCAGCGGCCGTCTTTGGTGATGCCGATGGGCACGACTTCATATTTATCTTTGTCGATTGCGTTGAGCACCGACGCGGCTGAGAGCAGAGAAACTTCATGCTCTCCGCTGCGCCCGCCGAACAGAATGCCGACTCGAAGTTTTTTCATGACGTTTCAGTGTGGACGCGCGCAGAGTTCCGCGTCAATCGCAGGATTGGTACATCAGAACGAGCTACAAAATTTTCTTTCCGAACGCTGACAGCGCCAATTCCACCGCCAGATCGGCGGTGCGGTTGTGCTCGTCGATCACGGGATTCACTTCGACAATCTCGAAGCTCACCATGCGGCCGTGATCGGCGATGATCTCCATGGCGAGATGCGCCTCGCGATAGGTTGCGCCGCCACGCACTGGAGTGCCTACGCCGGGCGCGTCTTCGGGATCGATCCAGTCCATGTCGAGCGAAATGTGATAGCCGGCGGTGCCGCGTGTGGCCATGCTCAGCGCGTCTTCCATCACGGTGCGCATGCCGCGCTCGTCGATGTCGCGCATGGTGAAGACTCCGATGCCGGCGCGGCGCACATTTTCTTTTTCAACGGCATCGATGTCGCGCACGCCCACCAGCACGCAATTTTGCGGCTTCACCTTGGGCGAAAAATCGAAGATGTTCGACAATTCGGCCGGCCCCAATCCCAACAAAGCCGCCAGCGGCATGCCATGCACGTTGCCACTCGGCGAAGTTTCGGGAGTGTTGATGTCGGTGTGCGCGTCGATCCAGATCAGGCCGATGTGCTCTTTCTGGCGGCGATAAAACTCAGCCACGCCAGACACCGTGCCGACCGCCATCGAGTGGTCGCCGCCCAACGCCAGCGGGAATTTTCCAGCTTCCAATGTCTTCACCACAAGTTCCGCGGCCTTGGTGCAGGTGACCGTGATTTCTTTCAAATACTTGGCGTGCGGATCGCCTTCTTTTTTCTGCTCGGGGATGGCGACCGCGACGTTGCCGCCATCTTCCACTTCGTGGCCGAGTTCCTCCAGACGCGCTTCAAGCCCCGCGACCCGCACGGCTGAAGGCCCCATGTCGACGCCACGGCGCGACTGGCCAAGATCCAGGGGGACGCCGATCACGCGAATTTTCCTGGGGGAGATGTTGGCGGAGCTTGCAGATGTCATCATGTTCTAACAATTGAATCATTGATTCATTGACTCAATGATTCATTGAGTCAATGGTTTTTAGGGGTACAGCCGGTGCAACATGCGCGGGAACGGAATTGTTTCGCGCACATGCTCGAGGCCGCAGATCCAGGCGACGGCGCGCTCAATGCCCATGCCGAATCCGCCGTGGGGTACGGTGCCGAATTTGCGCAGATCGAGATACCACTTGAACGCTTCTTCCGGCAAGCCGTGCTCGTGAATACGCTGCAAGAGCAACGCATGCGAAGCCATGCGCTGCGAGCCGCCGATGATTTCACCGTAACCTTCAGGCGCGAGAACGTCCACGCACAACGCTAACTCGGGACGCTGCGGATCGGGTTCCATGTAAAAGGCTTTTATCTTTGCGGGATAACGATGCACCATTACCGGTTTGTCGAACTGCGCGGAAAGATACGTTTCGTCGGGTGAGCCGAAGTCGCCGCCCCACTCGAACCTGGCTTCCAGCGCGCCTTTGGCGTGGCCTTCCTGCAGATTCTTGACCGCATCGTCGTAACTGATCCGCGGAAACGGCGGCTCGATCTTTTCCAGTTTCGAAACGTCGCGGCCAATGATTTGCAGATCGGGTCGGCGGCGCTCCAGGCAGCGCTTTACGATGAAGCTGATCAGCCCTTCGGCAAGTTCCATTACATCGTCGAGCTCGGCGTAGGCAACTTCTGGTTCGACCATCCAGAATTCGGTGAGATGCCGTCGCGTTTTCGATTTCTCCGCGCGAAACGTGGGGCCGAAGGAATACACCTTGCCGAGCGCCATCGCCATCGCTTCCACGTAGAGTTGGCCGGACTGCGTGAGATACGCCTGCTCCTCGAAATAGTCGACCGGGAAGAGCGTGGTCGTGCCCTCGCACGCGGCCGGAGTAATGATAGGCGGATCGGTCAGCGTGAATCCGCGTTCGTCGAAAAAATCGCGGGCGGCTTTGATGATCTCCGCGCGCACTCGCAGTATCGAAGCCTGGCGCTGCGAACGCACCCAGAGATGGCGGTGCTCCATCAGGAAATCGGTGCCGTGCTCTTTGGGAGTGATGGGATAAGGATCCGATTCCGGCACGCGCTGGATGACCTGCACGTTGGCAACGTCGAGTTCGTATCCGCCGTGCGCGCGCTTGTCGGCGCGGACTTTGCCTTCGACGATTACGCTGGATTCCTGGGTGAGTGTCTTGATCGCATCGAACACTTCCGGGGCAACCGCGTTCTTGGGGACGACGCCCTGAATCACTCCCGACCCGTCGCGAAACTGAGGGAACAGAAGCTTCCCGCTCTCGCGCAGGTTGTAGAGCCAGCCGCGAATGGCGACCGACTGGCCTTCGTGCTTGCCGATTTCTGCGATTGTGGTTACAGGTGAGGACATGGATTGAGTCATTGGATCATTGAGTCATTGGGAGATTGAATCATTGAGTCATTCATCTACTGGCGGCTGCGCGGGTTTTCAATGAGTCAATGACTCACTGACTCAATCTCTCAATTTCTACGCGGCGTCGAGCTTCTCAAAAGTCTCCGCCAATTTGTCGAGGGGATTCACTTTCTCATCGCCTTCCAGTTCCAGCAGCAGCGCCGGAGTCTGCGGGGCTGAGCGCAGCAACTCCATGGCTTCCTTCCAATCAACCGTTCCGTCGCCCGGCCACAGATGCGAATCTTTATCTTTTTTGTTGTCGTGAAGGTGCGTCGAACAAATGTGGCCGCGCAGAATCTCGAATGCCTCGCTTACCGAGCTCATGATGTGCGCGTGGCCAACGTCGAAGCACACACCTACATCGTCGAAGTGGGCGCCGCGAATCATTTCCACCAGCCTGTCCGGCGTAGAGAGTTCGTTGGGAATGTTTTCCAGCAAAATTCTCACGCCCAGCGGCTTGGCGAAAGCCCGCAGGTGCTCGATCGACGTCATGGCCGCTTCAAATTTCTTTTCGCTGAAATCCTCGTTGGGTGTGCCCAGATGCTGGACCAGAAAGCGGAACGGAATCTGCTCCGCGATTTCGAGCGCGCGCTTGATCTCATCCATAGCCTCGATGCGTCCCGCGCGATCGGTGGAGGCAATGTTCACGGGAGGAGCGCCCGCGCGGCCCCACTCGTAGTCGGCGTAGAGCGGCGAGTGCACGGAGTTCAGGGGAATTCCGCTGGCGCGAAACCATTCGGCAATTTCCTTAACGTGCTGCTTACGGTTGGCATAGTCGATGTGCTGGCGCGCGGCAAAGATCTCAATCGCCTGGGCTCCGCTATGCGAGAGCCCATCCAGAAGCCCAGGATGCAGTCGCTCCTTGACGTACACGAACGTCGACACCGCTTTCAGCATGCTGAGTCCTTAAGGAAATTGTTGATTAATGATTGCTGATTGTTGATTGAAACCAAGAACCCCAACGCCCTTTGATTTTCAATCAACAATCAGCAATCAACAGTCAGCAATTTGTTTTTCAGTATCCCACAGCCTTGCCGTTATTTCTTCCATCGCTCGCGCCGAGGCGATCGCCGGTCTTTGGATCAATCTCGATACACTCGGCGTCGCTCCAGTAGCCGCCGCCGTCTTCGCGCAGGCCGATCTGAACGTGGTGGCCCATCTTCTGCAGCGCGGTGATCGTGTCCGGGGAAAACCATTTCTCCACGTTCAGGATGTCGGGCAGCCACTGGTTGTGGAACCGCGGAGCGTTCACCGCTTCCTGAGTATTCATTCCGTAATCCACCACGCCCATCAGAACATTGGCCACGGTGGTGATGATCTTCGAACTCCCTGGCGAACCCAGCACCAGAAACGGCTTGCCGTCGCGCACTACGATGGTTGGGGTCATCGACGACAGCGGGCGCTTGCCCGGTCCGATCGCGTTCGCCGCTCCCTGAATAAGGCCGTCGGCATTGGGGACGCCGGGCTTGGCCGAGAAATCGTCCATTTCATCATTCAACAAGAATCCCAGGCCGTCAGCCGTGACCTGCGATCCGAACCAGTTATTGATCGTGGTGGTCACCGCGACCGCGTCGCCATCGGCATCGACAATCGAATAGTGCGTGGTGTGCTGGCCCTCGTGGATGCCCACGGGCTGCGGATGGGTTGCAGCGTACTGCTCTAATTCGTTGAAAATGGCCGGCCGCTTTAATTCTTTGCTTACGCTGGCGTGCGCGGGATCAATCGATTCCCGCCACGAGGCCGCGTATCTCTTGTCGATAAGCTGTGCGACTGGAATTTTCGAGAAATCCGGATCACCCATGAATTCCGCGCGATCGAAAAACGCGCGCCGGAAAGCTTCCGTTGTAAGGTGAATCGACTGTGACGAACGATCTCCGAGCTGCGCCAGATCGTAGCCTTCCAGAATATTCAGCGCTTCGACCAGAACTGTTCCGCCGGAAGACGGCGGCGGTGCGCTGAGGATTTCGTATCCGCGATACGTCCCGCGGATCGGCTCGCGCTCTTTCACTTCATATTGCGCCAGATCTTCGGCGGTGATAATTCCTCCGCCCTTCTGAATTGCGGCGGCCAGCTCCCGCGCAATCGCACCGTGATAAAAGTCATCGGGCTTCGCGGCGATGCGCTCCAGAGTCCGAGACAGGTCGGGCTGGCGAAAAATATCGCCGGGCTGGTAGTAGTTGCCATCGCGCTGGAAGATGCGCCGCGATTCGGGGAACTTCGCCAGATCGGAATCGAACTGAAGATCGCGCGCTTCGCCCCAGGTCAGCGCGTAACCCTCGCGCGCCAGCTTGATCGCAGGAGCCATTACCTGCTGCAGCGTCAGCTTGCCGTATTTTTTTTCGGCGTAAACCATGCCCGCGACCGATCCTGGCACGCCTATCGATTTGTAGCCAATCTCGCTGGCGCCTTCGATCACGTTGCCCTGCGCGTCGAGATACATGCCGGGCTTCGCGGCCGCCGGGGCTTTTTCGCGATAGTCGACAAAATGCGCCTTGCCATCGGCCATGCGGATCAGCATGAAGCCGCCGCCGCCCAGATTTCCCGCGGCCGGATGCACCACGGCCAGCGCGAATCCCGTAGCCACCGCGGCATCCACGGCATTGCCGCCCGCCTGCATGATCTCAACCCCAGCCTGCGAAGCCAGGTCGCGCGCGCTGACCACGATCGCGTGCTGCGCATGGACCGGGTAATTCGAAGCGTTCGCGGGCAGCGCATACGCGGCTACCGCCGCCAGCAGCAGCCATACCCATGATTTTTGCGGGGATCGCATGCAGTCGAAGTTCTCCGAAGACAAAGCCGAACTTTGAGGCTAGCCGACCGCAGCAGGAGAGTCAAATCTGGTTAGCTCGTGCGGGAGCCGGTGTGGGGCGGGCACTCCTTTCGACTTCGCTCAGGGCAGGCTCTGCCCGCCAACTCTATCCACGCAGCGAAAATCAAGCTGTCTTCTTTTTCTTATTCGGAGCACTGTTCTTCGTTGAAGCTTTCCTCTTGCCAGATTTCTTTCCCGGCACCCTTGCTGCCACCATCTCATACGACTGGCGGATCAACTCCTTCAATTCATCGTTGCGCAACGCATCCAGACGATCCAGCATCACCCATTTGTATCTCCCCACATACGGTGCGGGACGAATATCTTCGCGCTCGATCAACTCCGCAAACGTTTCGGGCGTGCATTTGAAGCACACACGCAGATCGTCGAGGCCGACGATGGTAAAGATCTTACCCCCCACTTTCTTGCCGACTTTGAAGCAGAGCGAATCGTCCCACTGCAACTTTTCGACCGCGTGCGGGAAGGACAGGCAGTAGCCGCGAATGGTATCGACGTTCATGGGAATTAATTTACCGCCGAGGACGCCGAGAACGCAGAGAAAACTACGGCCCTCGGCTATCGAAACTCTTGCTTCTTTCTGTGTCCTCAACGCACGGTTCTGTTCCGCTGAAGGCAAGGCGGACAAGAGTGTCCGCCCTACATGAGCAGCGTGGACTCCAGGCGGCGGCGGCGGCATGGCCCGTGAGCTGCGCAAGGGATCTCGGAAAGTGCCTTGGATCGGCGGCATAAAGGGGTTTTAGCTGGCGGCTGATAGCTGAAAGCTGTTCCTCACACCTGTTGCCGCGCTTCGCCCAGCGGAACCTGCACGTCCATTTTTTTCTTGCCGCGGAAGATGGTGATTTTCACGGTGTCTCCGGCGCGGTGGTCGTTCATCATCTGGGCGAGGTCGTCTTCGTCCGTAACTTTTTCGCCATCGATGGCTACGATCAAATCGCCGCCCAGCATGATGAGACTGTTGCCCAGGTACGCGCGCTGGTCACCGCCGCGCAGGCCAGCCAGATCGGCCGACCCGCCGGGGGTTACCTGCAGAATCAGCAAACCGTAATCCGCGGACAATCCCATTTCATCGGCAAGTTCCGGGCTGATCGGAATCGTGCTTACGCCCAGCGCCGGACGCCGCACTCTCCCCAGAGTCATCAGGTCATTCAGCACGGCTTTTGCGGTATTGATGGGGATGGCAAATCCGATTCCGGCGTTCTGGTTCACGCTGGAAAGAATCATGGTATTGATGCCGATGACTTCGCCGTGCCAGTTCATCAGCGGACCGCCTGAGTTGCCGGGATTAATCGCCGCGTCGGTCTGAATCGCTTCGTCAATGGTCGCGCCATTGGGCTCGCGAACGGGGCGAATCGAGCTTACGATTCCCCGCGTCATCGTCCCCGCCAGCCCGAACGGATTGCCAATGGCATACACCTTCTGCCCCACCTGCAGGTTGTGCGAATCGCCCAGCACCGCCGGAACCAGCTCGGCGGCCTTGATCTGAATCACCGCCAGATCGTGCGCGGGGTCGGTGCCGATCACAGTGGCTTTGTACTTCTTGCGATTGTGCATGGTGACTTCCACCTGCCGCGCCTCGGCGATGACGTGGTAGTTCGTGAGAATGTGGCCATCTTTGTCGATCACGAAGCCGGAGCCTTGACCCTCCTGCGGGACCAGACCGTAGAAGAAGTCAAACGTCATGGCGCGCGAAGTGACGTTCACGACTGACGGGATATTCTTCTTGTACACAGCGATGTTGTTCTGCTCTTCGCTGTCGAGCTGTTCTCCGCCCGCCGCTTCCGTGATCTCCACGTTCACTGGGCGGCTGAACCAGTTGGACGGATGCAACGCGCTGGCAGGGGAATTCGAACGCCAGGTCGTGAAATAGAAGAACGCGCCGGCAATCGCCAGCGCCAGTATCAAGGGCCGCATGAGTCGCATGATTTCAAACCACCTAAGAGTGGATACGATGTCCGGGAGTTAAAAGGTCCCGGAACGTTCATTCTAATCAATGCGGCGGAATAGTGTCGGGTTGGCGGACAGAAGTATCCGCTCTACGCGGGCAGGGTTCAAATGGCGTCGATTGCGGTCGTGGTCGTCCCCCGGCAGAAAGCAGATTCCTCCTGCCTCGCTGCGCTCGCGCGTCGGAATGACAACGCTGAGTGTTGTTAGCTCTTCGCGGTGGCCTCGTCGCGCAGCTTCTGCCACACTTCGCGCGCTTGCGGTCGAGTCTGGTCCAGCGTGGCGGAGTTGTCGATTACGTAACTGGCGGCTTTGATCTTTTCTGATTCGGGCAGCTGCGCGGCCATGCGGCGGGCGACTTCTTTGCGGGCGGCTTCGAGGCTGAGGTTTTGGCGGGCGGCGAAGCGGGCTATGCGTTGTTCTTCGCTGCACTTCACTACGATCAGGCGGTCGAATTGTTTGGCTGCGCCGGCTTCGAGGATCAGGGCAGCTTCCACAATAGCGACGGCGTGGGGATTGTGGCGGCCGATTTCGTCCATCCAGTCTTCCTGGCTGCGGAGCACGGCGGGATGCACGATGCGGTTCAACTCTTCGACGCGGGCGGGCTTGCTGTTGGCGCGACTTACGCTGACGGGATTTGTTCCGAAGGCGAGCTCAGCGAGCTTGGAGCGGTTGATGCTGCCGTCGGAGTTGAGGATGTCGCGTCCGAAATGGCGCACGACTTCGTTGTAGACCGGTTCGCCCGGCTGCATCAGAGAATGGGCGATGCGGTCGGCCTGGACGAGATGCGCTCCGAGCGCGACGAACATTTCTCCTACGAGTGACTTGCCGGAGGCGATGGCGCCGGTTAGGCCGACTTTCAGCATAGAGCGGTGGTCAGCGGCTAGCCACCAGCCACTGCCTTTCCAGCTTTGCGGCTTTTACGGTGTTGAACATCAACATGGCGATGGTTAGCGGCCCGACGCCGCCGGGGACCGGGGTGATGGCTCCGGCTACTTCGGCGACTTCGGGATGGACGTCTCCTACCAGCGTTGAGCCTTTGGCGCGGAACGTCTCTTCGCGCTTGGTGTTTCCCGCGAAAAGGCGCGCAAATTCTGCGGGATCGGTCACTTTGTTCATGCCGACGTCGATCACGGTGGCGCCCGGTTTCACGAAATCGCGGGTGATCATGCCGGCGCGGCCGATGGCGGCGACGAGGATGTCGGCGCGGCGGCAGACTTCCGGCAGGTCGCGAGTTTTCGAGTGGCAGACGGTGACGGTGGCGTTGGCGTTCAGCAGCAGCATGGCCACCGGTTTGCCTACGATGTCACTGCGGCCGACGACCACGACTTCCTGGCCGGCAATGGGAATGTTGCTGCGTTTGAGAATCTCGATAACGCCGGCGGGCGTGCACGGAACCAGACCGGGACGCTGGGTGGAAAGGAAACCGACGTTGACGGGATGGAATCCGTCGACATCTTTGGCGGGGTCGACGGCCATCAGGACTTTCTTGGCGTCGACTTGCGGGGGCAAGGGCAGCTGCACCAGGATGCCGTTGATGGGGTCGCGGCCGTTGAGGTCGTCGATCAGGGCGAGCAGGTCGTCGGTGGTGGCATTATCGGGGTGGGTGTGAGTCTCGCTGTAGACGCCAACCTCTTCACAGGCTTTGACTTTGCCGCGCACGTAAATCTCGGAGGCGGGATTATGGCCAACCAGGACCACCGCCAGGCCGGGGCGTACGCCGGCGGCGGCCATCGTTTTGATTTCCGCGGCTACTTCGCTGCGGATTTGGTGCGCGATTTTAGTACCGTCGAGGATGGTGGCGGGCATGTTTGGCTTCGGGCTTCAGCTTTCGGGCTTCGTAGAAAATCTTACACCGCCGGGGCCGCTGAGTGCTCTGGGGAATATTGTTGATTGCTGATTGTTGATCGCTGACTAACCACTAGCTCTTAACAGCGGTGGTATTCAATCAAAAATCAGCGATGGTGGGATGGCGTGTCGTACAATGCTCCGCATGATTGCCAAGGATCTGCTGGAAATTTTGGTTTGTCCGGCTTGCAAGCAGGGGCTGGAATATCGACAGAGCCCGGAGAGTTTGAAATGTACAGGGTGCCACCGCGTCTATGGGGTGAAAGACGATATTCCGATCATGCTGGTGGATCAGGCGACCATCGACGCTTCCTGAGATCTCGCTGACTGATCTGGCTTTCTGGCCGCTCGCATCTTGATTTTGGTAACCCTCCTGGAACGTTCGCCCTAGCTGCGCCGCACGAGTGGGCTATACGTGTTTCCGCGCCAGAATGACACAACGTGTCAGTTTTGGGACGAAAGTAACACTCCGCCGTCACTCCGGTCGCCCCAGGGGTCGGCCGGGATCGCCCGCAACTTCTGAGAATTACAGGGGTTTAGGAAATCTAAAGGGAGCTGCCCTACGTACATAAAATGCGTGGGCAGATTCGGCAGCTAAATTGCATGCAACTTGTGTGGCTGCCGATGAGTCTAATGGGCAAGAGAAGTCGAAGGTCGGAGTCGGAGGTGATGACGGCCATGAACGATAGAATCAGCAATCTGAGCGTCGACAAAGACAGATTCACGATGACGGAACTGGCAGCGTTGCGGAACGATTTGCTCCAGGGGGGCATGATCGATTCGTATGAGGCCGCGGAGCTGTTGCAGGTGTTCCTGATGGGCCGCGGTTATGGGGTATCGCCCAAGGCAGCGCTGGATGCGGCGGGCCGCGTCGAGATGGCAGGGTGCGCCCTGCCGGTTCTGCAGCACGAACTGGAGAACCTGGCCATGGTGATGTAGAGGTTTCTGCGGCGCGGGCCGGTGACCCCGCGCTGCGGTAAAAGCTAGGTGGCGCAAGGGTTAAGCAAAGTAAGAGATTGACATTCTGAGCCGGCGATCGAAACAAGATCGACTGCACTCAGTTCCACGAACGGGAAAGGCCGGGCCAACCGGCCCGGCTTTGTGGTTTTTGGGGGATTTAGGTCCTCCTGGCCCGATGGCGTTTGAGAGTGTTGCAATGCGACCCGGGCTGACCGGCCTCAGTAGAGGTGGAATGGGCCGGCTCTTGCGAGCCAGCCCCAGAGGCTTTCGTGCGACGTGACGGCTATTCTACGGTGATCGATACTGGCGTTTTGTAGACGTTTCCGCAGTTATCCCAAGCTTGTATTACGGCATTGTAGCTTCCTTTCGACATACTCAGGTATGTGTCGAGCGAAGCGCTGTTGACAGTGTAAGCCGCGACACCCGGTGCAGTGTAAATGCGCATCGAAGCAATGCCCGCACTGCAATTCGGCGCGGTCGCACTTGCCACGAAGTGTACCGGCGAGGTGGGCGCGCCGCCATTGGTGGGGGACACCACGTTGGGGTCCGAGGGAGTTGCAGATGGACCTTGGATCATGATGCTACCCACGGGAAAACTGAAGGACTTGCCGCAATTGTCGTAAACCACGATCAGCGGGTTGAAAAAATAAAGGGTTTGGTCTGGGGCGGGAAACGCAATGTTGGCGTCGAGAGTTGCCCCGTTGGTGGTATAGGCCACGACACCGGGCGAGGTGTAAACCCGCATTGCCGCCACGCCAGCGGAACATTGCGGACTTCGTCCCGTAGCCTCGAACAATACTGGCGATCCGTACGGAAACGGTTGCGCGAACCACGGAGTGGTCATGTTCACGCCACCATTACCGGGCGTGGATAAATTGTATTTTCCAAACCACAGATAGTAGCCGTCTCCCCCAGTCTGGTTTGGCGGGCTCTTCTGAAACGCCTTGGAAGAGGTTTGGCCGTTGGAACCAATGCCGTACAAATTGTTATGGTCGTCGAGATAAGGCGTCGGCCAATAGAAGAACCCGACACCGGCGTATAGGTCGATAGTCTGGTTATTGGTTCCGTTGATGGGGGTGCATCCTGAGTACACCAGCGAATCCGCCCCCGAAGCCGCCGTGTTGATGGTCGCGATAAAGGAACAGTTGGCTTGTTCGTAAGTGCGATCGGTAACCGGAAATGTCAGGTCGGCGGTACGGTCACCGACGAGGGTCACGCTGTTGGCTGAGACGATCTGAGGCAGTGTAAATTCATATTGCTGAGAATTGCCGGCCAGGTACGAAGAGTAAACCAGGTTGCCTGAAGGGTCGATCTCCGTCAGGAAGCCGAGGTGAACGCCCGAGCTCGTGGATGGAAAAGTCTTCTGGAGTGCGTTCGCGGTCACCGGCAGGTTGGTACCTGCGGAGCCGCCGGCATAATAGTAGCCCGCCGTGTCCCGCTTCACGTTGATGGTCAGCACGTTGTTCAGAACGGTCGAGTAAAGCAATCCAGTACCGGCAGGGTTCAGGGTAGTGATGAAACCACCTTCGCTGGGCTGCCGCAGGCCGTTGGCTGTGATCGGATAGTTGGGAGAGTAGGTAGTGCCATCGATGGTTGCGTCCCCAGACGAATCCACCAGAATCTGCTCCGCATACTCATCGTACTCACCGCCCACCAGAGTGGCGTAGTCCAACTCACTGGCCGTCGAATTGAACTTCATAATGTAGGCATCTTCGTCTCCGGCATAAGTCGACTGGTAGGCGCCGGGCGTAGCCGGAAACGGAGTCGAGCCGTTGGTATTGCTGTAATATCCAGTCACATACGCATTGTTCGCGGCATCGACGGCAACCGCGTACGGAATAATGTTGGGCACAGTGCTCATGAAAGTCGAGTAGTCGAGAGCGCTGCCTGTGCTGTTCAGCTTCACCAGGAAGTAGCGCCAGTTGGCAACTTCCGCGGTGTTGTAGGCGCCCGCAGTCACAGGAAATGTGGAAGTATACCAAGTGGTGGTTTGAGTGGTGCTGTTGAATGAGGAGTCGGCGCTTCCACCGACGATGTAGACGTTACCGGAGGCGTCCATCGTGAAGCCGCTAGGGATTGATTGATTGTTAGGGCCCGTACCCCCAATAAAGGTCGACCACACCAGGCCTGACCCGTTCTGGTTTAACTTGGTTACGAAGACCTCGCTGTTGTCATTCTGAGTCGTGAAGGTCGGCTGATAGGCGCCCGGAGTCGTGGGAAAGTCAGAGGATCCGGTGGAGCCGAGAATATAGGCATAACCTGCCGCATCTACTAAGAAACCGGTGTATCTTTCGTAGTTGTTTCCGTCCAGGAAGGTGCCATAGGCCAGTGCCGGATCAATGACCAGCGCCTTACTGTGGTCGTAGTCGCCAAGTTTGAAGCGAATCCGATTTTGTTCGACGCGATATGCGGCTTTTACGACCTGACGGCCGGTTTCCGACTCCTGATACACCGTCGGCTTCCGCCAGGTTACATCTCCGGCTGCGGTTTTCAGCACCAGGGAGCCGCCTTCATCGGTTGTGATTTTGTCGGCGCCGTCGACGGTTAAGGCAATCATTGATGGGTCGGCTTGTGGCGCGACGTCGAAGTCATATTCGAGTTGCCGCTCCCGGCTGTAATATTTCAGATCGATTCCCGGGTACACCTGCTCGTACTTTACGGCAGCGAAATTCGTTACGCCCGTCTTCCAGTTGCTGCGGGAACCGAGCAGATAGTTCGTCTTGCCGGATTGTTCGTCTACGCCGGCGATGGGAGCGTTTTCGTTGGCTTTTAGCAGGGTGGTTCGGAGCACTGCGTCACTTTTCTTGCCCGCAACCTTCAGCACCGCTGCGTTCTGGGTTAAGTAAATTTGGTATTGTCCAGACCGGGCCAGATACCGCACCTGGGAGTCGCTCTGTCCCACGTTTTGCTCAAAGAGCAAGGGCAGATTCGAATCGAGAGACGCGGCTTGCCTGGCTGACGATTGGCACTCGCTGGGTTGGGAATTGAAGGCGAAGAGGAAGAGAACGAAGGCAGCAGCCCACAGCCTGGCTGAGTGATTGGCGCGTTTCATCGGAAGCTCCTGAATATGACACTTCGGTCGGTAAACGAAGCGTTCGATGAACTACCAAAAATGGAGAGTTGCCTTCTAGTGTTTCAATTTTCTATTTCTACTTGCGAATCCTTAGACGAATCGCGGTCCTGCTGGAAGCAAGACTCGAGCCACCGGCGGAGCAAAGGAAACTAGGCGATATTCTGGCCGAGGTGCCTTGCCAGGGCGGCAGGTTGAGAATTCAGCGCCGGCAGGATCAGGCTGACGGTCGCAGTGCGGTCGTCGGAAACGGTGAGATGCGAGCCGTGATAATGCTTACCTATGCACATTTCCGGATCGTGGATTCTGTTGATCTTCGTGGGCGGGTCGGCGGCTCTGATTCTTCTCGTGCTCCACTTGACGAAGCTTGGTCTGGTGATCCACCAGCGGATTCCGGACCGGCCGCGGCGGAGGCTGTTCCTGGCCTCGATTGGCTTTTTCGTCACGTTCGTTGGGGTGCGACTGCTGGTGGCGTCGATCACTCACCATATTGGACCGTTTGGCTACGTCGAGATGGGTGGGCGGCACATCCATCACCTGGTATGGGGAATTCTTCTCCTGCTCATCACTGGCTACGCGGAGATCGGAGAAGTGGGAAGTGGGGAGACGCCGAGTGCGATTTTTCTGAGCCGGTTGCTGGCGCTGACGTATGGAATTGGCGCCGCCCTGACGTTGGACGAATTCGCCATCTGGCTGAACCTGGATGCAGCGGCCTACTGGTCGCGGCAGGGCCGCGAAAGCATTGATGCCGTCGTGATATTCGGGGCGCTGCTCGCGATCGGTGCCTGGGGCGCGCCACTATTTCACCGGGCGGTTTCGTCCGAGGCTAAACACCGAGGCTAGAGGCATGCGTATGAATGGGCGCTCGAGCAAAAAGCTGAGAAGTCGCCGGCCCCCTATTCGTGACGCAGGCTCTCGACTGGGTCGAGTTGCGCGGCGCGGGTGGCGGGCACCGTGCCGAAGATGACGCCGACCAGCGACGACACTACGATGGCGATGATCGCCGACCAGCCCGAGATCGGGATGTGGTACTCAGTGAAGAAGTGCACCGAGTAAGGCAGAGCCAGGCCGATGGCGATGCCGGCGACGCCTCCGATGAGCGAAATCAAGACCGCCTCGGCCAGAAACTGAAACCGGATTTCGCGCCGGGTGGCTCCGACCGCTTTGCGGATGCCGATCTCGCGGATTCGCGAGGTCACGGTCGCCAGCATGATGTTCATGATGCCGATTCCGCTGACCAGGAGCGTAACCATGGCGCTGGCCAGCAATCCCCAGGTCAGGGCAGTTAGAATGCGCCCCGCAGTGGCCAGCAGTTCGGTGAGATTTTGCACGTTGTAAACGGACTCCGCGCGGTGGCGCGAACGCAGCACGCGTTTGATCTGCACGGTCGCCCCAGCCACCGAATCGGAGTCCCGCATGGAGAAGTAAATCATCTTGACGTTGGGCGTTTCCAGAAAATAGCGGCTCACGCTATACGGAATCACCATGGAATTGTCGGTGACTTCCGATTCGCCGAACGTTTCCACGCTCTCTTTGAAGGTACCAATCACGGTGAAGGGCAGTCCGGTTAGTTTGATGACTTTCCCGACTGCGGCTTGGGGCGACCCGTAGACGGACCTGGCCATTTTCTCGGTGATAACCCCAACTTTGTTATGGGCCTGAGAGTCTTCTGCGTCAAAAAAGCGGCCGGAGAGAACCTTCAAGTTGCGCACGCGCTGATACTCGGGATACACGCCGAGAACCTGGATATCTTTTTCGTCACCGTTGCCGACCGGAATGCGCTCGCCCAAAGTAACCACCGGCGAGGCGGCAACCACGCCCGGAACTTGCTCCTGCACGGCCTGCACGTCTTCCACCGTCAGCGGATCGAGGCTGGAATTGCTGATGTGCTGCGCGCCCTGGTATTCGGCCCAGATCTCGTTGGTGCCGATCGCTTCAATTTGGCGTAGCGCGTACTCGCGCCCGGTCATGCCAATGGTTACGACTAAGATGAGCGAAGCTGTGCCGATCACCATGCCGAGCGCGGTCAGCATGAAGCGAATTTTGTTCGACATGAAAGTGTCGTAAGCAAAGTTCAGAATTTCCCCGAGAGCCATATCGGTGCTCAAACGGGATCGCACGGTTTCGGTAGCGGTCGGCATTAGTTAAATGCTACGGACGGAGGAGGAAAGGCGCAAGGGCTTGGGTCCGGAACAGCAAGGCTTTGGATTCGTACGAATAACAAAACCGATGAACGACCAAGGACACGAAGTATCACGAAGGCTCAGCAAACAGGGCTTCCCCCGTGATCCTTCGCGTGCTTCGTCCTAAGGGCTTTTAGCTCGAGCATTGCCGAGCATGGCTGAATAAAAAGCAGGTGGACGTGCAGTCGGTCAGCGGTTTTGGCAGAGGATGTGGTACACCTCTATTTGTCTTCTGCTTGTCTTCTGCGTGTTCTGAATTAAACATCGGGCTACCGGGGGACCACTTATTTCTTCGGCTGACACTTCTTTCGTCACAGACCACGATCCGCAGGCGTCGCTGCGGCGGACTGGCCGTTCGCTGCTGTGGATGGTGCTGGCCGGTCTGGCGATCCGGCTGATCGTGGTGGGGTTTCTTTATCCCGAGCGGACGGACCCGGCGCGTGATCACTGGCGTTTCGGCGGAGAGGCGGGGAGAATCGCGCGGTCAATTTCGCTGGGAGAAGGGTTCAGCAATCCGCTGTTCGGCCAGACTGGGCCAACGGCATGGCTTTCGCCGGTATTTCCTTATCTGCTGGCGGGGATTTTCAAAGTCTTCGGCATTTACAGCAAGACTTCTGCGCTGGTCGCGTTATCGCTCGACAGTTTATTTTCCGCGCTCACGTGCATACCTGTCTTTCTGATTGCGCGAATGCACTTCGGGGAAAAAACTGCGTTCTGGGCGGGATGGGCATGGGCATTTTTCCCTTACGGAATTTATTTTTCCGCCGATTTTATTTGGGCCACGGCGCTGACCACGCTGCTGATGAGCCTGGTATTTCTCGCGGCACTGCGATTGGAGTCTTCGTCCCGAGTTTCTGACTGGGTCCTCTTCGGCGCGCTTTCCGGCTTTGGCGCGTTGACTGATCCGGTGGTGCTGTCGGTGGCTCCATTTCTGGGCGCGTGGATGTGGTACCGGAGATATCAGCAGAAAGCCCGGTGGTTCGCGCCGGGAATCGCGGCTGTGCTGGCGGTGGTCATCGTCACCGCGCCGTGGATGGTACGAAACTATCGCATCTTCCACAAGATCGTGCCTTTTCGCAGTTGCCTGGGGCTTGAGGTTTATTTCGGCAACAATCAGGACAGCTGGCACTGGGGACCTCCGGGATATCATCCGTCGGACAACGAAGAAGAGTGGAAGGAATATCAGCAACTGGGAGAGATCGCGTACGTGTCGAAGAAACTCGACCAGGGTTTGGATTTCATCGACCATCACCGCGGCTTGTATGCATGGATGACGGCCCGTCGCGTGGTGTATTTGTGGACCGGCTACTGGAGTTTCGGCCATCGCTATCTGCAGGAAGAACCGATGGATCCTCCGAACATTGTTTTCTGCACACTGCTGACGGTGCTTACGTTGGCGGGCCTGAGTCGCGCGTGGCGGGATAGTTGGGTCGTGGCGATGCCTTACTTGATCGCGTTTTTCTTTTTTCCCATCGTGTATTACCTGACGCATCCGGAGGATTATTACCGGCGTCCGATTGATCCGCTGTTCGTAGTGCTGGCGGTGTATGCGGTGGTTTCATGGCGGCATGAACGGCGCGCAGCGCGTGGTGCCGCGTGAGGAGATACCGGACGGCGTCCTGCTTGTTCCTGCTGACGGCCGGGGCTTTGCTGGTGCATGGATACCACCCTTACGCCGAGGACGCGGAAATTTATCTTCCGGGCGTCGAGAAGATTCTGAATCCCAAGTTGTTTCCCGTGATGCGGGAATTTTTTGCGTCGCATGCCAGCCTGACGCTGTTTCCGAACCTGATTGCATTTTCCATACGCATTACGCATCTGCCATTCGAGGTTGGAATCTTTCTGTGGCACGTAGCGTCGATTTTCTTATTGCTGCTGGCCTGCTGGGAGCTGGGCGGCCTGTGCTTTGCGAGCCCGAGAGCGCGGTGGGGTGGGGTGTGTCTGGTGGCGGCGCTGCTTACGATTCCAGTGGCCGGAACTGCGCTCTACATCATGGACCAGTACCTGAATCCGCGGAACCTGGCGGCGTTTGCCGCGATCTTCGCAGTGACCAGGACGCTGGAAAACAAATACGCTCGCGCACTGCCGTGGCTGGTGTTTGCGGCGTGCGTGCATCCCCTGATGGCCGCGTTTGCATTTTCGTTTTGTTTCCTGCTTCTGTTCATGAAGTACGTCGAGGTCAGAAACATCGGCGCCAGCGCGAAGATTACTTCTGGGGCCGCCGGCGCCCTGGGTTGCCTGCTGTTTCCGTTCGGCATCTCGCTGGATCCCCAGAGTTCGCCGGCCTACCATGAGGCCGCGCTGCGGCATGGATTTCATTACATCCAACGCTGGCAATGGTATGAGCAGTTCGGGATTCTCGCTCCGGTGCTGCTGTTCTGGTGGTTCGGGCGGATGGCTCGCGCGCGCGGTTCGCGCCGGCTCGACCTCCTGTGCCGCGCTTTGATTATTTACGATCTCATTTATTTCGTGATGGCGTTGGTGTTCGATCTGCCGGCTCGCTTTGAGAGCCTGGCGCGCCTGCAACCGCTGCGCAGCTTGCATCTGCTTTACATGGCGATGTTCGTGGTGATGGGCGGGTTCATTGCCGAGTATGTATTGCAGAACCGGGTTTGGCGCTGGCTGGCGCTGTTCGTTCCGTTGAGCGCGGGAATGTTCGCCGCGCAGCTGGCGCTTTTTCCGGCGAGTGCGCATGTGGAGTGGCCCGGCGTCACTCCTCGGAACCAATGGGCGCAGGCTTTTGTATGGATTCGGCAGAACACTCCCGTGGACGCGGTGTTCGCGCTCGATCCCGAATACATGCACATCCCGGGCGAGGATGAAATCGGCTTCCGTTGCCTGGCCGAGCGCAGCCGGCTCGCCGACGCCAACAAGGACAACGGTGTGGTCAGCATGTTTCCGCCGCTGGCCGAGAAATGGCTGGAGCAGGTGAAGGCGCAGACTCCGTGGAAGAATTTCTCTTCCGCAGATTTTGCGCGATTGAAACAGAAATATGGAGTGAGCTGGGTCGTAGTGCGGCAGCCGGGAGTTGCTGGCCTCGATTGCGCCTACCAAAATGCCGCGGTGCGAGTTTGCCGTGTGCCTTGAGCGGAATCACTGCCGGGCCGATGTTGAGCGGCGAAATCCCCATTTCGGGTTTGCCGATCGGATACAATTATAAGAAACCCAGGAGATCTTAGGCTATGTCCACTGCTCAGGCCGTTCAAACCCCCGTCCGGCTATTTCCGTATGAAAGGTGGGGCTCGGCGCTGTCTGGACTGGCGAAGCAATACCGCGGCAACCAGCCTTGCCCACACATTCTGCTGAAAGATTTCCTCGAGCCCGAAGTCGCGCTGACCATGGCGGAAGAGTTTCCCCGCCCTGACAGCGCCGCCTGGACGCAGTACAAACATCCCAACGAAAACAAACTGGGCATGCCCCGGCGTGAATTGTTCCCGCCGACGATTGCGGCGGTTACGGAAGAATTGAATTCGCCGGAGTTCACCGCGTGGGTCTCAGAGCTGACCGGGATTCCGAATCTGATTTCTGATCCCATGCTCGAAGGCGGCGGCCTGCATCAGTCCGGCCCGGGCGGTTATCTAAACGTGCACACCGATTTTTCCATGCACCACTTTCACACCAGCTGGCACCGGCGGGTGAATTTGATTCTGTATCTGAATCCGGGCTGGCAGCAGGAATGGGGCGGATCGCTGGAACTGTGGGAGCGCGGAATGAAGCGGTGCGCGGCCAAATATCCGCCGCTGGTGAATCACGCGCTGATCTTTACCACCGATGAGCGCTCGCTGCACGGGTTCCCCGATCCGCTGACCTGCCCCGCGGGGCAATCGCGCAAGAGCCTCGCGCTCTACTACTACACCGTTGAGCCGGGAAAGAAAGTGACGGCGCACTCCACCGATTATTTTGCGCGTCCGCAGGATGGCTGGGGAAAGTCCGCGATGATCTGGCTCGACAAAAAGGCTGTGGATCTTTACTCGCGGGCCAAGGTGCGGTTCGGATTTTCCGACGAGTTTGCCAGCAAGGTGCTGGGATTTTTGTCTAAGAAGAAGTAGCAGGCCAAGAATCGAACGCCGGCTTCACCGAGCTTTAACAGCCGAAGGGGCTGCCCCCCGCACGAGCTAGGCGGATCGGACCGTCTCAGTACGCGGTGCGTAATATGTGGGGAAGCCGGGATCGAGTTTGCGGCCTTTGTCGCTGAAACGACGCAGGTGGATCAGGCCGATTCTTTGCAGGGCGAACTCCAGCGTGGTGCCCAGCACGCCAAATCCGTAGGACACGCTGCGGCGGAAGTTGATGGACGAGGCCTCTTCGAAATACTTCGTTGGACACGAGACTTCGCCGATGCGAAACCCGAAATACACGCACTGGGCGAGCATCTGATTGTCGAAAACGAAGTCGTCGGAATTTTCGAGCAGTGGCACGTCGCTCAGAACTTTGCGGCTGAAGGCGCGATATCCGGTGTGATATTCGGACAGCTTCACGCGCAGAAAAAGATTCTCAAACGCGGTTAGCAGGCGGTTGGCAACGTATTTGTAAAACGGCATACCCCCGTGCAGCGCCCGTCCTCCGATGATGCGCGACCCCAGCACAACGTCATACACGTCATAGGCCACCATGCTGCCCATGGCGGTGATCAGCAGTGGCGTGTATTGATAATCGGGATGCAGCATAATGATTACGTCGGCGCCGGCCGCCAGCGCCTCGCGGTAGCAGGTTTGCTGGTTGCGGCCGTAGCCGTAATTGCGATCATGCTGGAAGACGTGCAGTCCAAGACGCTGGGCCAGAGCGACCGTGCCGTCGGAACTGTGATCGTCGACGAGAATGCGGATGTCGACCAGATCGGGCAGATCGGCCACGGTGGCTGCAAGCGTCATCTCCGCGTTGTAGGCGGGCATGACGACCGCGATGCGTTTGCCGTTAATCATTTGCGCCGATCATAGGACAGCATGCAAGTAAAAGTGCTCCCTCTATGATACCCGAGATTGACGCTTGATCGCGCAATCAAACACGCTGAGTTAGATGTGACTTAATCCCCGATGGCCTAATCTTTGATGGTCTAGTCTTTGATGGTCTAGTCTTTGATGGTCTAGTCTCTGATGGCCCTGGCAATTCGCGCGTGATCCCTTTAGCCATTCGTCATTTCTATTTCATGTTGTCGAGAATCGAGCCGACAATTCCGCCGACTACACCACCCTGCACGGTCTGCCTGGTCTCGTGATGCGGCATGTATTCCTGCAGTTCGTGGGCCAGCCGGGAGATGGGCAGAGTCTGCAGCCAGATTCGGCCGGGACCGGTGAGCGCGGCGAGAAAGATGCCGTCGCCGCCGAAAATCATGTTCTTGATTCCAGGGACCGTCGTGATCTGAAATGAAACGCTGGATTGAAACGCGCCCACGTGGCCGGGATGCACGCGCAGGGTTTCTCCCGGCTTAAGATCCCGGATTACCAGCTCGCCCGACAACTCCAGCCAGGCCACGCCTTGTCCGCTGAGTTTCTGCAGCAAGAAGCCGTCGCCGCCGAAAATCCCTGCTCCGAGCGTTTGCTGGAAGCCGACGCCGATCTGAATCTGCTGGGTTGCACAGAGAAAGCCATGACGGTGAATGAGATATTCCTGCGTCGGACTTACCTCAACCGGCACGATGTGTCCAGGCATCTTTGCGGCGAATGCGAGTTCTCCCGCGAAGCCCGCGGCGCGGTACTCGGTCATGAACAACGTTCCGCCACCGGCGACGCGCTTCAGAACACCGAAGATTCCGCCGCCTCCGCCGAATTGCGTGTGCGTGGTCATCTGGATCGCACTCGACATCCAGGAAAGTTCTCCGGCTTCGGAAATGATGGTTTCATTGGGTTCAAGGATGAATTCGAGCACGGGCATGGTCGTCCCGGTGATGCGGCTTTGCATGATTTCTCTCCTGGGTAAGGTCGCAGCTTTCCAGCTGAAGCCCCAGAGTATATACGGGCGGGGTCGAGTCGCGGTTCATTTAGAACTCACAGGAAATGTCGGCTGTCCCCACCTGAGTTATTTCCTTCGATCGCAGCGGCTTGCTCCGATCTGCTTGCCTGTGAAAAACTACAGGTACACATTGAACCTTCGGGGCCGCTTGGGCGGGCCCATCCATCGCAATGACAGCGAAGCGCACACTGTTCGAGAAAATTTGGGACGCGCACCTGGTGGCAGAACCGGGCGGACGGTCTCCGATTATTTACATCGACCTGCATCTGGTGCATGAAGTGACTTCGCCACAGGCGTTCGACGGGCTGCGGGTTGCGGGACGCAAAGTGCGGCAGCCGGCGCGAACTGTCGCCACCGTCGATCACAATATTCCCACTGAACCGCGCGGCACTCCGATCACGGATGTGATTGCGGCGCGGCAGATTGCGGCCCTGCAAACCAACTGCAAGGAATTCGGCGTCCGGCTGTTTGATATGGATTCGCCGGACCAGGGAATCGTTCATGTGATCGGACCGGAGCTGGGACTGACGAAGCCGGGGATGACAATTGTCTGCGGCGACAGCCACACCAGCACGCACGGGGCGTTTGGCGCGCTGGCGTTTGGTATCGGCACATCCGAGGTGGAGCACGTGCTGGCGACGCAGTGCCTGGCGCAGCAGAAGCCGAAGACGATGAAGATTGAGGTGCACGGCCGACTGGCGGAGGGCGTGACGGCAAAAGACCTGGCGCTCGGGATCATCGGGCAGATCGGCACTGACGGCGCAACCGGGCACGTGATCGAATACGCCGGAGAAGCGGTGCGCGGGCTCTCGATGGAAGGGCGCATGACGTTGTGCAATATGAGCATTGAGGCGGGCGCGCGCGCAGGGATGGTGGCACCAGATGACACTACGGTCGCGTACGTCAAAGGAAAACGTTTTGCGCCGGGCAAAGACGAATGGGAAAAGTCGGTCGAATACTGGCACACGCTGGCTAGCGATGAAGGAGCGGTCTTCGATAAGGTCGTCGAGATTGATGCCGCGCAGCTTTGTCCGTTCGTGACTTGGGGAACGAATCCGGGGATGGTGGCTCCGGTGACAGGGCGCGTGCCTGACACGGGGAGCTTGGATGATGCCGACCGGCGGGCGACAGAGCTCGCGTTGCAATATATGGGCCTCGAGGCCGGCAAACGCATTGAAGATATCGGCGTGGACCGGGTATTCATCGGATCGTGCACGAATTCGCGGATCGAAGATCTGCGGGCGGCGGCGCGAGTGGCGCGGGGACATCATGTGAGCCCGAAGGTGCGCGCGATGGTGGTGCCGGGATCGCAGACGGTGAAGCGTGTGGCCGAGCAGGAAGGACTGCACCGTGTTTTTCTCGACGCGGGATTCGAGTGGCGAGAGTCGGGATGCTCGATGTGTCTGGGAATGAATCCGGACATTCTGCAGCCGGGCGAGCGCTGCGCTTCCACCAGCAACCGGAATTTTGAAGGCCGGCAGGGGCGCGGCGGACGGACGCATCTGGTGAGTCCGATGATGGCGGCGGCGGCGGCGATTGAGGGGCACTTCACGGATATCCGGAACTGGAAGTTTCAGTGAGTGGTTCTCGAGGAGCAGAGAATTCGCTATGAATCCATTTCGTACGCATCGAGGGCGAGTGGCACCGCTGGACCGGGTCAACGTGGACACCGACCAGATCATCCCCAAGCAATTTCTTAAGCGGATCGAACGTACAGGCTTTGGCCAGTTCTTGTTTTACGATTGGCGCTTTTCAGCGGACGGAAAAAAGAATGCCGACTCTGTTCCGGGCAAATTAGTTCAGGATCAGTTTGTTCTGGATCAGCCGCGCTACAAAGGCGCGAGCATTCTCGTTGCGGGAAGGAATTTTGGCTGCGGGTCGTCGCGTGAGCATGCAGTGTGGGCGCTGGCTGACTTCGGTTTTCGCGCGGTCATTTCATCTTCGTTCGCCGACATCTTCGCCAACAACAGCACGAAGAACGGATTTCTCACGGTGCTGTTGAGCGAGAGTGAAGTCGCCGAACTGATGCGCCGCGCCGGCGAGACGGACGACTATCAACTTACGATCGATCTGGAACAATGTGAGGTTCGCGACGAGCAGGGATTTCAGGCGAAGTTTCCAGTCGACGAATTCGTGAGGCACTGCCTGCTGAACGGGTTGGATGATATTGGGCTCACTTTGCAGCATGAAGGCGAGATTACGGCCTACGAAATTCGGCACTCGGCGCCGCTGAGCACGGTGGAGCAAGCCGGTTCATAGTGATCAATTCCCAAGAATCAACTGACACAGATCCAATCAAAAGATCAACTCATAAAGATCGCCCTGATTAAGGGCGACGGATCTCATAAAGATCAACGAATCTGATAAAGATCAACGCAAGAAGATCCGCGCGTAAAGATCCACGGCAAGCGAGTAAAGATTTGTAAAACTTTCGCCCCACTCTTGACCTGTCGCCGGGCCGCAGTTGATGCTGGTTTTGCGCTAAGTTCTGGTGCTGCAACGATGATTCGGTTCCCACCTCTTTTGCTCCCAGAGAATCCCCTTGGAGTGGATGAGTTTCGCGGTTTTTGCGCGCAGATTAGCGAAACCGAACGGAACCTGCATACGTCTAATGCGGTGGAAGCTTCAACTGGAAAGTCCGAGCAATATCCGCCTATCGGATTGACATCGTAAAATTATGAGCGATCCACACTTCGTTTCGACACAAACCAAACCGAACCAAGCTCAGCCGGAACAACCCAGGCGGCGGGCGGCGATAATGTCATGGCTCGCGGTGGCATTTGCGCTGGCTCTGTGCATCGGATTTATTGCCTGCACCGGCGGCGACGCCAAGCAGCAGCAAGCCCAAGCGGCCGCACCGCGCGCCGTCTCGGTGGCGATCGCACCCGTAACGCGGCAAGATATGCCCGTCTACCTGGTGGGCCTGGGCTCAGTGACTGCGTTCTACACGGCGAACATAAAGAGCCGTGTCGACGGGCAAATCATGCGCGTCAACTTCCAGGAAGGGCAAACGGTGAAGCAAGGCGATTTGCTCATCGTGATCGATCCCCGCCCCTATCAGGTGCAGCTGGAGCAAATGCAGGCACAACTATTCAAGGATCAGGCATCACTGCGAGATGCCCGGCTCAATCTTGACCGCTACACCACGCTGATTCCTTCCGGAAGCATTGCCCAGCAGCAGGTGGACACGCAGAAGTCCACAGTGGACCAACTCGATGGCCAGGTGCGCACCGACCAGGCCCAGATCGATAATGCCAAGCTGCAACTTGTCTACTGCAACATTACGGCGCCGTTTACCGGCCGCGTCGGCTTGCGGCAAGTGGATCCTGGAAATATTGTGCACGCCGCAGACACGAATCCGATGCTGATCCTCACGCAGTTGCAGCCGATTGGGGTGATCTTCACGCTGCCGGAAAATGTGTTGCCGACGGTGGCGCAGCATATGCAGAAGTCCACGCTCGAAGTGGACGCCTTCGACGCGGACAATCAGACCAAGCTGGCCACGGGAAAGCTGATGACGATCGACAACCAGATCGATCAGACCACCGGCACAGACAAGCTGAAAGCCGTGTTCGACAACAAAGACAACCAACTCTGGCCCAACCAGTTCGTGAACACCAAGCTCCTGCTGGAAACGCGCAAGAACAGCACGGTGGTGCCAACCGCTGCGATTCTGCGCGGACCGCAGGGAACGTTCGTTTATGCCGTGAAGCCGGACCAAACGGTGGAAGCGCGTCCGGTTACCGTCTCGCTTGCGCAGGGCGATATTACGGCGGTGGAGAGCGGGCTTAGTCCCGGCGACACGGTTGTGACCGACGGGCAGGACAAGCTGCAAAACGGAAGCAAGATCGCCCCTCGCAACGTGCCTCCAAAGGCAGGTGCGAGCGGCCGGCAACCGTCAACTGCGGGAACTCCAGCTTCAGGAACTCCGGGGTCATGACGCATTGTGCCATGATCCCGTCTTCCTCGCTCGACCGTGCGCCAATCGTAAATCGTTTGTGAATCGACCATGAGTCCATCCCGATTATTTATTCTTCGTCCGGTCGCCACCACACTGCTCATGGTGGGTGTGCTGCTGGTGGGGTGGGTTGCGTTCACGCAGCTTCCGGTCTCCGCGCTTCCCGAAGTCGATTATCCGACCATCGAGGTATTGACGTTTTATCCCGGCGCGGATCCCGATGTGATGGCGTCCTCCGTGACTTCGCCGCTGGAACGGCAATTCGGCCAGGTCCCCGGACTCACGCAGATGACCTCGACGAGTTCCTTTGGCAGTTCCGTGATCACGTTGCAGTTCGGGCTGGATCAAAACATCGACGTGGAAGAGCAGCAAGTCCAGGCTGCGATCAATGCGGGATCTACTTATCTGCCGACCGATCTTCCGAATCCGCCGATCTACAACAAGGTGAATCCGGCGGACTCGCCGATTCTCACGCTGGCCATGACGTCAGACTCGCTAGCGTTGTCGAAAGTGGAAGACCTGGCCGACACGGCACTGGCGCAGAAAATTTCGCAGTTGCCCGGAGTGGGGCTGGTTTCGATCAGCGGCGGCCAAAAGCCCGCGGTGCGGATCCAGGCCAACCCCACTGCGCTGGCTTCCTACGGCCTGAGCCTGGAAGACTTGCGAGCGGCTCTGGTGCAGGCCAATGTGGACCAGGCCAAGGGCGTGATCGATGGTTCGCGGCAGTCCTACACCATCGGCGCCAACGATCAACTGCTCACCAGCGAGCAGTACAAACCGATTGTGGTGGCTTATCACAACGGCGCTCCGGTACGAATCGCCGACGTCGCCAACGTTATCGACGGAACCGAAAACATACGGCTGGCTGCATGGATGAATCTGACGCCGGCGGTGATCGTCAATATTCAGCGCCAGCCCGGTGCCAACATCATCAGCGTGGTGGACCGGATCAAAAAACTCCTGCCGCAATTGCAGGCGTCGCTGCCGTCGGCGGTGAAAGTCCAGATTCTCACCGACCGGACCACCACCATCCGCGCTTCCGTGAAAGATGTTGAGTTTGAGCTGATGCTGACCATCGTGCTGGTGGTGATGGTCATTTTTCTGTTCCTGCGGAACCTTTCCGCAACCGTCATCCCCAGCGTGGCCGTGCCGCTTTCTCTGATCGGCACATTTGGCGTGATGTACCTGCTGGGATACAGCCTCAACAATCTGACGCTGATGGCGTTGACCATCTCCACCGGATTCGTGGTGGATGATGCCATCGTCATGATCGAGAACATTGACCGCTTCCTGGAGATGGGAGACGAACCGCTGGAAGCGGCACTCAAGGGCTCGGGACAAATCGGCTTCACCATTGTTTCGCTGACGGTTTCGCTGATCGCCGTTTTGATTCCGTTGTTGTTCATGGGCGACATTGTGGGGCGCCTCTTCCGCGAGTTCGCGGTAACACTGTCGGTGACCATCCTGGTGTCGGCGGGAGTGTCCTTGAGCTTGACGCCGATGATGTGCGCCAAGTTGTTGAAGCATCGCAAAGAAGGAGAAAAAGGCCGCTTCTACGATATTTCCGAAGACTACTTCAATCGCGTGGTCGCGTTCTACGGCCGCACCGTGAAGTGGGTCTTGCAGCATCAGACAGCAACCTTGTTCGTGACCCTCGGAACTCTGGTGCTTACGTTGGTTTTGTACGTAGTCGTGCCAAAGGGATTTTTCCCGGTGCAGGATACCGGCGTGATTCTGGGAATTTCGGAAGCTCCGGACGACGTTTCATTTGACGCGTTGGCGCAGCGGCAGCAGGAATTGACAAAGATCATCCTCAAGGATACGGAGGATGTGGAGAGCCTTTCATCGTTCATCGGTGTGGACGGCACCAACACAACGCCGAACGTGGGCCGCATTCAAATCAATTTGAAGTCGCTGGACGAACGCAAGGACGACGCTTCGACCGTCATCCGAAAGCTGCAACCGGAACTTGCCAATGTGCGCGGCATCACTCTCTACATGCAACCGGTGCAGGACCTGACTGTGGAAGACCGCGTGAGCCGCACCGAGTTCCAGTATTCAGTGGAAGATGCCGACGCGCAGGAACTGGCGGAGTGGACGCAGAAACTTGTCGACAAGCTGCATACCCTGCCCGAATTGCGCGACGTGGCTACCGATCAACTCAACAACGGACTGAAAACCAACATCACCATTGACCGCGACACGGCTTCCCGGCTTGGCATATTTCCGCAGGCGATCGACAACACGCTTTACGACGCGTTCGGGCAGCGACAGGTTTCGACCATCTTTACGCAGCTAAACCAGTACCACGTGATCCTCGAGGTTCTCCCAAGCTTCGCGAAGACTCCCACTGATCTGAAAGATATTTACATCCGCCCCAGCACCGTGACGCCGAACTCGGGCGCACCCACAGCCAATGGTGCGGCGGTGACTACCAGCGGAGCCCCAGTTCCCATCCTGACATTTACCCGAATGCAATCGAGTCCTGCGTATCTCGCGGTCAACCACCAGGGACAATTTCCGGTGGTGACGCTTTCATTTAATCTCGCTCCCGGCGCTTCGCTGGGAGACGCAACCCGCGCCATCGAGGCGGCAGAGAAGGAGATTCAGCTGCCGGCAAGCATACACACCGCATTTCAGGGAACGGCGGCGGCGTTTCAGAATTCCCTGGCCAGCGAGCCTTATCTGATTCTGGCCGCGGTGATTACGGTTTACATCGTACTGGGCGTTTTATATGAAAGTTACATTCACCCCATCACGATTCTTTCGACTCTGCCGTCGGCGGGCGTGGGAGCGATTCTGGCCTTGCAGATCACGCACAACGATCTTACGGTGGTGGCCCTTATCGGGATCATCCTTCTGATCGGCATTGTGAAGAAAAACGCGATCATGATGATCGACTTTGCGCTCGAGGCCGAGCGCGTGGAACACAAGCCGCCGGAAGAAGCGATCTTTCAGGCGTGTTTGCTGCGCTTCCGTCCCATCATGATGACGACCATGGCCGCGCTGCTCGGCGGTTTGCCCCTGGCCTTAGGCTCTGGAACGGGAGCGGAGTTGCGCCGTCCGCTGGGCATCACGATTGTAGGCGGACTCTTGCTCAGCCAGTTGCTTACGCTTTACACCACGCCGGTGATCTACCTGTGGTTTGACCGGCTGGCGCGCAGGTTTGAACGGTACAAGATCGGCAACGAAATTATCGAGGAGCCCGCCTCGGGAGATTAAGTCGGCAGATTAGGCTGGGGGATTAAAGAAGCTTTTT
>Ga0302326_10005203_pt1 | contig 29689 bp, 23 predicted proteins | sample Palsa_T0_3_FD_202264 | JGI IMG/M metagenome (GOLD analysis project Ga0302326, IMG submission 202264) | Peat permafrost microbial communities from Stordalen Mire near Abisko, Sweden - Palsa_T0_3 | ecosystem: Environmental > Terrestrial > Soil > Palsa > Peat permafrost | place: Sweden: Abisko... | reverse complement strand
CACCACGACGAGTTGCGACGAGGTGCACGAACTCGCCTTCTGGCCCGCGAACGACCTTCTCTTCGTTTGGCCGATAAACGAGTCGGTGGAAGTCTTCCAAGGAAGCTACTCGAGCACCAGCTACTCTTTCGGCACCAGCCCTGCCTTTGATCCATGTCTCACGTCCGGTAACTGCACCGGCGAGGCGCCGCTGTTTCCGAGGTCGCAGCCGAACTCGGAGGGCGGGGTGATGGCTTTGGCGGTTGACAGCGAAGGAGATGGAACCCTATGGGGTCTCGTGCCCCGGCAGAACGCCGCGACGCCCGCGAGCGATGTCTGGGGCTGGCTGTACGCCTATACCATCGCTACGGACGGGACCCTCACCCACGTCTGGGACAGCGGCACCGGTCACAACTGTTCAAGTCCACCCGCTACCGGATGGTTCACCACCTCGTTCACCGAGCCCACATTGGCAAACGGCGCGGCTTACGTCCCATCCGTATGCGCCGTAACCGATGGTAACCAATATCAGTATTGTGGCGCAGTTCCCCCCGGAGCGGTTGCCAGTGGCATCCTGGTGTTCGGCACTTGCGGGTCGTAAGAGTTCGGGGGACGTCCAAAATGCCGCGAACTCTATTGCCCACCATACTCGCCCTGTCGCTTGTCGGCGCCCGGCTCACGGCCGCGCAAACTCCGGTCTACAAACTCCTCTGGTCCCCGCCGAGTTTGGATAGCCCGGGAGGTCAACCGACGGTCATAATCGAGGTCGCGCCCGGCCTGTTCGACGTACTCGGGGGCTGGGACCAGAGCACGTTCGGCGCATCGGTACTCTCGATAACCAGCACGGGCACGTATAAGCCGCTGTACTCACAGCCACCTTACTTTGTTTCGTACGCGCTGGCTCAGGCTACTAACGGTAGACTCTTTAACCCTGGCTGGAACGGCGATGCCACACAGAGCATTTACTTTTCCGCCACCGCCGCAGGCGAGAATCTGGTGCAGTACCCGTTTCCTGCCGGCCTGGGATCCACTTGGCAAACCATCGCGGCGCCGGGCGGGATATACGATATTATCGGCAGCGTCAACAGCCAAGGGCCCACGACCTTCGCTTTCGTGCGTATTTCCGAGAAGGGCCAGTTTACGATCCTCCACCAGTTCGCCGGAAGCGATGGCGTACCTCACGGCATTAATCTTGCGCTTGGGTCCGACAACAGCTTCTACGGCATCGGCAATCAATCCGCCAGTGAGACAAGCCCCGGCTTCATCTTCCGCCTGACGCCAAAGGGCGAATATTCGCAGCTCCTGACGTTCCCGAAATTCCCGACAAACAGGTTCCTGCCAATTACCGCTGCCTCAGACGGAAATTTGTATGGCTTATTTGGCGCGGGCGGACCCAGCAACTCCGGAGAACTCTACCGAGCCACGCTTTCGGGGCAATTGCAAACCATGGCTTATTTCCCCAAGAGCATGGCGCTTCCCCAAACCTTGATGCAGGCCTCCGACGGCAACCTCTACGGCAGCACCAACTCGAACGTGATCTTCCGCTACGATCTAACCACTCACGAGTTGACGAACACTTACCAAATGGCCGCGCACGGCACGCAAGGCATTTGCTACTGCCAACTGATCCAGGGGATGGATGGCAAGCTCTACGGCGTCACGGGCAACGGAGGCCCTTATCCGGGCATCGGAGCCGTCTTCAGCTTGGACCTCGGGCTGCCCCGCCCCGAGCCTGCCGTTACTTGGCTGTACCCGGCGGCGGGTGTGGTGGGCCAGGAAGTGATGTTATGGGGGAAGTACCTGCTGGGCGCGACCTCGGTCACCTTCAACGGGGTGGCCGCCACGAACGTTCATGTGACGTCGGGGCAATCCGCCTGGGCGACAGTCCCGGCTGGCGCCAGCAGCGGGCCAGTCACCATCACGACCCCTAACGGCTCTTTCACCACCACGCAGAGCTTCACGGTTCAATAGACAGCGTCCCGCCGTCAAGATCGCGCAAGACGCTGGAGCAAGGAGTATTGTTTTTATACGCTGAGTCCTCAGTCACATAATCGTATCTATTATCCGCTTGACGCGGGTAAATAACGGGTGTATAGTGTAAGGCACCTACAGCCCCGAGTATATCCGCCGCGTTCGGCACCTGCGGGTCGTAGGGGTTCGGGGGACGTCCAAAATGCCGCGAATTCTATTGCCCACGATACTCGCCTTGTCGCTTGTCGGTGCCCGGCTTACGGCCGCCCAAGGGCCGGTCTATAAGCTGCTCTGGTCCCCGCCAAATCTGGATAGCCCCGGGGGGCAACCGACGGTCATATTCGAGGTCGCGCCCGGTTTGTTCTATGTGTTGGGCGGGCTGGTACAGAACACGTTCGGCGCATCGGTGTTCTCGGTAACGAGCAACGGATCCTATCAGCCGCTATACTCGCTTCCCGCGAACTTCGAGTCAGTCGCGCTAGCTCAGGCTACCAACGGCAAGCTCTATGGCCCAGGCTGGAACGGCAACGCCAAACAATGGTTTTATTTTTCCGCCACCGAGGCGGGCAAGGCTCCGGTCGAGTACCCATTCCCCGGCAACTTAGGGTCCGGCTGGCAAACCATTGCCGGGCCGGGCGAGATCTACGACATCGTCGGGGGACCAGGTCCCCAAGGGTCGACAATCTTCGACTTCGCACAGATTTCCGATGCGGGCCAGTTTACAATCCTCCACCAGTTCTCGGGAAGCGACGGCGCTCCGACTGGCATTGATCTTGCGCTCGGTGCCGACGGCAACTTCTACGGAGTCGGAAACCAGCAGCGCGGCGGAATAAGCCCTGGCTTCATCTTTCGCCTTACGCCAAAGGGCGACTACTCAGAGCTTGTGAGTTTCCCGAAGTTTCCGACTAAGGGGTTCCTTTCGATCATTTCGGCCTCCGACGGAAACCTGTACGGCTTATTCGGCGCGGGCGGACCCAAAAACTCCGGAGAACTCTACCGAGCCACCCTTTCCGGGGAGTTGCAAACCTTGGCGTATTTCCCTTCGAGTATGGCGCTTCCCCAAACCCTGATGCAGGCGTCGGACGGCAACATCTACGGCAGCACGAACTCGAGCGTGATTTTCCGTTACGACGTGACGACCCACGCTCTGACAGAGGCTTACCACATGGCCGCGCACGGCACACAGGGCCTTTGCTACTGCCAACTGATCCAGGGGATGGATGGCAAACTGTACGGGGTCACTGGGAACGGCGGCCCCTGGCCGGGTATTGGGGCCGTCTTCAGTCTAGACCTTGGGCTACCCCGGCCCGAGCCTGCGGTCGCAGCCCTTTATCCGACAGCAGGCACAGTGGGCCAGGAAGTGATGTTATGGGGGAAGTACCTGCTAGGCGCAACGTCAGTCACTTTCAACGGGGTCCCCGCCACGAACATTCATGTGACCTCGGGGCAATCCGCGTGGGTGGCGGTCCCGGCTGGCGCCAGCAGCGGGCCAGTCACCATCACGACCCCTAACGGCTCCTTCACCACCACGCAGAGCTTCACGGTTCAGTAGACAGCGTCGCGCCATCCAGGTCGCGTAAGAATACGGTTTGCCGCTCATCCGCGCGCTGAAGCCGGGGCTCACGGAACTGATCGTCATACGACGATGCCGAGGTGCACAGTGCGGCATCGTCGTCGATCGGTTGCTCGGCCCTCGCCAAGATCTCAAACCGGTCCGACTCCAGCCAGTCCGGGCCGCCGAAGATTTGGTGCGGCCCCACACCATAAGCGCCCATGATGCAACGCTTCAGGGTCACGTTCCTCGCGTCGAGCCGGCCGCGCCCAGTCTTGATCCCGGAAGATGAACCTGGATCGGCCTTGCTCGGCTTCACCGACGCCACCTCAAATCGCTGGGCAACCGTCGACTGTCCGCAAACCGCCCCCGAGACGCATACCGCCAAACCCGCGATCGCTCGCACCATAGAATCTCTCTTCTGGTTAGACGAATGTCCAAGTTCAAACGTGGATCGGTCTCGGGGAGTTTTCGAGATGGTTTTGCGCCGCTGGCCACCAACGCGGCTTTACTGCCCGCTGCCTATGAGAAGCACCTTTTGCGGACTATCGGGCGCTCCGTCGCCGATCGCCAGTACCGCGCTGCGCTCCCCCTTCTGCTCTGGATGAAAGGTGATGCTAATCGAACACGTAGCGTGCGCCGCGAGACTCGATGCGCACGTGTCGCTCTCCAGGAAGTCGCTCCGGTCCATCCCAGCCACGCCGATGCCGCCGATCGGCAGGCTGACCTTGCTGTTATTTCGTAACGTAACCGTCGCCGGCGTGCTGGACGTGCCCACCTGTGTACTCACGTAGCTAAGCACCGTCGGCGATACCAGCAGCGCGGCCGAGCCGGTGTTGATCAGCAGGCCGACCGTGCCGCGCGGCAGCGTGGCGTTCGCCACGGCTACATCGGGATGGCCATCGCCGTTGAAGTCGCCCAACGCCACTGCCTGCGGCGATACGGAGGTGGCTACCTCCAGGCCCGCGCTATAAGCCGTTCCCGTCTGAAATGTCCCCTTGCCGGTGCCCAGCAGCACGCTGACGGTGCCGTCCGCCATATTCGCCACTACCAGGTCCAGGGCGCCATCGCCATTCACATCTCCCACAGCTACGGAAAAGGGATTTTGACCGGTCGGGTATGCGACCGCGGGCTTGAATCCGCCCTTGCCGTCGTTCAGCAGCACTTCCACACGAAGCTGGGTTTCATCGGTGACCACCACATCCAGGCTGCCATCGCCGTTGAAGTCGCCCAGCGCGATGGAGAACGGGTTGACTCCCGCGCCATACTCCTGCATCGCACCGAACGTGCCGTCCCCTTGTCCCAGCAGCACGCCGACCTTTCCCGGAATGTTGCCGTAACCATCGTTGGCCACCACCAAGTCGGGACGCCCGTCCCCATCGATATCGCCTACCGTGATCGCTTGTGGCACCACGCCGGCGGCATACTGCACCGGCGGCCGAAACGTCCCATCGCCGTTGCCGATCAGCACGGTGACCTGCCCCGCTGCGGCCTTCTCCACAAAGTTAGCCACTGCCAGGTCCAGGACGTGGTCGCCGTTGAAATCGCCTGCGGCGATGGATAGCGGGCTGGCACCCGCCGCGAAATTCACCGCATTCTGAAAGTTGCCGTGCCCGTCGCCCAGCAGCACGCTGACGAACCCATCCTGATTCGCCACCGCCAAATCCAGGTGCCCATCGCCGTTGAAGTCGCCCGCCACCACCGCGCGCGGCGTCCGGCCCACTTGGTAGGCGGCCATCGGCTGCAAGGTGCCGTCTCCATTGCCCAGGAATACGCCGAGGCTGCTCGTCTGTTGGGAGAGCAGGTTGGAGTTCGCCACCGCCAAATCCAACTTTCCATCTTCGTTGAAGTCTCCCACGGCGACTCCAAACGGAAAGCTTCCGGCGCCAAACACTCGCGGCGGTTTCAACTCGCCGGCCAAGGCCGCACTCACCATGAACAAAATAAAACCGATTCCGGTTGCGCGCATTTGTTGTCCTTTCCTGTCACTCATACCAGTCTCGCACGCGCACTTCCACGCCCGGCACGGCGTGCCCGAGCTGTTTGCGGATGTCGTCCAGACTCGTCTGGCCGTATCGATACGGATACACGATCTTCGGTTTGATCAGGATAATGGCCGCCGCGGCATCCTCCAAAGACAGGGTTCCCGGCGCGCCCACGGCCAGGAATGCCACATCGATATTCTTCAACGCTTTCATCTCCGGGATCAGCCCCGTACCGCCGGAGATATAGATGCGGAAGCCCGGATAGGTGAGCACGTACCCGTTGCCGCGGACCTGCGCACGGCCGGTTTTGGCGTCCGCGGGAGACGGACTGTACGCGGGAACCGCCTGGATGGTAATGTCGCCGAACTGTATTGTCTTGCCATTCTCGAGCGCGGTGAACCGTTTCAAGCCCGCCCCGATTTCAGCCGGCCCGACGATCGCCGCGCCCTTCGTGCCAGAGCGGGCCAACACCGCCGGAACGAAATGGTCCGCATCGGCGGTAGTGATCAGAACCAGATCCGCCTTGGCGCGCCCCTTATGGCTACCCTCGCCCGAAGGGTCCACGTAGATCACCCGTCCCGCGCCCTGGATCGTCATTTCGGCGTCGTGCACCGGCGTGATCGTGACGGGCCCGACGGCCGTGCTGAACAGGTCGCCTTCGTCCGCGCATGGGGCGACGATGGCGGCGGCAAGTATCAGGAGTGCGGTCTTCATCGACGTTAATTATATCCTGTGCGGCGGTTTGGTTTTGTGGGGCGGGCAATTCTGCCCGCAGCCGGCTTTCAGCCGGCTCTGGCCGCCTAAAACGCGGCCGCGGCCAAGATTGGCCGCCCTCCAAACCAAACTGATTTCAGGCAGACCCGCCTGGATTGGTGCAAGTCAGGCGGTAAAATGCCGCCGTGAAATCAGGCCCACAATCAGCTCCAGGTAGGCTAGGTCGATAGCATCGAAATCGTCCGGCTTATCGCTGTCGACGTCCAGCACCAGACGGGTGGCTCCGTCATGCACCAGCGGTACCACGATCTCCGATCGGGACAGGCTGCTGCACGCAATGTGTCCTGGAAATGTTTCCACATCCCGCACCAGAACCGTCTGTCGAGTCGTGGCCGCCGCCCCGCATACGCCCTTGTCGAATGGAATGGAGACGCAGGCCAGCGGTCCCTGGAAAGGGCCGAGCGTCAGAAGGTTTGCCGCCGTCGTTCTGTAAAATCCTACCCAGTGAAAATTGAATGCCTGCTTCAGAATCGCGGCAATGTTCGCGAGATTGGCGATTAGATCGTCCGTCCCCGCAATCACCGACTCGATCTGCGGCAGGATCTCGCGATATATCTCCAGCTTCGTACCGTTCTCCGGAATCTTAAGCTGTTCAGCCATGCTGCCGTTCCGCGCCCGCCTTGGATTTCGCCGGCCACCTATTTCTGCTTCGCCAGCTCCGGAACTTCTTTGCTTACCTTCTCCACTTTCGGCATCGCCACGCTCATGACATACGGATTCGTGGGATTCCGCCTGCAGAAGCTCTGGTGGTGCTCCTCAGCCGGATAGAACGCTTTCAGTTCCACCACCTGAGTCGCAATGGGCGCGTGAAGTACGCCCGCCCGATCCAATTGCCCGATGTAGGCCTCCGCAATTCGCTTCTGCTCCGGATTGGAATAGAAGATGGCCGACCGGTACTGCGTACCTACGTCGTGTCCTTGCCGGTTGAGTTGCGTCGGATCGTGAGCCACACTGAAGAACACTTTCAATAATTGCCCGTAAGTGATCTTCGCCGGATCGTAAGTCACCTGGACCGACTCTGCATGTCCGGTTCTCCCGGTGCTGACAATCTCATAGTGAGCCGAGGCCGCGTCGCCGCCCGAGTAGCCTGAGACAACCTTCTCCACGCCCTCGATCTGTTGGAATACGGCCTCCACGCACCAGAAGCAACCGCCGGCCAGCACCGCGGTCTGTTTTCCCTTGCCCGGACCCGCCACGCGCTTGTCGTCCACAGCCGGGTCCGGGAATTGGACGCCCATCGATAGCCGGACGCACAGAAGCGACAAGCCAGCCAGCCGCCGTAAAATCTTTGCAGTATTCAAAGTCCCGAAACCTTCATCGTAGGGCGGGCAATTCTGCCCGCAGCCGGCTTCCAGCCGGCTCTGGCCGCCTAAAAGGCGGCTGCGGCCAAGATTGGCCGCCCCACAAGCAAACTGGCTCACAGCTTTACCGTAACCGTCTTCACCTCGGTGTACTGCTGCAGGCCGTATTCGCCCAACTCACGGCCAATCCCCGACTGCTTGAATCCGCCGAAGGGCGCCGCCGCGTCGAACACGTCGTAGCAGTTCACCCATACCGTGCCCGCGCGCACCCCGTTGGCGATCGCGTGCGCCTTGCCGATGTCTCGCGTCCATACGGCCGCCGCCAGGCCGTACATGGTTCGGTTGGCCCTCCCGATGACGTCCGACATATCCTTGAACTTGATAATGCTCATCACCGGGCCGAAGATCTCTTCTTCGGCAATCTTCATATGATCCTCGACATCCGCGAACACGGTCGGCTCCACGAAATAGCCCCGGTCGCCCCAGCGTCCGCCGCCGCATAACAAGGACGCGCCCTCGCGCTTACCCGCGTCGATATAACTCAGCACTTTGTCGAATTGCGCCCGATCCACCTGCGGACCCTGCTCCGTCGAGGCGTCGAACGGGTCGCCCACTTTGCGCGCTTTCGCCCGCGCCACGCTCTTCTCCACGAACTCGTCGTAGCACTTGTCCTCCACGAACAGCCGCGAGCCGGCGCAGCAGCACTGTCCCTGGTTGAAGAACAGCGCGAAGTGCGATCCTTCGATAGCTTGATCCATGTCGGCGTCGGCGAAAACAATGTTCGGACTCTTCCCGCCCAGTTCCAGAGTGACTCGCTTTAGATTCGATTTCGCGGAAGCCTCCATGATCAGGTGGCCCACCTCGGTCGAACCCGTAAACGCAACCTTGTCCACGTCCATGTGATTGGCGATCGCCGCGCCGGCCGTCGGGCCGTAACCGGGCAGCAGGTTTACAACGCCCTCCGGAAACCCAGCCTCCACAATCAGCTCGCCGACGCGCAATGCCGTCAGCGGAGTCTGCTCGGCCGGCTTCATCACCACCGTATTGCCGGTCGCCAGCGCCGGACCTAATTTCCACGCCTGCATCAGCAACGGAAAATTCCAGGGGATGATCTGTCCCACCACGCCCACCGGTTCGTGCCGCGTGTAGCAGAAGTAGTCGCCCGCGATCGGGATCGTCTTACCCTGCACCTTGTCCGCCCAGCCCGCGAAGTAGCGATAGCACGCGATGGTGAGCGGGAGATCGGCGGCCTTGGCCACCTGATAGGGCTTGCCGTTGTCCAACGACTCCAGCAGCGCCAATTCATCGGCGTTCCGCTCGATCAGATCGGCCAGCCGGTTCAGCAGCCGCCCCCGTTCGGCGGCCGAAATCTTCCGCCATGGCCCTCCCTCGAAGGCCGCCCGCGCGGCCCGCACGGCCCTGTCGACGTCGGCTGAATCCGCCGCCGCCACTTGCGCGATTTCCTCCCCCGTGGCCGGGTTTATGGTGGGAAATGTCTTGCCGGATTCGCTGTTTACCCACTGGTTGTTGATCAATAGTCTGGTCGCCTTAATGGCGACCGGGGTTTCGACATTCGCTAATGCAGACGCCATGGTCATCCTCCTTAATGCACCGATTCGGCTCGATGCCAGCCGGATATTCGAGATCTGTCTTAAAATGACAGTGTACCGAATAACGCCTCTTGTGGGGACGTGGCGCAGGCCCATGGCCTGCCGGCGGCCTCTCAGGCCGCCAGCGCGCGCAGCGCGCATGAGTTGCCCGCCTCACTGCGGCGGAATCCCGAATACCGCCCCCGCGGACCATTGGCCACCCACGGAAACCGCCCCATAGAGGTTGCCAGCCGGATCTCGTACCACCCCCGCCCGCGGGTAGCCCCCATCGACGCCATTCGTAAACCCGTACAACACGGTCTCCTGGCCGCCCGCGGCCAGCTTGAATACTACGCCGACGTCAGCGGGACCCCCATTATATGTGGTCCCGTAGAGATTGCCCGAGGAGTCCATCACCAGGCCCGATTGCGGCGACCCGCCATCGCCGCCGCCCGTGAAGCTGTACAAAACCGCTTCCTGCCCGGCCGGGCTTACCTTGAATACCACGCCCCTGTTCGATGCACCGCCGAGGTTAGTGGTCCCATACAGGTTGCCTTCGGCGTCGCGGATCACACCGGCCCACGGAAATCCTCCATCCGCCCCACCCGAAAAGCTGTATATCGCGCTTTCGCCGCTAGCGTCCAGCTTGAATACCACGCCCCAGCCCGTGCCGCCGCCCACCGTGGTTCCGTAAAGGTTGCCTTGGCCATCGGCCGTCACTCCGCCAAACGGAGTGCCCCCGTCCGCTCCGCCGGTGAAAGTATACAGCACCGTCTCGTTGCCCGCCGCATCCACCTTGTACACCACGCCCGCGTTCGCGGCGCCGCCATAGTAAGTGGTCCCGTAGAGATTGCCTGACGGGTCGAGAATCACAGTCGCGTTGGGCCGGCTCCCGGCCGTCCCGCCGGGGAACGCGTATATCGTCGTCTCGTGGCCGTGCGCATCGATTTCGTAGATCACAACCGCATTGTTCGGGCCGCCATAGCCGGTAGTCCCGTAAAGCCCGCCTGACGGGTCGAGGCACAGGCCCGCGAACGGATCGCTTCCATCCGCGTTGCCGGCAAAACTGTAGACTACTGTCTGCCGTCCGGCCGCGTCCAGTTCGTATACCACGCCCAGATTGGCCGTGCCGCCGGAGTTCGCTGCCCCATAAAGCTTGCCTCCCACAACCAGAATTGCCGAATCCGGAGTGCTTCCGTCCGGTCCGCCCGTGAAGCTGTAAAGCACGCTTTCCTTGCCGCCCGGGTCCAGCTTGAATACGACTCCGCACCCGGTCGGATACTTATCGCACGCGCCCGTGGAAAGGCCGCCCGACATGGTTGTCCCGTAGAGGTTGCCCGCCGTATCCAGCACCACGCCGGCATACGGGGCGCCCCCATCCGCGCCGCCCGTGAAGCTGTATAGCACCGTCTCGTGGCCCTTCCGGTCCACCTTGTACACCACGCCTTGGCTGAATGCGCCGCCCTCATAAGTCGTCCCGTAGAAATTGCCCGCGGAGTCGCGCACCAGATCGGGCACAAACGGGCCGTACCCATCGCCCGTTTTTCCGAAGTTGTGCAGTACGGTCTCATTTCCCGCGGGATCCAGTTTAAAGAACACACCCACGTCCAGAGCGCCGCCCTGGAAAGTCGTGCCATACAGGTTGCCCTGCGCATCGCGAACCAAGCCGGATGCGGCGAAGGCCCCATCCAGGCCGCCCCTGAACGTGTACAGCACCGTCTGCCGGCCGGTAGGATCCAACTTGTACACCACGCCGACGCCGTGCGCTCCGCTCACCCACGTGGTCCCGTATAGGTTGCCGTCGGCGTCGCGGATCACCCCGCCGTACGGCACCGCGCCGTCCGCGCCGCCCGTGAAGCTGTATAGCACCGTTTCCCGGCCCGACGGATCGACTTTGAACACGACTCCGCACCCTGCCGGCTCGGCAGTGGCGCACACGCCCGTCAGGATGCCGCCCGCCCACGCCGTGCCGTAAAGATTGCCGGCCGCGTCGCGGATCAGCGCCGCAAGCGGATTGCTCCCATCCGCGCCGCCCGTAAAGCGGTACAGGATGGACAACGTGCCTGCCGCATCGATTTTATATACCACACCGCGGCCGGCCGGCCCGCCGTCCTCGGTGGTTCCGTAGAAGTTCCCTTCCGCATCGCGGATCGGGGCGCCGACCGGCCCCGCACCCTTCGGCGGGTTCCGGAAACTGTGCAGAATCCTCTCGCCCGCGGTCTGCGCCCATGCCGGCGCCAGCGCGAAAACAGCCACGGCGTATACATAGCACGTCCATCGGTTCATCATCGTGGCCGCAATATAACTCGAATGCCAGGGAAGCGCAATGGAGCGCACCTGCACTTTCGATGTCCTCTGGCTGTCCAGCTAAGTACATAGAGACGTGCGGGATGCAGGCGCGCCTTTCCAGTGCTATGACCCTCGTGGCGCAGGCACTCATGCCGGCGCAGGCGAGCGAAGCTCGCGTAAAAGGGCGGGGCTGGAGATTCGCCGCAGGCGTGAAGGCCCGCCCCACGAGGGCATCCAAAACAGTTGCTGAAACAGGCCTCTACCTTATTGAGCGGCAATAGGTCACAGATGACCCCGCGCGCGGGGATTTATCCCTGCCCGCGGCCTCTCGGACAACCAGCGCCTGTAGCGACCGCCGCGCATTACTTCAGTTCCAGGTTGACCGTATTGGATGGCATCGAGTACCGCGTGCCGGTTGCGGCATCGCTATACTGCGCGGTCACCGACAGGCTGACCTGTCCTGCGCCATTCAGGCTCTGCGGCAGGACCACGTTGATCTGATCCAACCCCTTATCGGTCCCCTGCGGCCCGGCAAACTCGATCGGCAAGCTGGCGCCGCCGATGCTGGCTGTAAGATCGGACAGTGCCGCCAGATGGCGGATACCCGTCCCATAAAGCTCGATGACCACGGTATCGTTGGGACCCCAGCTAATGGGCGCCGTGCAGGGCTCCTTCGCGCACCCTAAGACGAAAGTGTATTGATAGGACTGTCCTTTAACCTGTGGGTTAGGCTGCCAGCCCGCTTCCGAACAGGTGCCCGCGCAAACCGCGATGGCGGATGCAGTACCCTGGCCGTTGGCAAAATACGTGTACAATCCGGGCGACACGGGCGCCACCAGAACGACGCCGGTGGTCACGGTTCCGTCACCGCTGGTAATCGTCAGGTTGGCCGGACCGGGGGCCGCATTGCTCGGTATCACGTAGTTCATTTGGGTCGCCGTCACCGAGTATATCTGCACTGCAAAGCTGGTGTTGGTGGAGTCCACTAGCGTAGCCGTGGTGCCGCCCAAGTTGGTGGGAAAATCCGATTGATAGATGGACTGATTGGCCAGATCGTCGCCAAAGGCGCTTACGAACATATCGGGCGCCACGGTGCTGTTGGGGTTGCACGCGGTGTAATTGCAAAAAGCGCTGGTCTGTGTGGCGTAACTGGCGTTGGAGATGCTAGTGGCCGTTTTGATTCCATATTTCTGGGTCAGCCCCGCGTGGGCCGTGCCGGTGGCGGTAAGTTGCGCGCCCGCCGCGGGTGGAGCGGGTGAAATCGCCGCCGCCACCTCTTTCAGATAGGTGGGATTGCTGGATTCGTCCAAAGGCACAGGCGCGCTGACGTACAGCAGAAACGACTGCGTGGTGAACGTGGTCATGGCTTCCATCCCATAAGCCACATCGAATTGCGCGATGCCCGCTAGCCAAACTTGATCCATGTCCTCGAACACTGTATCGACCGTGCCAACCAACGAATAAGCTTCCGCGCCGTGCGGATTGCTTTGCACTCCGCCGGGCGGTATTGCGGACGTGTCCAAGTCGTGGGGCGCGAAGGTTTCCTCCATATACACGGGCTTGCCGTCGGCAAGGGCCGTCTGGGCCCATCCCGCGTCTTCGGCGAAATCGGCAGTGGCGTCGGAATAGAGGTCCATAGTCATGAAGTCGATGCAGCCGGAGCTCAAGTTAGCGGCCGTACAGGTGGGAATCGCGACGAACGCCGCGAAGTAGGCCTGTTCACTGCAGTGGGAACAGTCGCCGGCGCCCACTTGCGTATGCGGCGAAGCGGCTTTGATGAGAGGTTCCATGGCCTCCACGAAGGCCACCCATTCCGCGGGAGTCACGGTGATGCCCATGCGCGCGGACTGCGTGCTGGGTTCGTGCACGATCACGAAATTGTCCGGCTGGTAGCGCGCGGCCAGTTTCGGATACGTCTCCATAGCCATCGTCGTGAAGTCCGAGAAGGTGGTGACGTTGAAATCGCCGATGATGAACTCCGGATTGATTGCCAACAGCATGCCTAACTGCCGGGCGTGCCGTACCAATGCATCGAGATTGGCGACGGCCGTCGGATTGGCGATGATATCGACCGCCGGGTTGAACTCCAGCCGCTGCACACCCGCGGCCTTCAGGCCGTCCAGAAAAGCGATCTGAAGTTGCGGGTCCCAGCTTTGGCTCGAAAGGCCATAAGCAAAGATGTCGCCGCCGCCTAGGATCATGGGCTCGTTCTTAACCGTCGGGAGGCCGGCGACCATAGTGGCGACCACACTTTCCACACCGTCGATGAATTGGGTTGTGTTTTGTTGGGCAGCCAGAGGACGACCGGATGCGGCCATCGCCAACATCGCCAGGCATGCCGTCAGAGACGAGCGTAGGTATGATCCGGATTCGAACATAATAGGAGTGCTCCTTTCGTTGCGGAGGTGACATTCCATTAAACACGGCTCTCGCAAAATACACTCGCTCAGTGGTTTGCGTGCTGCCGATCGCTTCCCGTGCGGCGCCACGGGATCGCAATTCGGTGCACGCAATGCGCCAAACTCGTCTTTATGGAGCAGTATGCCGGGTACCACTGCTTCGCAAGTGCGAGGACGCGCGCCAGTGCGCGCCATTCGGCCCGTTCAACCTTCCTCAAAATTGATAATCGACAGGCTTGATATTCTTGGCGCGTAAATAAACGATGCACTGTCCGCGGTGGTGCGCGGTGTGATCGGTTGCGAACAGCAATAATTCCATCCCGGACATCTTGCCCTCCGGCGAAGTGAAGGTCTCGTGAAGGCGCTCAAGCGGCAGATCTTCGAGCGCGGAGACGACGAAATCGTAAGACGCGTTGAGCAGCTTCAGCACCGATGCTTTGTCGAAATCCTTCGGCTTGCCGATCGGGTTCTTCTGTCCGGATAGCGTGGAGAAGAAGAATGCGTTGGAAGTGGCAATGTGGGCCATTTGCTCGCCGAAGCTCATTTCGTCGGGGTTCGGCTTAAAGGAATAGTCCGCCGCGGGCATCTGATCCGCCAAGGCGAGCACGTATTTCTTGGAAGTCTTCCAATGATTCACCAGCGTGCCTGTCACGTCCGGATCCTGCGCCAGCGCGGGCAGCACCAGGGCCGCGCTCAATAAGAAAGCCGTCGTCAATCGATACATTTACATCCCTCCTCATCTACGATACCGCTTTGTGGGGCGGGCAATACTGCCCCGGGGTTTGGCCTTTCCTGTGGGGCAGGTTGGCAACCTGCAAGGCCGATTGCCAATCGGCCTTGGCGACCGTAGCTCGCTTAACTGCTGTACACCGCGCGCTGCATCGTCAACACGGCGGGAAGGATGGGCAGCGCACGGCAACGGCATGGCGACCGCACCGTGAATCCTCCTGCTAACGCACTTCAACGCGGAAGAGTTTCTTCTCAAATAGGGGCAGGAGACCAGCCGACGGTTGGGGCAGGGTCAGAATGCCGTCCCGCGTGTGGACCTCGACCACGATTCCAGCCTTATCGGCGGTTGCGGCTTTCAGAAGTTGCAGGCTCGCGAAGGCCTTTGTCTCAAGGTGCGTCTGGCAATTGGCGCAACCGCTCACGTTCCAGCGGCTGAGGACACCGTCGATCGCAATGCGGTGCCGCTGGCCGTCGATGACGGCGAACACGGCGATCACGAACGAGCCGCGGATTGAGGCGCGATTCAGTCCGGAGACTTTGACCACTTTATTGCTGTTCCCGGCGGGAACGGCAGCGAGTTCCTGCACGGCGGCCGCGGCAATGTCCTCCAAGGAGCCGGGGCCATAGGTGTAGCCAAGCTGGGTTTCGATATCGATGCAATCCCGGGACGTGTAAAAGTGGCCGTTCGGTTTCTTGAAGGGCGCCAGAGCCGACTCCGGAGTAAGCCAGGAGTTGGGCACGACGCCCGGCGTGGGGCCCTGGTTATCCACCGAATTAGTGCCGGGGTATTCGGGAATGACGTCGAGGTCCTTGGTTGCGTTATGCCGCTTCTGCCATAACCAGAAGACCCGATCGATAAAACAGTGGTGGAAGAAAAAGATGGGGTCCAGACCGGCTGTATCGTTCTCGCCCATGTCGCCGTTGGCTCCGGCGATGGGAGAGGCGTCGAAAACTCCAGGAACGTCGAAGCCGCCTGTAGCCAGATGGATATTGTTGTGCGGCTGTTCGAGCGGCATCACCTGTGCGGCGGCGGAGGCGTTGTCGTTCCACTCGGCGGCCGATGTGGTATTGGAGAAAAGGGTGTAGTTCGGCGCGTTGAGGCAAGCCTTGAACTGGTCCGCGACGCCATTGGCCAGCGTCTGGCCGTCGACCACGACGGTAGATGTAAGCCAGTTGACGATGTTGGTGTTCAGAAGCTTTACGTTTGTGCATAGTCCGGGAAGAGAGCGTTGTGGGCATCGGTCTGCTGCTGTTCCTGGGCGTTACCAACCAGGCCGGAAAGTGGATACCGTACGGTTTCATAGCCCTTCCGCTTGCTGTAATTCGGATTATCGCCGCTGATATTGTCGACAATATTTTTGTTGAAGACGAAGGAACGCAGCGGATTGGGAATTTTCAGACCGTCCAGCTCGAAGAACTCGTCGGTGAGAGCCGAAGGGATGCCGTTCTTGAGGGAATCGGGAGCCGTTTCGTCCCAGAAAGGCTGCGTGACGTCTGCGCAGCCCGGGATGCTCCGCAGAGCATCCTCCAGGCGCACCAGATACATGCGGTGCCAGGTGGGAAATAATACGTTGCCGTGATTGCAATATCCGCCCCAATATTGGGAGTTTCCCCAGCCGGCGCCGCGAAAGGGCTCGCCGTGGTAGCCGCCAATAACAAAGAACGAGTTGGGGTTGTCCGGGGGAAGATCCTTGATACCCTTCCAGGCCCGCATCACGTCTTCGAGAGGTTTCTTGTTGCCGCTGTTGTAATCGTTCTGCAGATCCTGGATGGACCTGCGCACACGCACGCCATTCGTTTTGCTCATCGGGTAATCGCTCCAAATAACCGGATTCCATATTCTACATCCATACCAATCGCCGTGGCGCAGGCCCGTGGCTAGCCCGTGGCCTGCCTGGCGGCCTCTCGGTCCGCCCACGCGCGTAAGCGCGTCTTCGCCCGCCCAATCACCGCATCCGGCTGAAGACGAATCCGTGCTCCCGCGCATGCGCGTGACACTCGAAGCACATCGTCTTGCCAGCGTCGCGAACTTTTTCAGTGGTCTGGTCGGCCCCCAGAAATCTTTCAAAGCCCCAGCCCCCGGTGTTCCCGTGCCTGGCCAAGTCCTTTACCATCGCGTCCAGTCGCCGCCGCGCTCCTTCGGTGACCACACCGTCCTTCTCGTGCGTCTCCAGAAGCTCGTACACGATTACCGAGCCATCCGGAAACTGACCGGATTTGTAGCCCTCGACCGCTTTCGGATTCGCATACACATGATGCAGCCCCCCTTCGGATTCGTAGGCTGGATGAGCGGACGTGATCAGTGCGCTTTTCACGTGTACCCAAGCACGATAGTCGTTTGGGTAAAGCACCGGCTCGTCGACGGGCGGCGCGGCCGGCAGCGCGGTCCCGATCCATACCAACACACAACTGCTTACAATGCGTGACATGCCCACATTCTGCCGGATGCCCGCGCCGCCGGTATTGTAGAAAATTCAACCCGCCGCGCTCTGCTGGACATATGCGCCCGGTGTAAATTCCGGAGAATGCGCGGAAGTCGTGGATCAGATGTGCCTGGTCGAAATACCCGCAACCGGCCGCCACCTCGGCCCAGTTCACCGCCAGGCCGCTCTCGATCTGCCGCAGCACGGTTTGGAATCGCCGAATGCGGCAGAATAGTTTAGGCGTCAGCCCTACGTGTTCACGGAAGATCTGATTGAAGCGCGTGTGGCTGAAGCCGCTGTCCGACTGGACCGCCGCAATAGCGCGCACACCGGGCGCCTTCTGAAACTCCTGAATGGCGTGCTCCACCGCCGGATGCGCCGGAACCCCGCCGCGTATTTTGCCGGCGAGGTAGCGTTCCAGCATCCGGAACTTGGCGGCCAGCGTGCCGGTCGAGAGCAGTTCGTCCATCAACCGTACTGCCTCCCGTGGGTCGAGATCCTCCAGCGCCACATCCATGTTGTGCAGCTCGTACGGCGGCACAGGAAAGAAAGTCCGGCCGGCGCCATGCTTGAAGCGCACACCCAGCACAGCCGTAAACTCGGACCGATCCACCAGGAACGATTTGGAATATGGCCCCGCCAGCAGCGGCACGCGCACGCTCTGCCGGCTGTCTCCATCGTGGAACGAGAGGCTCCGGTCCGTCAGGTGGACGACCAACGCCATCGTTCCATCCGGGCAAATGCGCTCGCGGGAAGGCGCCGCGCGGCCATCCGTCCTCGACCAAATTGCCTCTACGAATGCCGACAAAGGCGGTCCGGGAATGTAGCTGATAAAGGACATCTCTGCTCTTCGTGGCGCGCAGGCCCGTGGCCTGCCGGCGGCCTCTCGGGCGGCCCACTACCGATCAATAAGCGATCGACGGCAAATAGGCTCCGGCCGGTTCATTGTACAAGCCGAGACTCATCAGCGTCATCGGTTCTACCACACGCAGCCCCTGCCCGAGGCACCACCGGAACAGCCCGGCGTTTCGCGTCGGGACCAGAATCCCAGGACCCTGGAATGCGTCCGCGGCGCCGATCAGGGCTTGCAGTTCCGCGTTGCCTTCGGCCACCGCATGCCCGAAGAACGCCATTATGGTCGCATAACCGGTGATCTTTCCGTGCCTCTCGACCACCACGGCGGTTCCCGCCGAGATGGCTTCCGATAGTTCACCGTCGCGGTCCATGCCGTGCACCCGCATGCACAACCGGTTGCAGGCGTCCAGGTCCGCCGAGGTGGCGGGACGAACCGGCAGCCCATCGGTTTCCCGCCGCAAGCCCGGACCTTGCATCACCGATAACGGCTCCCGCGCGTCAAACCCCAATCCGTTATAGAGCGCCAGCGAACGATTATGGAAGGCGGCCTGCACCAGCCTCACGCCCGGGGCCCCGCGCTGCCGCGCACGGTCCAGCACCGCTTCCATCAATAGGCGGCCGATGCGCCGGTTCTGCACCGCCGGGTCGATCGTGATCGGCCCGACTCCCGCAATCGAGGATCTTTCATCCAAACAGTTGCTGCCGACCACCCGGCCGTCAAGCTCGGCGACCACGCAGAAATGGCGGGGATGGGAAAAGAGCCAGGTCAGAATGCCAATACCGGCTTCGGGGACCGGAACATCCGGCGGGAATCCGTGCGCTTCGCTAATAGTGCGAAAAGCCTCGTAGCAAATCCGGCCGCAAACCGCGGCGTCGTCGGGCGATGCCGGCCGAATGGTTACTGCGGTCACTCCGTGTTGCCCCCCGCCGTTCAGTATACACGTCTGTCGACACAATAGTCATGAAAACCGGTGCATTTCCTTGGAGGGCGGGCTTTAGCGGGGCCACCGGATGGGCCGGTCTGAACTGGGGTGTGACCCCGCCTTTGGAGGGCGGCCAATCTTGGCCGCAGCCGCCTTTCGAGGCGGCTCGGCGAGCCTAGCTCGCCTCGCAGTTACAGACCCGAAAACAAGCGTGGATTTGAGGCCGCTAAGTTGTTGAGCAACGGGGTCACAGATGAGCCGGCGCGGGGCTTAAGCCCCGCTTGCAGCAGCACCTTCAAATGGAGGTGGCTTTTCAACCGTGTGGCGGGCGTCCACGCCCGCCAGTTCGTGCCCGGATATAGCTGACTCTGTTGGAGTTCCGCCCCACATCGGCGCTATCTTGCTGGCCCGTGGCGCAGGCCCGTGGCCTGCGGGCGGCCTCTCAGGCCGCCAGCGCCGGTCAAAAACAGTGTCCGATAATGGTTCTTAAGACCGTTGTTTGCCCGACTCTATGCACATGCTTACACTGCTCCGCGGTCCGATCGCGGGTACGCTGCTCCTGTCATCGGTGGTCGCAGCTCCCCTCGAAGCGCAGAACGCCGGCGATCCCTTCATTCCACCGGCCGGTCTCGACATGCGCGCGGCCGACCCCACCACGCGGCCAGGCGACGATTTCTGGCAATACGCGAATGGCGCCTGGCTGGCCCGCACGGCCATTCCCGCCGATAAGCCGTACATCAGCGAGAAGGAGGCCATGCGCGACCGCACGGAAGCGCAACTGCGCGGCCTCATCGAGACCGCCGCCGTCGGCGCACCTCCCCAGCCCACTACAGTCGAGGGCAAGGTCCGCGCGTTCTACAAGTCCTTCATGGACGCGCCGCGCCTCGAAGCACTCGGCGCCCAGCCTATCTCGACGGAACTTGCCGCCATCCGCGCCATCCGAACCCCCGCGGACGTGGCGCGGCTGATGGGCCGCTTCCACGCGGGATTCGAAGGAACCTTCATCGACTTCTGGATTGCCGCGGATCCCAAAGACCCCGCACACTACGCCGTCACCCTAGACCAGAACGGTCTCACCCTGCCGGATCGCGACTATTACTTGCAAGCCGGCTTCGCCTCGGAAAGAGAGGAATTCCGCGCCTATGTCGAGCGCCTGCTCACGTCGATCCGCTGGCCATCGGCCAAAGTGCAGGCCGTTTCCATCCTGGCGCTGGAGACGCGCATCGCGAAAGCAAGCTGGACCAAGGCCGAGCAGCGCGACCAGCCGAGACTCTACAATCCGATGAGCCCCGCGGAGCTCGCCGCCTACGCCCCCGGATTTCCTTGGGCGGCCTTCCTGCGCGGTGCGGGCCTCCAGTCAAAGACTCGCGTAATTCTCGCCCAGAAGACTGCGTTCCCGAAAATTGCCGGGATCTTCGACGACACGCCGATCGAAACGCTTAAGGCTTGGTTGGCGTTCACCGTGGCGGACACCGCCGCGCCGTATCTCTCCAGTAGTTTCGCCTCCGCGCATTTTCACTTCCACGATCACGTGTTACTCGGCATTCAACAGCCGCCTCTCCGCTGGAAGCTCGGCGTTCGAGCCGTCTCGGGCGGCGACTGTTTCGCGGGCGGACCGAGAGATTGCTTCGGCACCCTGAACTGGGCGGTGGGGCAAATGTACACGGCGCACTATTTCCCACCGGAGACCAAGAAAAACATCGAGGCGATGATAGCAAACATCACCCGGACGTACCGTCGCCGGATCGAGCGCCTCGACTGGATGAGCGACACCACCCGCGCCGAGGCCTTGCGTAAGCTGGACACCTACATCGTCAAGGTCGGCTACCCTGATAGGTTTCGCGATTACTCGGGCGTGGTCGTCAAAGACGACGATCTGATCGGAAACGTGCGGCGCGCCGCGGCGGCGGATTGGGCCTTCTACGTCGGGCGTAGTGACGGTCCGGTTGACAAAAGCGACTGGGAGATGACGCCGCAGACCGTGGATGCCTACAACGGCTCACTGCGCGACATCGTGTTCCCCGCTGCCATACTCCAGCCTCCGGGGTTCGATGCCAATGCCGACCCCGCGGTAAACTACGGCGCGGCCGGCTGGGGCGCCGCCCATGAGTTGACCCATGGTTTTGACGATGCCGGCCGTACCATCGACGCGCAGGGCGCGCTGCGCGATTGGTGGACTCCGGCGGACGCTCGCGAATTCAAAGCACGCACCGCCATGCTTGCCGCGCAGTTCGCAACCTACCAGCCGCTCCCTGGGCTGCACATCAATCCGGAACTCACCATGGGCGAGAATATCGCCGACAACGGTGGACTCGCCATTGCTCTCGATGCCTACCACGATTCACTGCACGGCGCGCCGCCGCCGGTTATCGATGGACTTACCGGTGACCAGCGCTTCTTCCGCTCGTGGGCCCAATACTATCGCGGCAAAGCGACCGACGACTTTATCCGCCAATATACGGTAAGCAACGAACATTCCTTCTGGCCGTACCGCGTGAACGGCGGCGTGCGCAACATCGACGCCTGGTATGCGGCATTCGACGTGAAACCAGGCGATCGGCTCTACGTCGAGCCAGCGAAACGAGTCAGAATTTGGTAACGTGGCGCAGGCCCGTGGCCTGCCGGCGGACTTCAGGCCGCCAACGATATGATGAACAGATGCCCATCCCGCTGGAACGGGTATACGAGGCCCGCCGCAACATCGCACCCGTCGCGCTCCGTACCCCGCTGGTGCCGTGCAGTTCCGACGCTCCCCTGGAACTGTACCTGAAACTGGAGAATCTCCAACCCATCGGTTCCTTCAAGATCCGCGGCGCCGCGAATGTCGCCGCGCGCACTCCGCGGGAGAGCCTCGAGCGCGGCCTGCTCACCGCGTCGGCCGGAAACATGGCGCAGGGCGTGGCCTATTGCGCCCGCCGTCTGGGCGTCCCCGCTACCGTCGTCGCACCCGACACCGCGCCGGCCACCAAGATCCGCGCTGCCGAGCGACTGGGCGCGCGCGTGATTCTGGTGCCGTTTGCCGAGTGGTGGCGCACCTTTGAAACTCGTACCTTTCCGGGCGTGGACGCCACTTTCATCCACGCCTTCGACGATGCCGATGTGATGGCCGGCAATGGAACCATCGCCCTGGAACTGCTGGAGGACCTTGCCGAACTCGACGCCGTCGTGGTTCCCTGGGGCGGCGGAGGACTTGCCTGCGGCATCGCCTCGGTCTTGCGCCAAATCGCGCCGCGCGTGAAGATCTACGCCGCCGAGGTCGATACCGGCGCTCCGCTGTCCGCCTCCCTGGCCGCCGGAGAACCGCGCACGGTGCCGCATACCCTGTCGTTCGTGGATGGCATCTCCAGCAGGGGCGTCTTCCCCGCCATGTTTGCCCAAGCCCGCGACCTGCTGGACGGTTCGATTGTGGTGACCCTCGCCGAAGCCCGGCAGGCCATGAAACTGGTAGCCGAGCGGAACCGCGTCATTATGGAGGGCGCGTCCGCCTGCGCCGTGGCGGCGGCCCTTTCGGGGCGGGCCGGCAGCGGGAAAGTGGTGGCGATTGTCTCCGGCGGCAACATCGATCTCGACCAATTCGCGCGGATCGTCTCCGATTTCCCCGTACAATAGTCTTGATCGAGTCTTGATAGATAGATCGGAATCCATCCGAATAGAGGTGTGCCCCGTGTTATCGCGCTTGATTTTTTGGCCATGGTTCGCAGGCCTCGTGACTCTGGTGAGCGGCCTGTTTGCCGCCAGAAAGTCCTTCTCGGCAGCCGAAGGGCTGGAGAAGGTAATCGTGCTAGGGCCTATCTTCTTTGCCGCGCCGCTCGCGGTATTCGGAGCTGAGCATCTCACAAATGCCCGATCCATCTCCCAGATCGTTCCACCGTGGATGCCCGCGCATCTGTTCTGGACCTGGTTTGTCGGCCTCGCGGAGATCTCCGCGGCCGTCGGCATCGCCCTGCGGACGATCCACGCCCGCATAGCGGCGATGCTCCTGGGAATTATGTTCATTTGCTTCGTGCTGATGATTCACATCCCGATCGTCGTAGCCAACCCGCATAGCCGGATCAACTGGGCAGTCGCTCTCAGAGACCTCGCCTTCGCCGGTGGCGCGTTGGCGCTGGCGGCCACTCCGGCGAAGCCCCTGCGCATCGTGGCCGGAGTCTTCGTCGCCGTGCCCCTCCTTTTCTTCGCGGTCGAACACTTCCTGCATCCGGAATTCGCGCCCGGCGTTCCCCTCGGAAAGGTAACACCGGACTGGGTCCCGCTCCGCGCTTTTTGGGGATGCCTGACGGGGGCCGCGCTGCTCATCTCCGGGGCGGCCATGCTATTGGAGAGTAGACGCGCCCGCCTCGCTGCCGCATCGCTCGGATCGCTGCTCGCCCTGCTGGTTTTGTTCCTTTATTTGCCCATCTTCCTCACCGCGGCCCAGCCTGCGCTGCTGGAGGGCATCAACTATGTCGGCGACACGTTGCTCTTCGCCGGCACTGTGCTGCTGGCGGCAGCCATTATGCCGGGCGGAGCGCCCCGGAGCGCTGTGCCGCGTGATGTGCAGTAACGTTCGATAGTGCGGAACAGCGGGCCGCGCCTCCTCGTGGCGCAGGCCCGCGGCCTGCCGGCGGCCTCTCAGGCCGCCAGCGCGCGTTAAGCGCGCCGCCTCTTCATTGCACGACGAAGGATGCTGAGGCCGCCGCGGGATAGCCCTTGATGCTCGGATTCGCGGTTATCCAATATGTGCCCGGAGGCGTACCCACGGGGATCGTAAACGTGACCGTCGACATTCGCCCAAAACTCCCGTGCCTGCTTGTTGTAACGCCGCCCACGGCATCGTTGCCAAAGGCCAGGTTGAGCGCCAGGAATTGGCTGAAACCGTAGCCCTGGATCGTCACTGTAGTGCCGGGCGGTCCCGTGTTGGGGGTGGCGATCAGGCTCGCACCCATTCCGAAGGAAGGGGCGCCCAGTTTTCCGCTCGTTTGGCCGGTTGCCAGGAAGACGCGCCCTCCATTGCACGCCTGGGGGGTAAGGCCTGTGGCCGTGATCGAGCCGCTCGAATCGGCGATGGCGCTGGCCACTACCGGAGATCCGATACCGGCGCCGTAGATGTTGACCGTCTCGCCCGGAGTGAAGCCGCTGCCGTTGAAGGCGAGGCTCGTGCCGTAATAGCCGAAGGTCGGGTTGACGCTCATGTTCGCGGTCGGGAAAACGATCTCGCCCATGGCGCTGCCCGCCGCGAACCACAGCGTGCCGCCGGGTCCTGCCGTGATCATAAAACCATAGCCGCCAAAGAAGACCTTGCCGAAGAGGGGCGGTTGATACTGGGAGAAAGAGCCAGCCGTGGTGATGCGGCTGATACTGGCGCCGGCTCCCTCAGTGAACCACAGCGCGCCGTCGGGCCCGGCCGCGATGGAAGTGACCGGAACGTTGTAGCCGGAGGGCAGCGGGTAATAACTCACCACGCCAGAGGTGGTGATGCGCCCCACCGCCGAGCCGGCTCCAAACCACAGAGCGCCATCCGGTCCCGCCGTGATTCCGCCCAAGGATTCGTTTGCCGTGACAGTCACTGGGTACACAGTGATCGCACCGCGCGTAGTAATCCGCCCCACATAGTCGTTCTCACTAAACCAAAGCGCGCCATCGGGCCCCACGGTGATCCACTGAGGCTGGCTAACTTCACTGGCTGGATAGGGCACATGAAACATAGTGATCCGGCCGGCAGTGGTAATGCGGCCGATTTGATTGCCGCCGCTGGACTCCTCGCAGAACCAAAGGGCGCCGTCCGGCCCCGCGGTGATTCCCCAGGGAAGGCCGTCGCCGGGAACATGGTACACGCCGGTAATCACGCCGGCCGTGGTCATCCGCCCGATCACACCCTGGCTCCAATTCGTAAACCAAACCGCGCCGTCCGGCCCGCCTGCGATACCAAAATTGCCGCAGCCGAATGGAGGGACGCAATGTGCTACGGAATAGGAGGAAACATCCCCCGCCGTGGTGACTCGGTTGATGTGGCCGTTGATGGGGTCGGTACCCCAGATGGCGCCATCCGGCCCGACGGCGACCGCATATAGCGACGAAACTAGCGGCACGCTTACGGCGTACTCCTGGAACGCGATCTGCTGGGCCGCCGAAAATGCTGGAAAACTCACCAGCAACGCAACTGTAATTCGCACGATCTTTCGCTTCCTCCGGATGTTTGCCATTGTACTGCTGACGATCCCGGCGCGCCACGGATTTCAAACGAGTGCAGAGCTATGCGTACCGTTACTGGCGCCTTCGCTCGGTAGTGGGTCGATTTGGCAGGCGGGTAGCGCGCCAACCGGCTCAACGGAATGTTCACGCCTGCGCGGACGGCGCTTTACCTTGCTGTCCCCGCCGTCCGGAGATACTGTCTTCAATGACAAGCCCCGTCTCATGATCGAAACTCATCTTCCTCACCGCGGCCCAGCCCGCCGGAGCTTGACTTGCTCCAGACGCGCTCCCTGCCTCTGTGCTAGATTTGCGCTCATGCGGATACTCTTCGTTTTCTCTCTGGTCGCATCGTCGGCGCTCGGCGCGAGTTTGCCGGCCGCCCCTCCGGAGCAGGCTGGTTTCTCCAGCGATCGTCTTAACCGGATTAACACCGTCATGCAGGAACATATCTCGACCGGTCGTCTGAACGGCGCTTCCGGCCTCATCGCGCGCAACGGCAAGGTCGTCTTCCGGGAGACTTGGGGTTCCTATAAACCCGACACCATCGTGCGCATGTACTCGATGACCAAAGCCATCACCGGCGTCGCCGCTATGATTCTCTACGAAGAGGGCAAGTTTTCGCTCTCCGATCCCGTATCGAAGTACCTTCCGGAGTTCACCACGATGCGCGTGGCTCAAGAATCGTTTGACGCCGCCGGCCACCGGGCATACTACACCGTTCCCGCCGATCGCCCCATCACCGTCCGCGACCTGTTCCGCCACACCAGCGGCCTCGACTACGACGGACCGAAAGATGAAAACGGCGAGCCGGCCTACAAGAAGCTGGGTGTGACCGGCGGAAACGGGTGGACGCCTTTCGATTTGGGGGAAGCGGTACGCCGTCTGGCTACCGCCCCTTTAAACCACCAGCCTGGCACGACGTTCCACTACGGCTTCTCGATCGACGTGCTGGGCCGTCTCGTGGAGGTCCTCTCCGGCAAGCCGCTCGACCAGTTTTTCGAAGAGCGGATTTTCCGTCCGCTCGGTATGCAGGATACCGCCTTCTTCGTGCCGGAAGATAAATGGAATCGTCTGGCGGTCCTCTACGCTCCCAAGAAGGGCGGCGGCATCGAAATTTCCACGTCCTCCGCGCAGGAGAACTTCAAGCGCAAGCCCACGCTGCTATTGGGCGGTGCAGGTTCGGTATCGACTCTCGACGACTATGCGCGATTCGTCACCATGTTGCTGAACGATGGCGAACTGGAAGGTGTGCGCATCCTCGGCCGCAAGTCGGTCGAACTCATGCGCAGCGACCACCTCGGCACGCTCGCACGCACCGGCGGCATGCCGGCGGAAGGCTACGGTTTCGGCTTGACGTTTGCCGTGAACCTGGGTCCCGGCAAGTCGGCCAACGTCGGCTCGGAGGGCGAATACAATTGGGGAGGCGCGGCAGGAACCAGCTTTTGGATCGATCCCAAGGAACACATGGTCGGCGTCTTCTTGGTCAATGTCCTGCCCAGCAACGAAGTCGTGGCATCTGGCCAGTTCAAGAGGATGGCCTACGATGCTTTGGTGGATTGACTTCCATTTTGCAACCCCAGATGCACACGGGCAACGTGCCGTGCCATCGCTAAAGCATTCGTTGACCCGATACCCTGGTATCGTAACCGCCAGTCCTCTCCAACTCCTTGCGGAATCTTGACTGGCTAAGCGTGTCCAACAGCGCCTGGATCGATGGCAGCTCCAAATGCTGTCGGCGCATTACCAAGTCATATCGCTCGCTGACCAAAGGTATAAAATCAAGGCCGAACAGGCGCGCCGCAGCCCGTGTCGCGATCGCGCAATCGGCTACGCCTGCGTGCACCTGCCATGCTGCGGGCAAATGCCCCGGCGCAAGCTGTTCATAGCCCGCCACGGTCTTCGGATCGACCTTCAGCCGTTTCAAATATGAATCCAGCAACAGACGGCTACCCGAGCCTTCTTCCCGGTTGGCGATCCGGACACCTTTGCGAACGATGTCTTCGATTGCGCGGATTCCATTCGGATTGCCTCTCGCGGTAACGATGCCCTCCTCCCAAACGGCAAATGAAATCACGGCAACCGTATTCTTCGGAAAGATCCGGCCGATCGCCGGGATATTCGACTCGCCGCTCGCCTCGTCTCTCAGATGCGTGCCGGCAATATGGACGAAGCCCTGCTTCAGGAGCATGAGCGCCTGGGAGCTGTTTCGATGCACGAGGACCGGTTCAATGCCGGTAGATTGCAGGTGGCGAGCGAGCACGGACATGCCCGGATCGCACCCGGCGATGAGGATGCGGCTCCCAAAATCGCCGTCGCGGTCATAGATCTGCACTCTCGTCTTCCGGCGATCAATCGGCGGCTTGCTCGTCACAATCGCATCGTAGGCCGGGAGGAACCGGTGTACCGGCGATAGAACTGACGCCACGAGGCGTTCGTCCACGCGGCATAACTGAACGGGCTGGCCCGGCGACGGCGGGTCCGAACCCGGCAGAAGCGACGTGGCCGGAGAGAAAGTCCGGCGCCGGGGAACTTTCCCGTAACGTGAACAGGTCCTCCACCCCGGCCTGGAGCGCCCGCGCCAATCGCAGCGCTACTGCCGTATTGGGAACGTAGCTTCCCGCCTCTATGGCATAGAGCGTCTGGCGCCCGATACCCACGGCCGTGGCCAGGCCAGCCACGGACAATCCTCGCTTTTGCCGGAGAGACGCCAAGTTGTTTTCAATAGTCCTCGCTGACGACGATACCGGGAGCCCGCCGACCCTGCGGCGATCTGACGATTGAGGACCCACAACCCCGAGTATATCGTTTACCGAATCGTCCCGGAATGCGGTAGTATTTTTTAAAGGACTATTGACTTTTAAAAGAGACAACATGACGATCCCTCGCAAGCTGCGCTCGCAGATCCTCTTCCGGTACGGGAGGCCATGGAAAAGTTTGACGCGCGCCGGCCACGTTCCAACGGCTGCCTCACTGCCGCCGGCCCAACGCTTCTTGCTGCTTTTGTGGCTTCCGATGGGGGCGTTCCCGGCGTGGGCCCAAACGGGAGCGAGCCTCTCCGGCGTGGCGACGGACCAAACCGGCGCAGCCCTCCCCGATGTCGCCGTGACCATCAAGAACGTCGACACAGGCGCAACGCGCACCATCGCAACCGGCGGCGGGGGGCACTTTCAGGCGTCCGGCCTGCCTCCGGGACGCTTCGACATTCGCGCGGCAAAACAAGGGTTCGCCGATGAAACGCGCACGGGAATCGGCCTGGCGGCTGGCCAGGACGCCACGGTCGACATTAAGATGCAGCGGAGCACCCCGACGCCTGCGCGAGCGGCCACGAGTTCGCCACCACCGATTGCACGCTGACCTGGCACGGCATCACGCTGTACGGTGCGTATGACGTCGGCGTCGGATGGGTCAGCCACGGCTTACCGGAAAACGCCACTAACTATGAAGGCGAATCCCTGGTGAACCGAAACGGCAATCATTCCCGATTCCTCATCGCACCGAACAACCTGCAGCAGACCAGTCTGGGCATCCGGGGCAAGGAAGAGTTTCTGCCTGGCTGGTTCGTTGTGTTCAACGCTTCAAGTGGCATCAATCCGCAGTCCGGCCAGTTCGCCAACGCGTCAGCCACCGACATCGGCAACAACGGCCTTCCCAGGAGCAGCTATTCGGAAGCCATCGACGGCGCGCGCGCGGGCCAACCCTTCAATGACGAATTCTATGCCGGTATCTCGTCCGCGTCTCTCGGCACGCTGACCTTCGGCCGTCAGCGCTCTCTCGGTACCGATGCGATGCTCGTTTACGATCCGGCCGGCGGCAGCTATGCCTTTTCGTACATCGGCTATAACGGCACTATGGCCGGCGGCGGCGACACCGAGGACTCCCGTTGGGACGACGCCCTGAAGTATCGCCTCGCCTATGGCCCGGTTCATTTCGGCGCGATGTATAAATTCGCCGATGGTTCCGGCGGCTGCTACTCGGCCTCCGCAACCTGGACTGCCGCCACCTGTACGCCGGAATCGGCGCATAACACCGCCTATGGATTCGACCTCGGCGGAGGCTCCGGCAAGTTCTCCGCCGACGTCGTCTACCAACGTTATAACGATGCGATCAGCGTATTGAACCCTTTGCTGGGGCCTCAGAGTCCGACGCAGTCATTTCAGTCGACCACCGACAGCATCAATACAAACCCCATCAACGGGTCCAATCTGATTGGAACGGCCAATACCGTATATGGCATCGTCACCGACAACCGCGCCATTATGTTCGCTGCCAAGTATGCGTGGGACCCGTTCAAGTTGTTTGCCGGCTACAATACATTCGGCAGGATAACCCGTCGAACCCGTTGGGCGTCGGCGCCCTGGACCAGGGCGGTTATCTCATGAGCGGCGTCGAAGACAACAATCTTGATTCTCCCAAGCACGTGCAGATCTGGTGGACGGGCTTGAAATACGCCATCGACAGCAAAACCGACATCACTTTGTCCTGGTATCATCAACTGCAGAACGACTTCCGCGTTCCGACGACCTGCTCGCTCGAAGCCGGTTTCCGCGCATCCTGCGCGGGCACCCTCAACGAGTTGTCGCTGTATGCGGATCGTCACTTCACCAAGCGTTTCGACGCTTTTGCCGGAATTGCGTATTCCTACGTGGCCGGCGGTCTAGCCATCGCCATCCCTCATGGCCCCGGCGTCCCCTATAACTACGACAACAACCTTGCTCCGACAGTCGGTAGTCGTTTCACCTTCTGATCGCT
>Ga0302326_10005200_pt1 | contig 29708 bp, 28 predicted proteins | sample Palsa_T0_3_FD_202264 | JGI IMG/M metagenome (GOLD analysis project Ga0302326, IMG submission 202264) | Peat permafrost microbial communities from Stordalen Mire near Abisko, Sweden - Palsa_T0_3 | ecosystem: Environmental > Terrestrial > Soil > Palsa > Peat permafrost | place: Sweden: Abisko... | reverse complement strand
ATCCTCCCTCGTTACCGGGGCCGCGACCCGGTTCTTATGCTCCGGCGCGCCGAAGCCGCGCCGCGTGCCACCGGCGGCAGGGTTGCCCCGTGTCACCAGGCAGGTACTAGGTCTGTTGTCATCTCTGCTGGTATTCGTAGAAGCCCCGGCCCGCCTTGCGGCCCAGTAGGCCTGCGTCGGTCATCCGGCACAGCAGCGGCGGGGCGGCGTAGACCGGTTCCTTGAATTCCTCATACATCGAGTCGGCGACGGCCCTGAGCGTGTCCAGGCCGATCAGGTCGGCCAGTCGCAGCGGCCCCATGGGGTGGGCGCAACCCAGGACCATCCCGGTGTCGATGTCGTCGGCAGTGGCGTGACCGGAGTCCAGCATGCGGATCGCGGCCAGCAGGTAGGGCACCAGCAGCGCGTTCACCACGAATCCGGACCGGTCGGGCGCGGTGATCGCCGTCCTGCCGAGGGTTCCGGTCACGAAGTCGCGGGCGCGCTCGGCCGTCTGCGAGTCGGTGAGCACGGAAGGGATCACCTCGACCAGTTTCTGCACCGGAGCGGGGTTGAAGAAGTGCATGCCGACAACCTGGGCCGGCCGGGAAGTGGCCCGCGCGACCTGGACGATGGGGATCGAGGAGGTGTTGGTGGCCAGGATCGCATCCGGCTGCTTCACGGTGCGGTCCAATTCCTCGAACAGGGCGGCCTTGATAACCGGGTTCTCCGTGGCGGCCTCGATAACAAGGTCGCGGTCGGCCAGATCGCTCAGCTCGGTGGTGACCGCGATGCGTTCGAGCGCGGCGTCGCGTTCGGGGCCGGACAGCTTCCCGGCCTTGACGGCCCGCCCCAGCGAGGCCTGGATCCGGCCATGGCCAGCCGCGGCCGCGTCCTCGTCGATCTCGCGGACGATGACGTCAAGGCCCGCCCGGGCGCAGACCTCGGCGATGCCGGACCCCATCAGGCCGCAGCCGATGACACCGACTCGGGTGATGTCGCTCATCATGTCCTTTCAGCTGTTTGCGGCTCATCAGTCAGCGACGACTTCCCCGACCCGCTCGTCTCGGTAATCCCTCGAAAGTCCTTGAACGGCCAATATTTGGATTTTAAAATAAGTGGTAAGTTTCCGTCAAGCCAAACGGGTGAGAGCCGGCCCGGGGGCAGCTGCGCAGCGCAAGCTGAGGTCACGTACGGTAGACCGCGTGCCGACTGCCGAGCCCTTCGACCCCATCGCCGAAGCCCACCGCCAGTGGAGCACCCGCTGGCCCGAACACGCCGACCATATGGCCGCCGTTACGTCTGTCATGCGCGTCCAGCAGATCCTGCTGGCCCGGATCGAGGACACCTTGCAGCCCTACGGTCTCACCTTCGCCGCCTATGAGGCGCTCCAGCTCCTGGCCTTCACCCGGAGCGGATCCATGCCCATGGGCAAGATGGGTGAGCGCCTCATGGTCCACCCCGCCTCGGTCACCAACGCCATCCGGAAGCTTGAGCAGCGGGGGTTCGTCCAACGGCACATGTCTCCCGACGACCGGCGCGTCGTGCTCGCCACTGTTACCCAGCAAGGACGCACCATCGCTGACCACGCCACCACGGCCCTCAACCAGACCGACTTCGGCCTTCAGGCCCTCTCCCGCGACGAAACGGCCCACCTCACCGCCGTGCTGCGTAATGTCCGCATCGTCGTAGGCGACATCCCGGTGAGCGCCTCGGCCACAGAACTCGGCTGAGGGAAGCAGCTAAGCCGACGTCCCGCAGGCGGGCGCAATGACAGGTAACCGTTCCAGGTCGTGCCACCGGCGGCCGTCCTCCTCGATGAGCTGCGCGGCTTCGCGCGGACCCCAGGTGGCCGCGTGGTAGAGCGGAATCGGATCGGGGGCGTCCTGCCAGTAGGCGAGCAGCGGGTCGACGATCCGCCAGGACCGGGCCACCTCATCGGCGCGGATAAACAACGTTGCGTCGCCGATCAGCGAGTCGAGTATCACCCGCTCGTAGGCGTCGTCGCGCGATTCGCCGTAACCGTGCGAGTAAGAGAAGTCCATCGACGCCTTGCGGATGCGGAACTCATGGCCTGGCACCTTGGCGCCGAAGCGCAGGCTGACCCCTTCGTCTGGCTGCACCCGGGCAATCAGGGCGTCGGGTCCCAAGGTCACGGCCTCCGCCGGGAACAGCGGAAGGTGCGGCGGCCGGCGGAACTCCATGACCACCTCGGTCGTGCGGCGAGGCAGGCACTTACCGGTCCGGATATACACCGGCACATCGGCCCACCGCCAGTTGTCGATATCCAGCCGCAGCGCCACGAAGGTCTCCGTGGAGCTCAGCGGGTCGACGCCGTCTTCCTCCCGGTAGCCCACGATCAGGTTGTCCCGGCTGCCGCCCCGGGTGTACTGACCCCGGACCGCCTGCCGGGCGATGTCCTCCGGCTCGGTCAGCGGCCTGATCGCGCGGAGCAGCTTGACCTTCTCGTCGCGGATGGCCTCGGGATGGAAGGACGTCGGCGGCTCCATCAGGAACAGCGACAGCACCTGCAGGACATGGTTCTGGACGATGTCGCGCACCGCGCCGGTCACATCGTAGAACCCGCCACGCGAGCCGACCCCGAGCGTCTCGGCCACCGTGATCTGCACGTTATCGACCCAGTTCCGGTTCCAGATCGGCTCGAAGATCGAATTGGCGAAGCGCAGGGCCAGCAGGTTCTGGACGGTGTCCTTAGCCAGATAGTGATCGATACGGAAGATCTGCGATTCCTTGAACGACGTGCTGATGTCTGCGTACAAGCTGCGGGCACTTGCCTCGTCCCACCCGAACGGCTTCTCGATAACCAACCGCGGCCAGTTCCCGTCCGCGGCGACGTTCAGCCCGGACGCGCCCAGTTGCACGGCGATGGTGCCGAATAGGCGAGGCGGCGTCGCCAGGTAGAAGACGTGGTGGCCGGCGGTGCCCAGCGTGCGGTCACATTCCTCGAGCACCTCGCCGAGGCGGCGGTACGTTTCCGGGTCGTCGTAGCCGCCGCTGATATACCGGAAGCTGGCTTTCGGCGCCCACTCCGCGATCGCGTCGGTCTCGCCACCGTCGTCCGAGAGACACTTGTCCGCCCACTCTTCGTCGCTCATCGCGGTCCGGGCCACGCCTACCAGGGCGAACTCGGGCCGCACGCGGTGACGAGCGGCGAGCTGCCGGATCGCCGGCAGAAGCTTACGCTCGGTCAAGTCACCGGATGCACCGAAGATGACCAGCGCGCACGCCGGCGCCCGGCGTTCCGCCTCACCATTAATTTCGCGACCGTTGAATCTCGTCTCACCCGCCAGTTCGCTCATCGCTCCATCATCCAACTCATCAATCCGGGATAAAAGCCCGCATCATCGGCTGCCATCCGCCCGGGCTTCTTTATTGGCGCGGCCGGGACGGACGGGGCACCGACCTCGTGACCTGTAACCTGTCACGCTGACCGTGGGGAAGGCAAGGGTTACTGGAGTCGGAATTGGGTTAGACCCCGGCTTACGCAGCAAAGCCCTGGCCGGCCGCGTAGGAGATGCCCGTGTACGTCCGCGACCGGACGCCTGATTAACCGGAGAGGAACGCCTCGACGAGGGCGGCGCTGGCTTCCGGCTGCTCGAGCAGCCAGAAATGGCCGCCGCCTGGTATCAGCTCCAGCCGCGCGTGGGGGATCTGGCGAGCGAGCAGGCGAGCGTTCTGCACCGGGACGAGCGGGTCCCCCGTGCCGCTGATCACGAGGGTCGGCGCGGTGACCCGGTGCAGCCAGGGCAGGCTCGTCCACCAGCTGATCGCGTACAGCTGCTGGAAATGGCCGATGAGGTTGGGCGAGTGCTCCAGCCATCGCGCCAGCTCGCGCGGCGCGGTGGCGCCGCCGCGCCGCCACTCGCCGCCGTAGACTACCGGCGCGATGCGGGTCAGGTAGGTCCTCGACAGATACGGCAATGGCGACGACGCGAGCGCCAGGACCCCGAGCGAGGGCAGCCGGCCGCCCAGGCCCGGCGTCGTGGCGGCCAGGGCGAGCCTGCGGACGCGGTGCGGCGCGTCGTGGGCAAGCTGCTGGGCCAGCACACCGCCCCAGGAGTAGCCCAGCACATCGACTTGGGTCTCGCCGAGCGCATCGCACAGGGCGACGACCAGCCGGGCCAGCTCGGGCATCCGCACTGGCCGGCGCAGCTGGGGCGATCCGCCGGCCCCTGGAGCGTCGAACATGATCAGCCGACGGCTCTGGCTGAGCCGGCGGGCAAGCGGCCACCAGGTCTGGAACCCGGCACCGATGCCGTTGACGAGCAGCAGCGGCTGGCCAGAACCGGCCTCGGCCACCCGGAGGGTTACGTTGGTGAGGACCACGTCGCGGACGTGCGGCTGGTAGTGGTAACGAGCAGGTGCGGACGACGTCGACCGGATCAGCCCCGACGGTGACGAGGATCCCACTAAGGCAACGGATCTGCAGCGATCTCGAAACCCGTCGAGACGCGACTCAAATTGGCGAGCTCGGCGCGGAACCGGCGCAGACCGAGTGTCCGGTACGGCTCGGCGAGACCGAGGTAGGAACGAGCGGCCATTTCGTACAGAACGATCATCGCTACCCCGTTGACGTGCGCGGTGGCCCGCTCACGGTCGGGAGCGAGCCTGCGGACGGCCTTCGTCGCCAAGCTGATCAGCTGCTTGCGCGCGTCGCTTCGGATGCGCTCGGCCAGCAACGGTTCCTTTTCCGTACTCAGGAAGAAGATCTTGGCTACCGGCCCGGACGCGTCGATATCGGTGAGCAGCGCCACGGTCACGTCGCACAACGCTTCGGGTGTGTCGGCCGCCTTCAGCCGCCGCTTGACCATGGCAATCCAGCGTCCCGCGAATTCCTGAAGAATCTCTTCGAGGAGCTGCTCCCGGGAGGAGAAATGATAGTAAAATGTCGCAGGCGTCATACCCGCGCGTTCGACGATGTCCGCGACGGTGATGAACTCCCACGGCTCAAGCGAGAACAGCTCCACGGCCGCGTCGATGAGATAATGCCTGCGGGATGGCCGGTTCGCCGGTTTCCGGACGCTAGCGTCTACTGTCATGGGATAACGTAAGCGTCAACGGTCATGAAACCCATGGTAACCGCGCTTACACTAGGACATTACGGTGACCCCTGCCGACAAGCGTCCCGCTCACCGGCCGTCCCGGCGTAAAGAGATCATCGAAGCCGCGACGATCGCGTTCTCCCGCGACGGATATGTGGAAGTCAGGGTCGACGACATCGCCCGGGCCGCCGGGGTAGCCCCGACCGCCATCTACTACCACTTCGGCGGCAAAGAAGAGCTCTTCACCCAGGCTCTGCGTACCGCGATGGCTGAATTCAGCGAGTCCATTCTGCAGGCACGTCCCGACTACGAGGCGGCCAACATCGAGGGCCTGCGCAAGGTTCTCGCTGCGGGCTGGCAATTTTGGCACACGCACCCGGACGAGGCCCGGCTCGTGGCGCGCTACTCCGAAGGGCCCACACCGCACGCGGTTTCGCTGCGCCGGGAATGGGAGGAGCGGCATCTGCAGCGCGCCTATGACTACGTGCCCGCCGCCCGCACAACCCGCAGCACGCGCAAGGCACGCGAGCAGCACGCCGCGCATACCATGGCGATCCGGGTGATGCTGGACGTCATTCTTACCACTCAGGCGGCGGTGCTCGAGGGCTCGCTCGGCCGGGTCCCCCGCGGTGCACTGGTCGCCGCGGTGGAGGAGATGTGCGTGTCGCTTATTCTGTCGCTGCACTGATCGTCTCCGATTCGACGGATTCGATGGCCCCGGCGACCGCCAGGGCGGCGTGGGCCGCGGCCAGCCGGGCACCGGGCACCCGCGAAGGCGAGCACGAGACGTAGTCCAGCCCGAGCCGCTCGCACAGCTCGATCGAGGCCGGGTCACCGCCGTGCTCGCCGCAGATGCCGAGTTTGATCGTGGGGCGGACGCTGCGCGCGCGGGTAATAGCCGTGCTGATCAGCGCGCCGACGCCGTCCGGGTCCAGGCTCGCGAACGGGCTGACGGGCAGTAGCTTCTGCTCGACGTAGGCGGTGAGCAGCTGCGCCTCCACGTCGTCCCGGGAGAAGCCGTAGGTGAGCTGGGTGAGGTCGTTCGTCCCGAAAGAGAGAAACTGCGCGATCCCGGCCAGCTGGTCGGCGATCAGCGCGGCGCGCGGCGTCTCCACCATCGTGCCCACGGTGTAGGGCACGGCCACGCCCGTACTGGCCTCGACGTCCGCGGCGGCGCGATGGATATGCTCTGCCGCTGACGCTAGCTCCCCCGCCAGGGCCACCAGCGGCACCATCACTTCGAGCTCCGGTGTTACGCCGGTGGCGGCGAGGTCGACCCAGGCGCTGAACAGCGCTCGCGCCTGCGCGGGGTAAAGCTCGGTCCGCATCAGGGCCAGCCGGACGCCGCGCAACCCCAGCATCGGGTTCACTTCGTGGGCCTCTTCACCCAGGAACTCATGCAGCGGCGCGTCGAGCAATCGAACCGTCACCGGCCGGTTGCCCGTCGCGGTCAGCAGGTCGAGGAAGTCTTCCTTCTGCGCCGCGGCCAGCTCGACGAGGGCGGCGGCCTCCTCGTCCGGATCCGTGGCGAGCAGGTACCTGCGCACGAGCGGGAGCCGGTCACCCAGAAACTGGTGCTCGGTACGGCACAGGCCGACACCTTGTGCGCCGTAGGTGATCGCAGCCGCCGCATCCCGGCCGTTGTCCGCGTTCGCCCGGACCTGCAGCCGCCGCACCCGGTCCGCACGCTGCAGCAGCCGTTCGATATCACCGCCCGGCCGCGGCGGAACGACATGGACGGCGCCGGCATAGATCGTCCCGCTGCTGCCGTCAACCGAGATGAGCGCGCCCTCGGCCAGCGACTGGCCACCGGCCGCCACCGTCCCGGCGGCCTTGTGGATCCGCACGCCAGTCGCGCCGCAGACCGCGGGCCGCCCAAGCCCCCGGGCCACCACGGCCGCGTGTGCAGCCAGCCCGCCGCGCACGGTGACGATCGCCTTCGCCGCCAGCATCCCGGCCAGGTCGCCCGGCGAAGTCTCCTCGGCCACGAGGATGACCGGATCGCCGCCCTCGCTCCATTCGACGGCCCGCTGGCTGCTCAGCGCGATCCGTCCGACGGCCGCGCCGGCCGAGGCAGGCAGGCCATGGGCGAACTCCGTCTCCCGGCCCGTGAGCTGCAGCTGCGGATGCAGCAGCGCCTCGATGTCAGACGTCCGGATGGAGCCGACCGCGGTCACGTCATCGATGATGCCCGCCTCGGCGAGATCGACGGCGAGGCGGATCGCCGTCCGGGGGGCCGACCGCTCGACCCGGTGGGCGGTGAGCAGCGCGAGTCCGGCATCCCGGATCTCGAACTCGACCTGGGCGGCGCCGCGCATGTGAAGTTCGAGGGTGCGCAGCGCGGACGCCAGCAGATCCCGGCCGCCGGGCAAGTTGTCGAGTGGCTCGCCTGGCTGGTCCTGTTCCGCCGCGCGGCGTACGCCGCGGCGGAACGTGCCGGTGGGAGCGAAAGCCCCGGTGGCCGGGTCACGGCTCTCGGCCACGCCGTACCCGCAGGTCTCCGGCGGCCCGACCCGGATCGCCTGGACGTGCAGCGCGAATCCGAGGTCCTCGGGCAGTCCGTGCCCGCGCCGCTGGCGACGGGCCCGGGGGGAGGCCCAGCGGCGCAGCATCGCCTCCGCCGCGCGCGCGAGCTGGTCGGCGGGATCGTCCGGGAACGGGAAACCCGCTGTGGCGCTCAGCTCAAGGAACACCTCAACGCGCTCGGCGTGGCTGGACGTGGCGTACTCCGCCTCGGCGAAGTCGTCGCCCGGTATGCCCGAGCCGTGTTCGCCGACATAGCGGATGACCGCGGCGAACACATCGTAGATCGCTCCCCCCGAGCCGACCAGCTCGTCCAGGCCCGGCGCGGCCGCGGCGGTGATGCCCAGCCCGGGGAGGTCGGCCGGAACTCCGCCGCCCCCGGCCGGCGTGCTCGCGAGCAGCCTGATCAGCAGCGGGTGCGCCGGATCGCCGGCCGGCCGGCCGGACAACTGCGTCAGCAGGTCAATCGCCGCTCTGGCCACCTCCGGCCGCGCCAGCGACGCCACCTGCGAAACCGGCATGGTCAGACCCGGCACGACCGGCAGCCCCAGCGCCACCAGCCGGTCCACCTCCACGCCGTGCGCACCCAGCTCCGTCGCGTCCAGGCCGCGGCCGCGGCCCTGACCGTAGGGAACGAAGATCGTCGAGTCAGCTTCGGCGCCCGTCATGTCGCCTCCGTCCTCGTGGTGGGTGACCGGTGTCAGCCGGCGATGGTCCGCTCGCTACTCCAGTAGGGTGCCCGCATCGCTTTCTTGTCGGGCTTGCCCATCGCGTTGTAGAGCAGTTCGTCGCGGAACTCGTAGGCGCGGGGCACCTTGTAGGGCGCGAGGCGTTCCCGGCAGTAGGTCTCGAGCTCGGCCGGGTCCGGAGCGTCGCCGGACGGCACGATGAGCGCTAGCAGGCTCTCGCCGAGGTCGGGGTGCGGCACGCCGATGACCGCGACCTCGCCGACGGCCGGGTGCGTGACGAGCACTTTCTCGCTCTCGGCCGGATAGAGGTTCACCCCGCCGGACACCACCATGTCGGCCATCCGGTCGGTGATGAAGACGTAGCCTTCCTCGTCCAGGTACCCGACATCGCCCAGCGTGAAGACCCCTGGTGCGATGTAGGCGCTCTTGGTCTTGGCCGGGTCGGCGTGATAGCGCGGTCCACGCCCTTCCGGTGCCCGGAAGCCGAGCACGCCGACCTCGCGCGGCGGCAGCGGCTCGCCCGCTTCGGTCAGGACCACGGCCTCATACGGCGGCCGGGGCCGCCCGACCGAGCCGCGGTGCGCGAGCCACTCGTGGGAGTCGATCCGGCACAGTGTCCCGGTCTCGCTGCCACCGTAGGACTCCACCAGGATCGGCCCGAACCAGGTGATCATCGCGAGCTTCGTGTCGGCCGGGCAAGCCGATCCGGTCTGGCTGACCATCCGCATGCTTGACACGTCATAGCTCTCGCGGATCTCGGGTGACAGCGCGAGCAGGCGCCGCATGTGCGTCGGGACCATGACCGACGAAGTGACGCGATACTTCTCGATCAGGCGCAGGACCGCCTCGGCGTCGAACTTCCCGAGGATGATCACCGGCTGACCGGCCAGCAGGTGCCGCACCGAAGTGAGCGGGGCGTTGTGCTGGAGCGGCCCGACGACCAGGTGCGGCCCGGGCGGGAAGGCGGATTCCGCGGTGATGGCGGCGACGTACTCCGCGGCGGTGGCCGGCAGCGTCACGGTCCACCGCACCTCGGCGCCGCGGGCCCGGCCGGTCGTGCCTGACGTGTAGACCAGCGGTGCGCGGGGCGGGCGCTGCCCGGCGTCCGGCGGCACCGGCGGTGCCGAGTTCAGCCACTCGGCCCAGGTCACAGCGCCGCCCGGGAAGCCAGTGCCGCCCGGTGAGCCCGTGCCGCCCGGGAAGCCGGTGCCACCCGGCGAGCTTGAGGGTTCGGTGCCGTGCACGACGAGCGTGGGCACGCCGGCGGCTTTGGCCGCCTCGGCCACAGTCGGCAGGCTGCCGGCGCCGGCGATCGCGGCGACCACATCCGCGTCGGCGTACTGGTCGGCGAGTTCGCTGGCTCGCAGCTGACGGGAGGTCGCTATCGTGCCGACGCCCACGGTGAGCGCCGCGGCGTGCGCCTCCAGCGTCGGGATGGCGTTCTCACCGATGACCGAGACGCGCTGCGCGGATTCCGGGGCGGCGGCCAGCAGCGCTCCGGCGGCGCGGTCGAGATCGGCGGCCACCTCGGCCCACGTCCGGGTCCCGGAATCGTCTGCGAGTGCCACGTCCTGCGGCGCGGCCTCGGCCCTAGCACGAATCGCGGCGGTCACGAGAGCTCCTTCGGACGCGAAAAATCCGGTCTTGTGTATCGTCGAAGCAAAGTGCTCTCCGAGTCAAGAAACTCCTCGGCTGGGCGCAGCGACTGACGACGAGCCGAACTCCTCGCTGCGCGCGACGAAGTACCGGTGCAGGTTGCGGTCAGACCGCGGGTAGGGCTTGATCGACTCGCGAAACGTGGCGATGTGCGGCGTCTTGAAGTGCTCGACGAGATCCACCTCGGAGGTCCACCGTTCGAAGACCACGACTCGGCCCGGGTTCTCCGGGTCTGCGCAGACCGCGTAGTCGAGGCAGCCGGGCTCGTCCCGGCTCGCGGCGGCGACGACGGTGAAGTGCTTGAGAACCTGATCGCGGTTGGGCCCGTAGTCGAGCCAGCCGGCAATGATGAACTCTTCCGCCATGACGACCTCTTTTTTGTTTCTAGGGACTCGCTAAAGTTACCGCACTATTGCGTCACAGGCCCATCCTGAGCAGGCTTACTCTAAACATCCTCGACTACCGGGCCGCGGAGGCACCGTGACAGACCAGAACTGGATCATCGACACCGTTGCGAGCACGCGATACCCCGTCTACACCCGGCTCAACGCCAACGACGTAATGGCGGACCCCATCACTCCGCTCGGCGCGAGCCTGGTGTGGGTGCCCGAGGTCCTGCCGGGCTGGGCGGTCGGGAACGTACGGCTGAACGCGTTCACTCCGGAGGAGATGTCGCCTGACCCCTTCCCGCCGGTGGCCGGCTTCTTCTACGGCTACCTGTACATCGATCAGACGTACGTGCGCATCACCGGGATCCGGGCCGGCATCGGCTCGGACGCCATCGACGCGGCCATCTTCTCCCACCCGAACCCGCCGCCGCACCAGTCGAGCCCGAGCGACGTCAACGAGGAGTTGTCGGCCAGCATCGCCGCGCGGATGCAGTGGACGCTGACCACCGCGACGTTCCCTGAGGTTGAGGAGGAACGGGAACTCGCCGACCGGGTCCGGGCCGAGCGCCCGGATCTGCACACGACCTCGAGCGAGGTCCTCATCACCCTGGCCCGCGCGGCGGCGCCGCTGCAGCGGATCATGTGGGGGCGCGGGTACGTGATCGCGAGCAACCAGTCGGCGATGGGCCCCGGGGTGATCAACTCGCTGGTCGGGACCGAGGATCCGTCGCTGGCGACCCGGCTGATCGGCAACGCCGGCGACGTGGACTCGGCGCTCCCGTCGTTCGCGCTGTGGGACCTGTCGCGCGTCGTGCGCGCGGACGCCGGGCTCACCGCCGCCTTCGACGCCGGTGACGAGGGCCTGCTCGACCGGCTGCGCAAGGAGCATCCCGGCTTCGCCACGCGATTCGACGTGTTCGTGCGCGAGTTCGGCTACCGCGGGCCCAGCGAGTGGGACATCGGGGTGCACACCTGGGAGACCCAGCCGGAGCTGCCGCTGTCGCTGATCGGCCGGCTCCGCCTGCTGGACGACGACGCCTCGCCCGCCCTGCGCATCCAGGAGCGCAGCGCCGACGCGGCGGCCGCGCTGGAGCAGGCGCTGAAGATCCTCGGGTCGAACGAGGAGGCGGTGCAGACGCTGCACCTGGCGATCGCCTCGGCCCGGCGCTTTGCCGCCTGGCGTGAGCGCGGCAAGACCAACGCGGTGAAGGTCATCCACGAGGTGCGGGCGCCCCTGTTCGAGCTCGGCCGCCGCCTGACCGCCCAGGGCGAGCTGGACCACCCGCAGCAGGTCTTCATGGCGCTGGAGTCGGAGCTTGACCTGCTGGCGACGCACGCGGCCGCGCTCCGCGACACCCTGCGCGAGCGCGAGCGGCGGTGGCGGGAGCTGTTCGACATCGAGGTGCCGACCTTTGTCGTGGCCGGCCAGCCGATGACGCCGCTCGCGGACCTGCCGCGCAAGAGCGCACGGGAGACGGTGACCGTCAAGCCCGGCGACGTCCTGCTCGGGGCGCCAGCGTCGGCGGGCGTCGCCCGCGGCCGCGCCCGCGTGGTCACGAGCACATCGCAGATCGCCGCGTTCGAGCCAGGCGAGATCCTCGTCGCACCCCAGACCGACCCGTCGTGGACCCCGCTGTTCATGGTGGCCGCCGGAGTGGTGGTGAACGTCGGCGCCCTGATCAGCCACGCCATGATCGTCAGCCGCGAACTCGGCATCCCGTGCGTGGCCGGCGTGGGCGACGCGACCTCGCGCATCCCGGACGGCACGCTGCTAGAGGTGGACGGCTCGTCCGGGAAGGTCACCGTGCTGGAGGGTTGAGCGTCTCACCTTGGTGAGGGCTGAGACCCCGGCCCGTTTCGTGCTGGGTCTCAGCCCTCATTACCGGCCGGTGGGGGTCCAGCCGGCCATGACCTCGGTTTCGTGGTCGGCCCGCACGGACAGGAGTTCCTCGCCGCGCCCGACCAGGCCGGTCAGCCGCCTGGCCACGGCAGTCTCGAGCGCGGCGGACAGGACGTTGCCCGCCCGGCAGTACGTCTCTACCACGTCGTCCAGATGCAGGCTGTCTCGCGGCGCGCCGGCCAGCGCCTGCAATGCGGCGCCGACCGACTCGGCGGCCGGCGCCTGCTCGGCCACCGCCTGGGCGTAGCTCTTGATCTCGGCCGTCTCCTCCCGCATCCACGCCACCTCGTGCGCGGCCCGCGCCGCCGTGTTGCGCAGCACGGTCTCGACCATGATCACCGAGACCTGCGCCGTCTCGTCGGTCAGCGCCGGAAGTACGACGTTCATGAGCTCGCGGCAGCAGTCCAGCAGGATCTGCTCGGTCGTGGGTCGGGATAGCACGGCTGCTCCTTCAACTTGCCAGTCGGTGGGCGACCTCGACGAACGCGCGCGTCGTCGCCGAAGTGCCGTTCATCATGTATGTCGCCATCACGCCACGCGACCGGCCCTGGGCCAGCGCGTCCGCCGCCTCGAACATCTGCCCGAGCAGTCGCGCCATGCCCAGGACGTAAAAGTAGGAGACGGTGTTCTCGTTCACCTGCTCCTCGCTCAGGCCGGTGCGCTCCCGGTACCGGGCGAGGAAGCCCTGCGGATCGGCCTGGAACAGGTTCGGCGGGACGGGCAGGTGGCTGTAGTAGCCGAGGTCCTCGCGCGGGTCGCCAATGCGCCCGAACTCCCAGTCGATCATCAGCACCGGCCCTTCGTCCGGCACCAGGATGTTGGCCGGCTGGGCGTCGCCGTGCACGAAGGCGAGCGGCACCGGGGGCGGACGGTGTGCGTGCAGCTGAGCCGCGGCATAGTGCAGGGCGGGGTTGGTGTCAGCGACGGTGCTATCGAGGCGGCTGAGGTGCTCGACCAGCCCCTCGATGTAGCTCTCCCAGTCGGCGGGCCGCGCCAGTTCGGACGGCAGCACGTCCAGCGGTGTCCGGTGCACCTCGGCGATGGTGTCGGTCAAGATCCGCGCCGCTCGCGGCAACTGATCAGGCGACTGGGCGATGTCGGACAACGGCCGACCCTGGAAAAAGTCCACGATCAGGCATTTCGCGCCGAAGTACGCCCCCGTCTGGTCATACCACCGGGGCGTCGCCGTGCGGATCGGCAGCTTTCCCGAGATCGCCTGCAGCAATCGCCACTCGTCGTCCCGGTCGCTGACGAAGACCCCGGTATCGGGCGGCGGGTCCGAACGCAACACGACGGTTTCCTCGAGACCGTCCGCCCACCGCACGGTCGCCAGCGCACTGAGCCTGCTGTAGCCGCCGCTAATCGGCCGGAATACGGTGACCGTCCCGCCACGGTCGCCCTCGACGTGGTCGAGGAACCTCTGCAAGGACGGGGCGTCGAGATGCAATTCGTCGGCCATAGTGCCTCCTGCAACGTCGCGTGGGTGGCTGAAATCGATGCTAGAGACATTGACCGACGGTGACTAGGCTGTTTGTGGAGTAGCTCAATAAAAACTCATCCGGCCCGACCGCTAGGAGTCCCGGTGGAAACGTTCGATGTCATCGTCCTGGGAACCGGAGCGGCGGCCCTGAGCGCCGCCGTCCGGGCCGCCGACGAAGGCGCCAGCGTAGGGCTGTTCGAGAAGGCCGATGCGGTCGGCGGCACGAGCGCCTGGTCGGGCGGCATGGTGTGGATTCCGGTGAACCCGCACATGGCCGAGCTCGGTGTCGAAGATAGCCGGGAGGAGGCGCTGACCTACCTCGAATCCCTGTCCAATGGCCTCATCGACATGGACCTGGCCGCGGCGCTCATCGACGCCGGTCCCGAGGTGGTGACCTGGCTGGAGGACAACACGCCGGTCAGGTTCCAGATCATCAAGGACTTTCCCGACTACCAGCCCGAGCACCCCGGGGCCAAGCCAGGAGGCGGCCGGTCGCTGGAGTGCCCCCTGTTCCCGTTCGTCGAGCTCGGCAGCTGGCGCGAGCGGGTCACGGTGGGGCCGCAGCTTTCCGGCAACATCAAGATGAGCGAGACATCCCTGGGCCGCGGTGCCCCGCAGGGCGTGGATCCCGCCGAGCTTGACCGGCGCAAGATCCGCGACGAGCGGGGGGCAGGGCAGGGACTGATCGGCCCGCTGCTCAAGGCCTGCCTGGACCGCGGTATCGAGCCGCGTACCGGCATGCGCGCGGTCGAGCTGCTGCGAGACGGGCGGCGGATCACCGGCGTCAGGTTCGAGACCTCCAGCGGTCCGGTCGAGGTCGGAGCGACCGGCGGCGTGGTCATCGCGACAGGCGGTTTCGAGTGGGACCCGGAGCTGGTGCGGGCGTTCAGCCGCGGCCCGCTGGTGCGCTCCGCGTCCGTCCCGACGAACACCGGAGACGGCCTGAAGATGGCGATGCGGGTGGGGGCGGGACTGGGCAACATGCGCGAGGCGTGGTGGGTGGCCATTATCGACGTCCCGGTGGGCGGCCAGATGGCCGCCTGGCAGGTCAACGGCGAGCGCACCCGTCCGCACTGCATCATGGTGAACCGCCGCGGCCGCCGGTTCACCAACGAAGCGGCGAACTACAACGCCCTGGGGGCCGCCTTCCACGTCATCGACGTGAGCAGCTTCGAGTACGTCAACCACCCTGCGTGGATGATCTTCGATCGGCACTACCTGACGCGCTACGGCCTGGCGGGCTTCAAGGGCGGATCGGCCACGCCGGACTGGATGACGGAGGCGCCGGACCTAGACGCGCTGGCCAAGGCCATCGATGTCCCGGCCGAGGCGCTCGAGCAGACGGTGGCGCGGTGGAACTCCCAGGCCGCCCGGGGCGAGGACACCGACTTCGACCGCGGCAAGAGCGTGCACGACCGCTGGTGGGGTGATCCGGCGCAGGGCCCAGGTCCGGAGGCCACCCTGGGCCCGCTGGACACGCCGCCCTTCTACGCGGTGCAGGTCTACTCCGGCGTGCTTGGCACCAAGGGCGGCCCGCGCACCGACGGCGACGGGCAGGTGCTTGACGTCGACGGCCGGCCGATTCCGGGCCTGTACGCCGCCGGAAACGCCATGGCCTCGGTCATGGGCATGACCTACGGTGGCGCCGGGGGAACGCTCGGGCCGGCGATCGTGTTCGGCTATCTGGCCGGCCGGCACGCCGCTGCGGCGGCCGGCCGATGAGCGCAGCCTTCACCGGCAAGGTCGCGCTGGTCACCGGGGCCTCGGGTGGCATGGGCCGGGCGACGGCGCAGGCGTTCGCCGCCGCCGGGGCTCAGGTGGTCGCCGCCGACATCGCCGTCGATGGCGGCGAGGAGACCGTGGCGGCGATCAAGCGGGATGGCGGCGAGGCGATCTTCGTCCGCACCGACGTGTCGCAGGCCGACGACGTGGAAGCAGCCGTCCGGGCGGCCGTCGAGACCTTCGGCGGTCTGGACTGCGGCGCCAACGTGGCCGCGATCGAGACGGAGACGACGCTGCTCGCCGACTGCGACGAGGCCACCTTTGACCGCTTGGTGGCGGTCAACCTCAAGTCGGTCTTCCTCTGCCTGAAGTACGAGATCCGCGCGATGCTCGAACGCGGCGGCGGGGCGATCGTCAACATCGCCTCGACGAATTCCTTCCGCCCCCTGCCGAAGCAGGCGGTCTACACGGCGACCAAGCACGGGGTCGTCGGGCTCACCAAGACCGCCGCGATCGAGTACGCGGCAGCGGGCATCCGGATCAATGCGGTGGCGCCAGGCGCGATCGACACGCCCATGCTGCGCGGCGCGATGGCGGCCCGTGGATCGGCGGAGCAGGACGTGCTCGCCCGGCTGAGCCTGACCGGCCGGTTCGGGCAGCCCGCGGAGATCGCGCACGCCGTCCTGTGGCTGTGCTCGGACGAATCCGCGTTCACGATGGGGCACGTGCTGGCGGTCGACGGCGGCTACCTGGCGCGGTAGCCGGTCATGCTGGCGCGGTAGCCGGTCATGCTGGCGCGGTGGCCGGTCAGGTGCCGGCGAGCGCCGCGGCCACGATCGCCCGGGTGCGGTCCATCGCCAGCGTGGCGGCGTCAAGCACCGGCATGGCCGCCAGCTCGGGGCTGATCACCTCCGGGCCGACCCAGCGCAGCGCGCCGATCCGGTGCAGCGCCCGGACGGCGGCAATGAGGTCAAGCGCGCCGTCTCCCGGCAGCAGCCGCCGGGACGTCTCCTCGCGCAGCGAGCCCTGCGGCACGGCCGCCGCGTCGTCGAGCTGAACGCAGAAGATCCGGTCGCCGGGAATGCCGGCCAGCACGTCGAAGTCCGGGTCGCCGCGGAAGAAGTGCCAGGTGTCGAAGACCAGCCCGCCGTTGGGGCGATCGGCGCTGCGGACGAGGTCCCAGGCCATCCGGAGGTTCCGCACGATCGTGAACGGCATGAACTCCAGGTGGACCTGCGCGCCGAAGTCGGCGGCACGGTCGCAAACCCGCCCGAAGTGCCCGGCGAGCTCGGGTACCGGCACATCGCTGCTGGCCGTCGCGATCGCCGTCAACGAGGTGACGCCCAGCGCCTCGCACATCCGGAGCGCTTCGTCGGTGCTGACTCCCGCGAACCGCGACGGCGACGGCACACGATCGGGGTACCAGTTCATGACCGGGTCCATGACGAGGTCCAGACCGAGATCGGCGGCCTGCCGCCCGATCTCGGCGGCCGTCGTCCCGGACTCCGCCGCGCGGAGCACGTCGGGCGGGCTGAGCGCCGCCCGGCGGCACCCGGTCGCCGCGGTGGCGGCGAAGCGCTCGGCCAGGGGGGAGCTGAAGCCGACGGTGCCCGCCCACAAGATGTACCCGGCGGGTCCGGCCTGGCCTGCAGACTCGGTGGGACTGGCGTTCACAGATCACCTCAGTGACGACTCGGCGGGGGCTGCCCGCGCAGCGGGCGGATGGACCAGCCTATTCTGGACAGCGAGGTCTTAGTTTATAATTTGACTCTGTCTCAAGTAAGTCCCGCGATGGAGGGCAGCTGCATGACGACCACCCACCGCGTGGAGGAACTCGCCAAGCGGACCACACTCTGGTACAGCCTCGTCCTGGACGACCCGCACCCGCCGCCGGAGTACCTAAGCGAGCGCTTCCCATACGAACCGCGCAGCACGCAGATTCCGGTGTCCCGGTACACCAGCCGCGAGTGGCACGAACTCGAGCGCAAGCAGCTGTGGCGCAAGGTCTGGCAGATGGCCTGCCGTGAGGAGAGTATCCCGGAAGTCGGCAGCTACGCCGTCTACGACATTGCCGGTGACTCCTATCTGGTGGTCCGATCGCGCGACGGCATCAAGGCGTACGTGAACGCGTGCCTGCACCGCGGCCGGGCGCTCAAGGACTATGACGGCCGGTGCAGTGAATTTCGCTGCAGCTTCCACGGCTTCACCTGGCGGCTCGACGGCAGCCTGCGGTACACCCCGGCGCCGGCGGAGTTCCCGGAGATCGAGGCGAACCGCGACGACTGGCGGCTGCCGGAGGCCAAGGTCGGCCTGTGGGGCGGGTTCGTCTTCATCAATCCCGATCCGGACGCCGAGCCGTTCGAGGCGTTCCTGGGCACGCTGCCCGACCACTTCGCCCGGTGGGACTTCGAGCACCGGTATCTCCAGGCCCACGTGGCGAAGAAGGTCCGGTGCAACTGGAAGATAGCTCAGGAGGCGTTCGACGAGGGGCTGCACCTGGGCGCGACCCATCCCCAGTCGGCCCCCTACGTGGGCGATGCCAACGCCGCGGTCGACGTGTACGGCAACTATTCACGGCAGATCAGCCCGTCCGGCACTCCGATCGAGGACATGCCCGGCGAGGCGAACGAGGCGGACATCCTCAAGCGCATGCTGGACGTGCGCGAGGGAGAGGACCTGCCCATCCCGTTCTCCCAGCGCAGTACCGCCCGCGACGCGATGGCCGAGGCCGGGCGGGACCGCTGGCGCCAGGTGCTCGGCGATGAGGCGGATGACATCAGCGACGCCGAGCTCGTCGATCACTGGAACTACGCGGTGTTCCCGAACCTGCACCCCTGGGGCGGGTACAACCGGATCGTGTACCGGTTCCGGCCCAACGGCGACCGGCACAACGAGTCGATCTTCGAGGTGATGTTCCTGACGCCGTACCGTGGCGAGCGACCGCCCACGGCACAGGTCACCGAGCTCGACTTCGGCGAGCCCTGGACGAACGCACCGGAGCTGCAGACCCTCGGGCTGGTCATGGAACAGGACACGTTCAACATGGAGGCGGTACAGCGCGGTCTGGAGACGACCCGGCGCCAGTACGTCACCGCGTCGCAATTCCAGGAGGGCATGATCACGTGGCGACACGACCTTCTGACCAAGTGGATCGGCTAGAAACCGACGGGCCCGGCGCCCGGCCCGGGCCGGCTGGCGCGATCAGGCATCCGCTCAACCCGAACGCCTTCTACGTCAGCGACGACGACGGCACCGTCCGCGTCACCATGGGTACCCGGTGGGGCCGGTTCCAGGCCAACGGCAGGTACCTCGAAGGCACGCTGTTCGAGGCCGATCCCGAGTTGTGCGTCTGGGTGTCGGCCCCCCGGCCGTCGAGCCACCACCGCATCAGCCGGGTGCTTGACATGCCGTCCGAGCGCTAGGTGTCGCAGCCAGCCGACCCGGCCGCCGCTGAAGCCATCCGGCAGGCCGCGCTGCGTTACTGCCGCGGGGTCGACCGCCTGGATGCCGAGCTCATGCGCAGTGCCTACCACGACGACGCTCAAGACGACCATGGTGTTTTCGTGGGGTCGGCGGCGGACCTGTGCCGGCGCGTCGTGGAGTCACACCGCCGCTATGACTCGACGATGCACTGCGTCCTGAACCACGCGATCGACATCACCGACGACACCCATGCCACCGGCGAGGTCTACAACGTCACCTACCTGCTGCGCACCGTCGACGGTGTCCGCCAGCTCGACACGTGGTGGGGCCGGTACCTCGACCGCTATGAATGCCGTGACGGGCGGTGGGCCATCGTTCATCGGGTGTGCGTGCACGAGTGGACGCGGACCGAGCCGCTCGGCACCGCCATGCCGATCGAGGCGCACCGGTTCCGGCAGGGCCAGGACGACCGGGCGCGGTAAGGTCAGGCGGCCGCCTCGAGCAGCGGGGCGAGTGTTCGCGGCACCTCGGCCCAGCGCTCCGGCGTGTCCAGCGCAGGGTCGAAGTTCGTGTCGATGATGACCGCGTCGACGCCCGCTTCGGCGGACCGCGCGACATCCTCGCACAGCTCGTCCACGCCACGCGTCCGCAGGTTCGCGACCTCGACCGGCGGCGTCGTGAACAGCCGGCGATACAGCTCGAGGGGCTTGCGGTCGGCCGGGCGCATCTCCGCTAGCTTGGCGAACATCTCCAGGTGCTGCTCGAGTTGGCCGGACGCGGGGTTCCAGATGTCGAACTTCTCCGCGGTGCGCCGCAGCCCGGCCGGCGAGCGCATTCCCGAGAGCAGCCGGGGCCGCGGCTGCTGGGCCGGCTTGGGCCGGATCTCGGATTCGGGGATGGTGAAGAACCGGCCGCCGAACTGCACCGGGTCCGGCCCCCAGCACGCGAGAAGAGCATCGATGAGTTCGTCGCACCGGGCGCCGCGGGTGCGCGGATCGACGTCCATCACCTGATGCTCCTCGTCGGACCAGCCGACGCTGAAGCCTGCCACCAGCCGCCCTTCCGACAGCACGTCGATGGTGGACAGCTGCTGAGCCAGTGCGACCGGCCGATGCAACCCGGCCACCAGGATGCTCGTCCCGATGACCGGCCTAGACGTCCAGGCCGCCGCCGCGGCTAGCGTCTCCAGTGCGCCCAGGGTGCTGCGATAGGCGTCCGGCACCTTCAGGCCCGGGCGCGCCGAGTACCCGGAGACCGGGTTCAGTGGGTAGAAGATATGCTCTTGCACCCACAGGCCACCGTAGCCCACCTCCTCCGCCCGCTCACAGAAGGCCCGCAGGCCGTTACGGCTGACGTGACCGCCGAGCTGGGGCAAACATAGGCCGATCTCCATGGGGCCTCCCGCTGACTTTATGAACCCAACCTATAGATACTTACACATGGACAGTGGCAAGGTTGACTTCGGGACTGTCACGCCACGCTCGCCTTGGGAGGTTCGCGGTGGATGTTCGCAACGAGCTCTACATCGGTGGGCGGTGGGCGAAACCGGAGACGGACGGCCACATCGACGTGGTCGACAGCCGGACCGAAGATGTCATGGGCAGCGTGCCGCGCGGTGGCGAGCCCGAGGTCGAACAGGCGGTCGCGGCCGCTCGGGCCGCGTTTCCCGCGTGGTCGCGGACATCCGTGCCGGAACGGGCCGCCGCGCTCCGGGCCATCGCCGACGGCCTGGAGGCGCGTACCGAGCAGCTCGCCGAGGCCATGAGCCGCGAGGTCGGGACGCCGATCGCCACGTCGCGGCGGGTGCAGGTCGGCTTGTCGGTGGACGTGTTCCGCTCGGTAGCGGACATCCTCGCGGACTTCCCCCTGGAGACCCGGGTGGGCAATTCCCTGCTCATCCGGCAGCCGGCCGGCGTCGTCGCCGCCATCACGCCGTGGAATTATCCGCTGTACCAGCTGGCGGCGAAGCTGGCCCCCGCGCTCGCGGCCGGCTGCACCACGATCCTCAAGCCGGCCAGCGCCGCCCCGCTGGCTGCCTTCGTCCTGGCCGAGATCATCGACGAGCTGGGCCTGCCGCCGGGCACGGTCAACGTCATCAGCGGCCCGGGCAGCGAGATCGGCGAGATGCTGTCCGGCCACCCGAGCGTCGACATGGTGAGCATCACCGGCTCGACGCAGGCCGGGATCCGGGTCGCCCAAGCCGCGGCGCAGACGGTCAAGCGGGTGACGCTGGAGCTCGGCGGCAAGTCGCCGTTCATCCTGCTCGACGACACCGATCTGGCGGCCGCGCTGCCGGTGGCCGTCCGCAGCTGCTTCGTCAATAACGGCCAGACCTGCTCCGCGCTGACCCGGCTGATCGTGCCGCGCGAGCTGATGCCGGCCGTGGCGGAAGGCCTGGCTGACCTGGTCGGCGCCATGCGCGTCGGCGACCCGCTCGATCCCGGCAGCGACCTCGGCCCGATGGTGACCGCGGGCCAGCGGCGGACCGTCCGGGGTTACATCGAGGAAGGCCAGGCCGAAGGCGCGACCCTGGTCGCAGGCGGCGCCGGCCCCCCGCAAGGCCTCGATCGCGGCTTCTACGTCCGGCCCACCGTGTTTTCCGCGGTCTCGCCCGACATGGCGATCGCCCGGGAGGAGATCTTCGGGCCGGTCCTCGTGGTGATTCCCGCGGGCAGCGACGACGAGGCCGTGCAGATCGCGAACGACTCTGACTACGGGCTCTCCGGTGGCGTGTGGTCCAGCGACCAGGAACGGGCGGTAGCGGTGGCCCGCCAGCTGCGCACCGGCCAGGTGGCCGTGAACGGGGGCCGGTTCAACGTCCGCGCGCCGTTCGGCGGCTACCGGCTGTCCGGAGTCGGCCGCGAGCTCGGCGAGCACGGGCTCGCCGAGTACTTCGAGCTCACCTCGCTGCAGCTACCCGCCTCGCCCGCGGGCCGGTAAGCAGCCTGACCACGAGGAGAATCCATCGCCATGCCGGACCGCGACTACGAGGACGTCACGGTGTACTCACTCGGTGAGAGCGCCGAGGCTGAGCTGCTCGCCAAGCAGGCCGAGTGCACGTTCATCTGGAGCAACTCCTCCGGGCACCCGGTCGGCGTCATCATGAACTACGTGTTCCGCGACGGCAGCTTCTGGCTCACCGCCAGCAGCCAGCGTGCGCGGGTGCCGGCCGTGCGTCGCGACCCGCGGGTGAGCATCGTGGTCAGCTCCCTCGGCTCGAGTATCAAGGCACGAAAGTCGCTGACCTATAAGGGGCAGTGCGTCATCCATCAGGACGAGGCCACCAGCGCCTGGTTCTATCCGGCGCTGGCCGCGGCGGTCCGGCCCGGTGACCCGGAGGCGCAGGCGGGCTTCGTCCGGCACCTCGACTCCCCCCGCCGCGTCGTCCTGGAGGTCGTGCCGGAGGGCCGGATCGGCTTCGACAGCACGCAGATGTGGCGCGACACACCCGACGCGGCCCGGCGGGAGTGAGCCGGCGGGAGTGAGCCGGCGGGTGCCCGGCGGGTGAGTCAGGCGCCGACCACGGCGGGATTGCCAGCGCTCCACATGGCCTGAAGCCGTCGCTCCCGGATGCGCCATCCGTCCGGAGTGCGAACCAGCTGATCGTCGTACCGTCCCGCGATGATGAAGTTGTCGCCGCCCTCGGTGCCGGTCTTGACGTGCTGGGCCTGCAGGTAGCAGGTGGATTCGGCGCGATCGCCGTCGAGCCGGACCACGACGTTGGAGATCAGGTGCTGCGTCGCCGACAACGGCGTGAGGGCCACCCGGCAGGTGTCCTCGATCGCCTGGTACCCGTGACACGAGGGCAGGTCCAGGTAGTAGGCGTCGGCGTCCGGCGTGAACAAGGCCGCCAGCGCCGCCCAGTCGCGGCCGTCGACAGCCAGGCCGTAGCGGTAGCAGATCTCGGCGATCTCCCACTTGTCTTCGAGCGCCTTGAGGCCATCATCATCCGACACGTTCCACCGTCCGATTCGTGAGTTATCCGGGGACCACGGTGACCGTACCCGCCGTGCCGTCCACCGCGAGTACCATGCCGTCGCGCAGCCGCGCGGTGCCGTCCTCGACCGAGAGCACGCAGGGAATCCCGAGTTCCCGGGATACGACCACGGCGTGGCTGTTCAGGGCGCCGACGTCCACCACGACCGCGCCAGCCACCAGGAACAGCGGCGTCCAGGCGGCGTCGGTGATCGGCGCGACGAGGACTTCGCCCGGCTCCAGGGCCAGCGCCCCGGGCAGGTCCATGCCGACGCGGGCCCGGCCCTCGTACCGCCCGGCGCTGCCGCCGATTCCCCGCAGCACGTCGCCGGGCTTGGCCGGCTCGGCCCCGACGGACCCGGCGACCCGGTCGGGCCCGCCGGGCCCGTTGGCTCGGACCCGGCGACCCCGCCGAGGCCACTTCGGCAGCGGCTCGGGGTCCGCGTCGATGATGAACGGCGGCTCGAGCTCGAACAGCGCCCGGTACTGCGCCAGCCGCTCGGCCAGCACCGGGACGAAGCGCGCCGGGCCGGCCACGTATTCGTCGAGCTCGGACTCCAGCAGCATCATGACGTCCTCGGGCGCCGCGAAGTAGCCGGCCGCGACGCCTCGCCGACCGAGCTCCCGCAACGTCATCCGCACCTCGTTGATGGCGGTGACGGCGATCAGCTTCGTCTTCTCGCGCAACGGGATCATCCGGGCCGCGGACTGCATCGCGGTGTCGAAGCTCTTCTGGCTGGCGTCGTCGGCGAGGGCGGCGCGGATGCGTTCGGCGGTCGACGTGCGGGTGGCCTCCAGCCGCTCGTGGCGGGCGTCCGGCGAGTTCTGGTCGGGCATCTGCCGCATGCTGTCGACGAGCGCGAGCACCTGATCTGGCCCGGCCTCCCACGAGACCGCGCGGATGTCCCACTCGTTGGGGCCGCGCTGCCCGAAGTCGGCGAGAAACCCGTCCAGGGCCCCGGCGAACTGCACCACCGACGGCGCCGACGCGGTGGGCAACGCCGCTTCGACTATCGCCACGCCGTCGTCGAACAAGCCGCTGACCTCGGGCGAGGCGTTGGCCAGGCGGGAAAGCCGCCACAAGCCCCACGACGGCGACGCGGACGGCACCTCGCCGAAGCCCGAGATCAGGTCGAGCAGTGCCCCGGGCTCGCCCGCCACCGCGCAGGCCTCCGCGAGCATGGCCGGCGCCGCCGCCGAACCGAACGTCGAGTAGTCGTGCCGGGCAAATGCGTTGTCCAGCTCGGGCAGGAACGACCGGGCGTGCGCGACCAGGGCGGCCTCAGGCAGCGCGGTCAGGTCCGGACGGCCGCGCCGCTTGGCGAGGATGCGCTCCAGGTCGGCGTCGATCTGCGGGAACTCGGAAGCGGTCAGGATCTCGCCCATCGTCCGCGCGACCCGGGCCGAGCACTGCTCGCACGGGTCGTCCGGGCGCGGCTGGTACCGTGGCGCGGCCGCCGCGTTGCCGAGCAGGGCCGCGTCGAACGCCTCGACCGTCAGCCCCATCCGGATCGCGGCCACGCGGCAGTGCGAGAGGTTGATGTAGAAGTAGCCGCCGAACATCCCCGCCACGGGCGGGCGGTCCATCGGCAGCTCACCCTCGCGGTAGATGCCGAATTCGACCAGCCCGCGCAGCCACCCGGGCAGCAGCCCCTGCTCGAACACCAGCGTCCAGCCGAGCGGGCTCGCCGGGTCGGGCAGCACCTCGCCCGCGTTGGCGCGGGTGTAGAAGGGCATGCGCTCGCTGCGCTCCCAGTCGATCAGCCAGCGATCGGGCAGCCCGCGATCGGGCTGCGCCGCCGCCGGATTTACCACTGCGAGGTGCCACCGTCAACGTTGATGAGCGAGCCGGTGATGCCGCCGCCCAGCTCGCTCGCGAGCAAGGTCGCCATGGCGGCCACTTCCTCGACCGTGTTCAGCCGCTTGATCGCGGATTCCGCCGCGTAGTTGTCGAGAAACTGCTGGTACGTGATGCCCGCACCGGCGGCCGCCTGCGGGCCGAGCTCCCGCATCGTGTCCGTCTCGATGGCGCCGGGGCAGATCGCGTTGCAGGTGATGCCCAGGGTCCCGTACTCGGTCGCCACGGCCTTGGTGAGGCCGTTTATGGCGTGCTTGTTGGTGATGTAGTGGCTGACCGCGGGTTTGTTGCCCTGCTTGCCCTCGACCGAGGAGATGTTGATAATCCGCCCCCAGCCTCGCTCGAGCATGTACCGCAGCGCGTGCCGGGTGCCCCAGAACACCGCGTTCAGGTTGAAGTCGAGCGCGTACTGCCATGCCTCGTCGGTCATCTCGTGCACCAGCGCGAAGCGGTCAGTGCCGCCGGCGTTGTTCACCATGATGTCCGCACTGCCGTACCGTTTAACAGCCTGATCGATCAGGTTTTCGACGTCCTCACGACGACGCACGTTACACGGCACGAACGTGGCACGATCGCCGATGCCCATCTCGTCGACGGCCTGCGCGCCCTTCTCCGCCGACCTGCCGCCGAGCACCACGGCGGCACCCTGGGCGGCGAACGATTCGGCAATGCCGCGGCCGATGCCGCGGGTGCCGCCGGTGATCACGGCGACCCTCTTGTCTAGTAGCGGCGTACTCCCGGCCTGGTCCACGGACAGTTCCTCTTCTTCGATATCTGTCGCTCCGCCGCCGCTCATGACAGCCTCTCTTTCAAGACACGATGGAAGTGCTGGACCCCCGGCTCGTTTCGGCCGAAGGTGAAATCTTTGCCGTCCAGGGCCTGCAGGCCGCGCTGCACACCGTAGCCGGTCGCGTAGTCCTCGTCCATGACGACGTCATGGAACCAGTCCCGGGTGTGCTCGGCCGCCTTGCGCTCGTCGTCGTCCTGGGGTTCATGACGTAGCGCCAGGATCTGCTGCGTGCGCGAGGTGTCCCAGGTGGTTCCGGGCAGCACGAGCGACACGACGACCTGGGACCGCCACCCCCCGGCGACGGCCAGGCCGGGGAACAGCCAGTAGATCGCGCCGACGCAGAGGGCCGGATCCCACTGCTCCCGGGGCAGGTCGACGGCGTGGGCGATCGGCCGCAGGGCGAAGGAGTTGCGCTGGTGCGGCCCCCAGCTGTCGAAGGCGGCCATGTTGGACAGGTTGGTCCGGAAGACGGTGGTGCGGTGCAGCGACGCGAAGTGGTAACCCTCCAGGTAGCCGTCGATGACGACCTTCCAGTTCGGCCCGGCCAGGGTCCGGGTCGAGTAATGGAAGACCTTGTCGAGCGCCATCGCCTCAAGCAGCATGATCAACTCGGCACCGAGCCACTGGTCCAGGTCGATGGTGGCCTTCGGGTCCAGCGAGACGAAGATCAGCCCGGCGCGCTCCGCCGCGGGCAGCGCGACCAGGCCCATCCGGTCGCGGTCGACGCCGCCGAAGGTTTCCTCGCCGTACACGCCGAGCAGGCACCCCTTCAGGTCATAGCTCCAGGCATGGTAGGGGCAGGTCAGCCGGTGCGCGCGCCCGGTGCCCTCGGCCACGAGCTCACTGCCCCGGTGCCGGCAGACGTTGATCATCGCGCGGACGGAGCCGCCCGGATCGCGGGTGATCACGACGGGCGTGCCGGCTACGTCGATGGCCTTGTAGGTGCCGGGCTCGGGCAGCTCGCAGGACATGGCGAGCGGGAGCGGGACGGTGCGGAATACCTCCTTGATCTCACGTTCCCACAGGTCCGGATCCCGGTAGTTGCGGACGGGTTCCCGCCACTGGTCCGGCGCCTGGTCGGTCGACTTGTTGCGGTAGTGCTCGATGAGCCGCGCCATGACGTCGAACGCGTCCTGACGCACCGCCGGGTCGAAATCGATTCCCGCTACGTAGTGTGGAGCAGTCATTAAGCACTCTCGTCAGTCGGCATCGAGCATGTCCTGCACGACGCGGTGGAAATGGGTGATCTTGCACTCGCGGTTGTTGAACACGTTCCGGGTATAGGCGGTGGACCGGCGGGCGGCCGCCCACTCCTGGTAGATCTCGACGTCCTCGGCCACGACGCCCTTGAGCCGCTCCCAGTGCGCGCCGGTCTTCTCCAGGTACTCCTCGTCCCCGTCGGGGTACCACAGCTCCCAGGTCTCGAACCTGGTCCGGTCGACCGCGATCGGGACCGCGCGGAACAACTGCAGGTGGGCCGGGTTGTTGTTGAACACCGACGTCGGGAAGATCGTGTAGTGGCAGATGGCCAGGCCCTGGTGGTCGGCGGTCTTGGTCAGCTCCTCCAGGACGCCCTTGTAGGGGATGACCATCATCCCGTTGCGGCCGAAGGTGAAGTAGGTGCTGAACCGGCCGTCCTTGACGTCCTGCCGGGAGATCGTGTGCAGGTGAGCCGCGTGGTAGTTCTCGTTGAACCCGTCGACGACGACCTTCCAGTTCGCCTCCAGCTCCCACGTCAGCTTGTCGTGCAGCACCATGTCTTCCATCCGGTAGGCGCCCAGGTCGCCCGCGATCTCCGCGCCGATCCAGTCGGCCAGCGGCGGCGCGACGCCCGGTCCGGCGAGCACCGCCCAGACCCAGCCGCCCCATTCGCCGCACTCGACCGGCGGCGCGCACGCGTCCTTGAGCTGCCGCTCGTCGAAATCCTCGCGGTCGGGCACGCCGACCAGGGTGCCCTCCAGGTCATAGCTCCAGCTGTGCCAGCGGCAGGTGAAACGCCGGGCACCCTGGCCCGACCTGGGCACGATGCGGGCGCCGCGGTGCTGGCAGACATTGTGGAAGCCGCTGACGCCGCCGTCGCGGCGGCGGCTGATCACGATGGTCTCGCCCTGGCCCTCCCACACCACGTGATCGCCGGTTTTCTCGAGCTCGCTGGAGCGGCAGATGATCTGCCAGCTCCGGTTGAGCACCTTGCGGCGCTCGGCCTCGAACCGGGCCGGGTCGGTGTAGACCGCCGAGTCCAGCTCGGAAGGGCCGATATCGGGAATCAGCGGCACTCCCGGACCGATCCTGGCCGGCAGGTCTCCACGGTGCGGGACGTAGACCATGTGGTCTCCTAGTTAGCGGAACGAGTCTGGTGAAACTAACTGGCCTGCTTTGGATTATTCATGCGGCATGCCTCGCGAGGCAACTCCCCCCGGCTAGAACGATTCGGCCGGACGCGGTGCGGCGCGGTCCCATACGATCTGATCATGCAGCCGCACCCGCTTCCGACCTCGCCCTCCACGCCCTCGCCGCCGCGGCGACCACCGGCTTCTGCTCCCTCGCCGACGTCGCTCGACCGGCCGTTCCTGACCGGGCAACCTGGCGTGGTCATGGTGACCTTCGTCCGGCACGGCAAGCAGGAGGTCCCGTCGGGCTCGTTCACCCCCGCGCTGTGGGCCGACCCGCCGCTGTCCGAGCTGGGAAAGCGGCAGGCCGCCGCGGTCGGCGCGGCGCTGGCCGCCGAGCGGGTCGACGCGGTGCTGTGTAGCCACCTCCTCCGGGCTGCGGAAACCGCCCGCGAGGTGGCGGCTCCGCACGGCCTGGAGCCCATCGTCTATCCCGAGTTGCGCGAGGTCGAGACCTACCGCGACGTTCCCGACGGCGTCCGCCTGGAGGAGGTCCTGCCCCCGGTGATGTGGCACGGCGTCCAGGCGCGGTTCAACCGCGAACTCCGGTGGGATGTGTCACCGTTCTCCGAGAGCAGCGCCGAGTTCCGGCACCGGGTGGTCACCGTCGTCGAGGGCATCCTGGCGCTGCACGAGGGCGGGCATCTCGTGATCGTGTGCCACGGGGGCGTCATCAACAGGTACATCGGCCATCTGCTTGACCTGCGCCAGGACATGTTCTTCCGGCCCGCGCACGCCTCCGTCAGCCGCATCCTGACCGGTGACGGCAGGCGGGTCATCCACACTCTCAACGAGCTGCACCAGCTGCAGTCCGTCGACCCCGCATTGGTCACTTTCTAGAGATCGGCAGCGGTTCTATGGACGCGTTGGGTCCCCGATTCGAGCGGTTCCTGGCGGCCGTCGAGCCGGCCCGCGAGGGCAGGGTCATCGCCTGTGAGGCCATCACCGGCGGGTATAGCCGGATCAGCGCCCGGGCCCAGGTGCGATGGCGCGACGGCGTCGAGGAGACTTTTATCCTGCGCGGCGACCCCCCGCCCGGCAGCGGCGTCTTCACCAGCGACCGGGACGCCGAGCGGGAACTGCTCCAGTCCCTGACGACGGCGACGTCGGTGTCGACCCCGAGGGTCCGCTGGTATGACGGCTCGGGTGAGTACCTGGGCTCGAAGGCCATCGTGATGGACTGCGCGCCGGCCGGATCGCTGCAGGACGAGATGGCGCGGGCGCAGGACGTCGGCCCCCTGGCCGACCTGTTCGTCGACACCTTCGCCGCCGTCCACGGGACCTCGCTCGCCCGGCTGCCCGCCCGGCTGCCGCACCCGCCAGACTGGCTGACTTACCTCGACGGCGCACTGGCCGGTTACGATCGCATCGCCCGCGAGCATCCAAGCAGCGCGCCCGTCCTTCGCTACGTCACCTGGTGGGCCCGGGAGCACAAGCCGCCGCCGGTGCCCCTCGGGCTGGTGCACGGCGACTGCCAGCCGTCGAACGTCCTGGTCGGCCCGGCCGGGCCGCCACTGGTCATTGACTGGGAGTTCGCGCACATCGGCGACCCGCGCGAGGACCTCGGTTACTACACCCAGATCCCGGTTGAGCCGAACGTTTACTGGGCCGATCCGGACCGGTTCCTGCACCGCTACCGGGCCGCCACGGGACTGACCGCCGAGCAGGTCAACCCGCAGACGGTCGACTACTTCCTGATCATCGGGATGGCGGCGCTGCTAGCACAGCTGCTCACGGCCGCCGCGGCCATCGGAGCGCCCGAGCGGCCCGGCATCCTGGCGCCGTACCTCATCAACGCCATCTCCCACCAGCACGACATGTTCCTGGCCATCTGCGACCGGCTGAGCTGAGGGGCGCGCCCTATGATCACC
>Ga0302326_10005199_pt1 | contig 29713 bp, 22 predicted proteins | sample Palsa_T0_3_FD_202264 | JGI IMG/M metagenome (GOLD analysis project Ga0302326, IMG submission 202264) | Peat permafrost microbial communities from Stordalen Mire near Abisko, Sweden - Palsa_T0_3 | ecosystem: Environmental > Terrestrial > Soil > Palsa > Peat permafrost | place: Sweden: Abisko... | reverse complement strand
CTGCCCAACTCGACAATGGGTTGATAGGCCACGGAGAGCTTGCCCATCAGGATCGCTCGTTTCAGCTGATTGGTGTGGCTTCGCCGCTTCTGGCCGGCCATCAGCAAAGCCGAAGCGCAAGCCAGCCCGGCTGCGCCTCCGGTGGCGATATAGCCGAACATGAGCGATCGATTGCTTCTCCATATCTGCTGTATCTGAATCATCGTGACCACGCACACCGGGTATCGAGTGGAACATGCCGCGCGATAGAGCATGTCCCCCACGCGCTTGCTTGTTTTGATCCCGAAGGCCTCTGCCGGAACGCGCATCTTTCCCGTTGAGCCGGTAATCAGTACAGAGCTTCCAGCGCCTTTGCCGGTGCGCTCGGACACACCCACCGCAAAGTGGATCGGCTCCTGCGGAAATTCTGAAAAAGCGTCTGGGCTGAGAACAACATCGGTATTGCGATACGTGATTACGTCGGCGCGCACGCCTCCCTGAACCTTGAGCTCGTAGCTCTGGTACATGTTGACCCCGGATGGCAACATGACGTCAGGCTTCAGCAACGGCATGGGCGCGGCTGGTTTTCCTGCTGTCGCCGAACATGCAAAAGCTCCGTCCTGCAGACGGGCCACATCCTTCAGAAAGCGAGCCGCGAAGGTAAGCCGGCGAAGAAGAGCCAGATCCTCAGGCGAGCAGGGCGCGAAGGTTGAAGCGTTTGCCTGAGCGAATGTAACCCCGATTTCATCTCCAACCTCTTCATTGCGCTGCTCAATCTCGTGGGCAAAGTCCCTCATGCGCGACTTAACCCCATGAAGAATCGACACCCAACCGATAACGTATCCGGCCAGGAGTCCGAGTACGACGGCCGCAAGAGCCAGCCACTGGCGGCCGAAGCGATAGCGATTGCGGACTTTCACCTTCCTCCTTGTCTGAGGGGAGTCATCATCTCCGGCAATCCCCCATGAGGTTTAACCAGAGCCCGTTCAAGCCGCGTAATGTCATGCCAGACACTCTCCGTGCGACCCTTTCATGCAGTGGTTTGGAATGGGGTGTTGAATCGCTTTTCCAGGACGTTAGCGAGAGTCTATCGCATTTGCAATAATTTATTTAGCAAATTGCGGAGGCTTATGCCATCGGTTCCGCTTCCGGGAGTACGTAGTCGGCTCGCGGGTATACTTAAGTGTTTGATCTAGATTCGGTGGCCTGTCGCAGTTCACGGCCGCCAAGGGAGCGTTGCTTGCAAGAGGCGGAGATCGGCATCATAGGCGGCAGTGGGCTATATTCCATGCCCGGTTTGACGGAAATTCACGAAGAATCAGTCTCAACTCCATTCGGAGAGCCTTCCGACAACTTCATTCTGGGTACGCTTGAGGGCCGCAAAGTGGCTTTCCTGGCGCGTCACGGCCGAGGCCATCGTCTGTTGCCCTCGGAGCTGAACTTCCGTGCCAACATCTACGCCATGAAACAACTCGGCGTGGAGCGCATCGTCTCCGTCTCAGCCGTCGGGTCCCTCAAGGAAGAGCACAAGCCGACCGACTTTGTCATTCCTGACCAGTTCATCGACCGAACATTTCTCCGCACCAGCACGTTTTTTGGCAATGGAGTCGTAGGCCACGTGGCCTTCGGCGATCCGATATGCGCAACCGTGGCCGCAGCAGCTCAGCAGGCCTGCACGTCGACCGGAGTCGTCGCCAAATTGGGCGGAACGTATGTCTGTATGGAAGGGCCGCAGTTCTCCACCAAGGCCGAGTCGAACCTCTACCGCAGCTGGGGCGCCGACGTAGTCGGCATGACCAACCTGCAGGAAGCCAAACTCGCCCGCGAAGCTGAAATCTGTTACGCCACGGTAGCCATGGTCACCGACTACGACTGCTGGCATCCCGGCCATGATTCAGTTACCGTGGACCAGATCCTGGCAGTTCTGCATCAGAATGCTGAGAACGCCGCCAGAGTCGTACGCGCCACCGTCGCCGCATTGCCAAAATCCCGCGGCTGCGCCTGTGCCGACGCGGCAAAATATGCGATCCTGACCCAGCCCGACGCTATCCCGGCCGAGGCCAGGGAACGGCTTAAGCTGCTCTTCGGCAAGTACCTTGGCGACTAGCCCAAAAGTCTAGGAGGATCCGGGCTTGCGATATAATTTTCTATCGGGCCAGAAGGAAGCGGCAAGAGGGAGAGGATATGAATCGGGATATTCTGCAACAAGCCCACTATCACTACAATTTTGACCGCAATATGTATGTGAATCGGAATACAAAGAAAGCATTCAGCCTGGAATTCGTCGCCGACACCCCGGAAGAAGAGTTGGCTAAGCATATCGACGAAAACACAAACAGCACTGGTTGGACCTTCTATTTCAATTCCCCGCCGTCAGAGTCCGTACAGCGAGAACTCGAGAGACTCCTGGCAAAGTGACAGTACGCGCGATCGTCCATCGGCTCCGGGAAGAATACTTCGATCTGTTGCCCGAGGTGAAGCAAGCCGTTAGTAGACTTGAAACCGAGGTTCGCTGCCATACCCTATCCGTTCAACAGCGTCTCAAACTCCCTGAGCAGTTGATCGTGCGGTCGCGAGTCAAAGAGTGCGAGAGTGCAATCGATACCGTACGTCGAAAGGGTAATCATGGTAAGGGCGAAGGAAATGTATTTGATCCGGAGCGATCTTCCGACTACTCGATCTCGAGGCTGCGCGATCTTGCTGGCGTCCGTGTCTTGGCCTTCCCAGGCCGTATCTTGACTGAGGTCGACCAAATCCTTCATACCTGCTTCCCGGAATGGATATCCGACCCAATCAAGGATGCAAGCGATACGCCGTTGGCCCACAAATACCATGGAAAGTTCGGCCAGGGGAGCAAAGTCTTCGCCGAGTATCAGGTCGTTCCCATGTTGCTCGGCCTCTACTGGGAAGTGGAGCACTCCGCCAGATACAAATCCGTACTGAAGGAATCAGTCAAAATATCTGAACTCAACGCAAAGGTAGAGAGCGCCTTGTCCGATTTCGAAATGGGAATCGCAAACCTCCTGCCAGACGATTCGGACCTGGATTCTGGGTCATAACAAACCGAAGTCTAATCCACGGGGAAAACGAGAAAAATGGCGATTACCGTTGTAGGCAGCGTTGCATTTGACACAGTTGAAACTCCAGCGGGGCGCATCGAGCGCTGCCTGGCCGGGGCCGCGACTTACTTCTCGCTGGCCGCAAGTTACTTCACCGACGTGCGCGTGATCGGCGTAGTGGGCGAAGACTTCGGCGCCGAACAGGAAGCAGTTTTCGCAGCTCGTGGTATCGACATTCGCGGCATCGAGCGAGCCCCAGGCAAGAGCTTCTTCTGGCAGGGCTCCTATCTGGAGAATCTCAACGAAGCCAAAACGCTGCAGACAGATCTGAACGTCTTTGCGTCCTTTGAGCCGAAAATCCCCGAGGCCTACAAGGATTCCGAATTCCTCTTCCTCGCCAACATCGATCCGGTCCTGCAAAAACGCGTCCGCGACGCCATGCCGCAGGTCAAGCTGGTCGGCGGCGACACCATGAATTATTGGATCAACGACCATCGCGCCAACCTGCTCAAGACCCTCGCCGGCGTCGACCTGCTGCTCATCAATGACACCGAAACCAAGCTGCTGGCGGGCACCAAAAATCCCGTCAAGGCCGCGCAGGACGTCCTCGCGCTTGGCCCCAAGGCGCTGGTCGTCAAGCATGGCGAATACGGCGCGACAGCCTTCTTCGGCAAAAACGCCTTCGCGAAGCTCGGCCTCGACGCGCATCACCCCTTCCGCGCTCCCGCGCTTCCGCTCGCAGAAGTAGTAGACCCCACCGGCGCCGGCGACAGCTTCGCCGGAGGCTTCTTCGGCTACATCGCCTCCCAACCCGTGCTGACCCCCTCCGTTTTCAAGCGCGCTATGTTTTACGGCGGCGTCATGGGGTCCTTCACCGTGGAGCGCTTTGGCACCGAGCGCCTCCAGCATCTAACCCGCGAGGAAATCGAAGCGCGCTTCGCCATCTTCCGCGAGCTGACGCATCTCGACTAACGCCAGTTGCAGCCAGCTTCAATGACCACCACCGCCTCAACTCGGATCAGCTTCACCGAACAACTCCGGGTGCTGGTCGCAGCCGTAGTCGCCTCATCCATCGCCGTCTGGTGGAGCTGGCGTCATGCCGCGTTCCTCCTCTACGGAGACGCGGAAGCGCACATCCACATCGCCCGCCGCCTCTTCGATTCGCACCGGCCCGGCATCACGCAGCTGGGCTCCGTCTGGCTGCCGCTGCCCCACCTGATTCTGGTCCCGTTTCTCCTCGTGGATAGTTGGTGGCGCAGCGGCTTCGCCCCGGTCTTTCCATCAGCCGCCTGCTATCTGCTCGCCTGCCTGGGACTCTACCAGCTGGCGCGCAAGTGGCTGTCGCCCGCAGCCTCCACAATTGCTCTGGTCATCTTCGCAGCCAATCCCAACCTGCTCTACATGCAGACCACGGCCATGACCGAGCCGCTCTTCCTCTGCGAACTCATCTGGGCAGTCCTTTTGCTGATCGAGTGGCACCAGCACCTGGACGATCCCACGGATCACAGTCCCGGGCTGCTCCTATGGGCCGTAATCGCCGTGCTCGTAGCCGCCGTCTATACACGCTACGACGGCTGGATTCTGGCCTTTCTGGCCTGGGCCGCGATGGCCGTCTGTCTCTTCCGCCGCAAGCGTCTTTTCCAACCCCAGTTCATCGCCGCCTCCATCGTCCTGCTCCTCGCGCCCGTCGGCTGGATGGTCTACAACGCCGTAGTCTTCGCCGACTGGCTGGACTTCATGCGCGGCCCCTACTCAGCCCGCGCCATCGAACTGCGCACATCCCCTTCCGCAGTCGATCCGCATCCTGGCTGGCACAACCCATGGGTAGCTCTCCGGTACTTCACTAAAGCCGCGGAGATGGACTCCGCCGCGCTCGGCTACGGCTGGCTGCTCCTCGTCGTAACAGTCCTCGGCACAGCCTGGGCCTGGTTAAGATACAACACAGGTCCAGGCAGCTCGATCTCCGGTTCCAGCTATAGATTCAAAACCCGCCAATCCAAGCCGAACTGGGCCTGGACGCTGTTCCTCTGGCTCCCGCTGCCCTTCTACGCCTACTCGGTAAGCTACGGTTCCGTGCCCATCTTTCTGCCCGTCTGGCAGCCGTTTTCCTGGTACAACACCCGCTACGGAATGGAGCTTCTGCCCGCCTTTGCGCTCTTTGCCGGCTTCTTTCTCGAGCCATTCTTGAATTGGTTCCAGCAGCGTCGTCCAAACCTCAAATGGGCATTCCTTGCATTCCTGCTCGCCGCGCAAGCCGCCAACCTCGCAGAAATGCTGCACGAGGGACCGCTGACTTACGTCGAGGCCAAGAAAAACTCTGATGCCCGCGGCTATTACAACTCGGCGATCGCCCAAGCTTTAGGCAAGCTTCACGCGCAGGACCCGCAAGGCATTGTGCTGATGGATACCTCGCTCTTTCCCAGCATTGTGCCTCACGCCGGACTCACCTACCGACAGACCATCAACGAAAGCGACAAGGAGTTCTACTGGGCGGCCCTCGGCGCACCCGCAGCCCACGCGTCGATCGTCGTAGCCTTCGCCGGGGACGACATCGAAAAAGCCGTCAAGGCGCACCCCGAGCACCTGCGCCCGGTCGCCACCTTTCATTCGCCAACCAAAGCCTGGGACCTGCTCGACGTGACCATATACGTTACGGATACCTTTCCCGCAGCTCCTGCAGGACAGCCCTCAACAGCCGTCACAGGCCGGTGATAGCATCGGGCAAAGGATTGGACCAGATTGGACCAGGCCATGAACGGCATCGCGCACGGGGCACAACTCGGAGCCCAGCTAGCATCCCAGCTGGCATCTGCGTCCTCGCCCTTCAACTTCAGCTCGCTGGAGCAGGCGTTGGTCAGCAACGAGGCCGTCTATCGCCTCCTGGTGGCGTGTGTGCTCGGCGGCGTGGTCGGCATCGAGCGCGAGTGGAAGGCCCAGTCAGCCGGCGTCCGCACCAACCTGCTCATCTGCATGGGCTGCGCATTCTTCACCCTTATGTCTGCGGTACTGGCCGGCGACACCGGCACCAACAAGGGCCAGGTCGCGTCGAATATCGTCCAGGGCATCGGCTTCCTCGGCGCCGGCCTCATCCTGCACAACAAGAGCCGGGTCAGCGGCCTAGCCTCGGCCGCCAGCATCTTCGTCGTCGCCTCTATCGGCATGGCCTGCGGAGCCGGTTTGTTTCTGCCAGCGGTCATCGCTACCGTCATCGTGGTAATTGCCATGCTGCTCATTGGCTTTGTCGAGTGGCGTGTCAGCCTCAAAGCCTACCCGCTCATCTACGAGGCCCGCGGCTCCGACGAGACCAACATGCTGACCTCTATCCTCGACGCCATGGACCACGAACAGCAGCGCCTCTTCGGCGTAGACCGCGACACCATCGGCGTCGTGCAGCGAGTCAGCTTCTCACTATCCGCCACCAAGCGCCGCCACGAGCGGCTTCACAACCGCCTGCTCGCCGAGCCATCCATCAGCGAACTCAAAACATTCCGCGACCCGGAGGAAGACTGATAGCTTGATCCCCTTTACCAAAGCACACGCCTGCGGCAACGACTTTCTCATCGTTGGAGAAGCCGAAGCAGCTGAGTATGACAAGTCAGAACTGGCGCAGCGCCTCTGCGACCGCAACACCGGCATCGGCGCCGACGGCGTCGAGTATTTCGCCTGGACGGGTGACACATCCGCCCGCATCCAGCTCTACAACGCTGACGGCTCCATCGCCGAAATCAGCGGCAACGGCACCCGCTGCGTTGCTGCCTGGATGGCCGAAGAACGGAATTCCCAACCCGGCGATGAGCTCTCCATCGAGACCGACGCCGGGGTGCGGATCTGCAAAATTGAAGACTTTCGAGACTCTGACGTCGGCGGCCCGACCGTCATGGTAACCACGGACATGGAAGTTCCCGAGTTTAAGGAGCAAACTATCGAGCTGGCCGATGGAACTGAGATTGACGGAGTCTTCGTCTCGATGGGTAATCCCCATTACGTAATCGTCTTTGGAAACGCAGGCGAAGTTGACGGTGAAAACGAACCTGACTTTTCAATCAACGATCGCCCCTGGGAGGAAATCGGCGAAGAGATCTGCTTCCACCCTGATTTTCCGGAACAAATAAACGTAGAGTTTGTACGCATCGCCAGCAAACGATCGGAACCTCGCAGTCAGGTAGCCATGCGCATCTTCGAGCGCGGCGTAGGTCCAACCTCATCCTCCGGCACCGGAACCTGCGCCGCCGCCACAGCCATGATCGCAGTCTATGGCGGAGTCTCTCCGCTGGAGGTCGCAGCACCCGGCGGCATCCAGACCGTTGAGTGGCAGGGCGACGGCGAACGGCTGTATCTCACCGGGCCCGCGACCCTGATCGCTCGCGGCGAGGCCTGGTAAGTGCCTATGAGAGTTTGCCCATGACCGACCTTCTCAGGCCAAAAGCCGCAGCCGTCGGAGTCAACACCGCCGTGCTGTCGCCCGCCTCCACGCCGGATGCGGCCAAGGTCGATCGCGGCATGGAAGCGCTGCGGAACCTCGGATTCCTGCCAGTAGCTGCTCCGCACATGCTCACCCGCGGACCGCTCTATTTCGCCGGAACCACTGAGCAGCGCCTTCTCGACCTGCACGCGGCTTTCGCCGATGACACCATCCGCGTAGTCTTCGCCACGCGCGGCGGCTATGGCGCCAATTACCTGCTTGATGACCTTGATATGGACGTGCTCGGCGACCATCCCAAGCCATTCTTCGGTTACAGCGACCTAACGGCGATCCAAATCACGCTTCTTGACACGCTCAACCTGCCCTCCTTTCACGGACCCATGGTCTCGCCCGATTTTGCCCGTGAAGACGGCGTCCATCTACCCAGCCTGCTGGCCGCGCTCTCCGGCGAACCATACAAAGTGGGCAAGGCGGAGGGTCTGCGATTGCTCAAAGCGGGCGCTGACACTCAGCCGGCGCGCGGCATCCTCTACGGCGGCTGCCTCAGCATCCTGCTTGCGCTGCTGGGCACGGCCTTTGAGCCGCAGACCGAGGGGAAGCTGCTTTTTCTCGAAGACGTTTCAACCAAGCCGTTTCAGATCGACCGCATGTTGTGGCAACTGAAGCAGTCCGAAAAACTGGACGGAGTCAAAGGCATCATCTTCGGCGAAATGCTGGATTGCACATCGCCCGGAGCCCGCCCCGATCTCCTGGAGGAAGTAATTCTGAACGCACTCGATGATTTCGAAGGCCCCATCGCCATCGGCCTGCGCAGCGGCCATGTCTCCCGCGCCAATGTAACCCTCACCCTTGGCGTGGAAGCCGAACTGGTAGCCACAATCGATCCCGAGCTTCGCCTCCTCGAACCGGCGGTCGCTCGATGACCGAGACAACGCCAAAGCACATCCACCTCAGCGGCATCTGCGGCACGGCAATGGCGTCGCTGGCTGGGCTTCTACTCGAAAAAGGCTACAAAGTCACCGGCTCCGACGCAGCCGCCTATCCGCCCATGAGCGACCAGCTCCGCGAAATGGGCATCCATGTCGCGCAGCCCTACGCCGAGAGCAACCTCGATCCAATTCCAGACCTCGTCGTCATCGGCAACGCCCTCTCGCGCGGTAACCCCGAGGTGGAGCGCGTCCTAGACAGCCAGGGCACAGCCCAGAGAATCCCGTTCACCTCAATGGCCGCCGTGCTCCGAGAAGAATTCCTGACCGGCCGCGAAACGCTGGTAGTCGCCGGCACCCACGGCAAGACCACCACCACCAGCATGTTGGCCTGGATCTACCAGACCGCCTCGCACGAAAACCCAGCATTGGAGCCTTCGTTTCTCATCGGCGGCGTAGCCGAAAACTTCGGAACCAGCTACCAACTGCGCCCCACCCACACGTTCCTTCTCGAAGGCGACGAATACGATACAGCCTTCTTCGACAAGGCTCCCAAGTTCATGCACTACTTTCCCAACGGCCTCATCCTGACCAGCGTCGAGTTCGATCACGCCGATATCTACGCAGATCTTGAAGCCGTGAAGCTGGCCTTCAAACGCCTCGTCAATCTGGTCCCGCGCCGGGGCCTGATCGTGGCATACGAGGACTCGGCAGGCAGCGCCAATGTGAGCGAGTGCGTAAGCCACGCGCTCTGCCGCGTCGAGCGTTACGGATTCACCGCCGAAGCCGACTGGCTCATCGAAAATCTGCGCCATGAAGCGGGCAAAAGCCTGTGGGAAGTTCACCACCGCACTGCGCAAGGGGTTCAGCTCTGGGCAGAATTAGAAATGTCGCTCGCCGGAGAACACAACGCGCTCAACGCGACCGCCGCAGCCGCACTGGCCGCTGGGCACGGGGTTCCGGTCTCCGCGATTCAGTCAGCGCTGGCCAGCTTTCACAGCGTAAAACGGCGGCTTGAAGTCCGTGCGGTCATCGACGGCGTAACCATCATCGACGATTTTGCCCACCATCCAACCGCCATTCGCGAAACCCTGCGGGCGCTGCGCCAGGCCTACCCGTCGGCGCGTTTGTGGGCTGTGCTCGAGCCGCGCTCCAACACCCTCCGGCGCAATGTCTTCCAATCAGAATTGGTCGACAGCCTGGCGCTGGCAGACCGCGTGATCATAGCGGCAGTCTACCAGCAGCAGCGCATTCCCGAGAGTGAGCGCCTGCATCCCGAGCAGGTGATTGCGGCAATCAACGCTGCTGGAAGCAACGAGACTGGAACTGACGAGACTGGAAAGCGCGCCGAGCTTTGCCCCGACGTCGCCGCAATCGTCGATTCGCTGGAGCGCCAGGTTAGACCTGGCGACGTCGTCGCCATCCTCTCCAACGGCGGCTTTGACTCAATCTATGACAAGTTGCCGGCTCGGCTTAATCAACGTTCGGCTGAGGCAAAAGACCGCCGTCTGGCCCGAGCATGATTCGCAACTCGGTCCTGCTCGTGGTGATCGTCGCGATGGCCCTGCCGGTCGCGGCAGTTGGGTTCCTGTGGTGCCTGATTACGGGCGATGTGATGCCGCTCTACCGGGCCTCGTTCTTTATCGTGCGCGTGGGCTTCCGTGTGGCCGGGATTCGCATTCAGGTCGTAGGACTCGAACATATTCCAGTAGATAAAGCCTGTATCTTCATGTCCAACCACGTTTCAAACCTGGACCCTCCGGTACTCACTTCGTGCATTCCGGGGCGAGTCTCGGTGTTTTACAAGAAATCGCTGGGCAAGCTGCCGCTGCTCGGCTACGGGATGCGCCTCGCTGAGTTTGTCCCGGTCACCCGCGAGGGCAATGTGGAAGCCGCGCAGGAAAGCGTGCGCATCGCCAAAGCGGTTCTTGCCAAAGGCATTCACATCGTCACATTCGTAGAAGGTACACGCTCGCGCGACGGGCGCCTACTGCCCTTCAAAAAGGGGCCGTTTTACCTGGCGCAGGAGAGCGGCGCTCCGTGCATTCCGGTTTCGCTCTCAGGCACAGAAGACATGATGCACAAGGGCTCGTCTCGGGTCTTGCCGGGCGTGGCGCGAGTCGAGTTTCACGCGCCGGTTTTTCCGGCAAGTTTTTCCTCCGATGCCGAAGGCCGCGAAGCTCTGATGCAGGCCGTGCGATCCTCAATCGCCACGGGATTGCCGGACCAAATGCGCGATTGAATGCGCGTGTGAATCCTAAACGCGCTCTACTTCAGGATTGCGTTGTAGCCATCGCCGAGTAATTTCTGGCGCATGGCGACAGCATCCGCCCGGCTTGAAAACGGGCCAACCTGCACATGAATAAGCGCATCGCCCGGCTGCCGGCGAGCCGCAACAGTGTATCCACGCTTTTGCAGCGCACCAATCAGCACATCGGCATCGGCAGGATTAGAAACGGCGGCAATCTGCACCATCACGCCCGATCCAGGCGCAGCCTGGACAGCGGCTGGGACCGCATTTGGTCCCGTGTTTGCCCCAGCTGGTACCGCAGTCTGCAGCGCGACAGGCTTCGCCTGAGCTGATGCAGGTGCAGCCGACGGAGGCGCAGAGTTAACAGGCGCAGCGGCTGGCTGTGCCGGACTCGAAGCCGTATCGGAAGGCGTAATGGATTGCGAATCCGGCGGCATTTCGCTCGCGTCCTGCGCGGGAACAACTGGGGCCGCGGTTTGCTCTGCAGCGGAGGGCTTCTGGTGATAATCGGAGGAAACGCTTGTTGGCGTTGCCGATGCAGCAGGAGATAAGCCAGCGTCTGCGGTAGATTCAGAAGTAGCGCGCCGACCAAGCGAATAGCCGAGGCCAAAGAAGAGGCCGCAGATCAGCACCAGGCCGAAGAAGATGGCCAGCAGCGTAGTCGAGCTGAGCGTGAGTTCGCGATCCGGCTGCGCTTGCAACGGAGCGAGATCTTCCTCTTCTTCTTCGAAAACGGTTCTCATGCCTCTTCCCTTAGTTGATCTTACTTTGCCTGCGCCTCAGGAGGCTATGGCTGTTATGGTTCTAGCTTGGGTTCGATTTGGCGCTCGACTTTCGGAGGAATGGCTACGCGCGGCATCGCATCGCGCATCAAGGACAAAATATCGACCGGCAGCGGGAAAACAATAGTGGTGTTCTTTTCGACGCCGATTTCGGTGAGGGTTTGCAGGTAGCGCAGTTGCATGGTCAGGGGTTCTGTGGCCAGCAGTGCCGCGGCCTCGACCAGCTTCTGCGCGGCAGAGAACTCGCCCTCGGCGTGGATGATCTTGGATCGCTTTTCGCGCTCTGCCTCGGCCTGCTTGGCCATGGCGCGCAGCATCTGCTCGGCGAGATCGACCTGCTTGACTTCGACCGATTGGACCTTGACGCCGAAGGGTTCGGTGCGCTGGTCGATGATGGTCTGGATGCGCAGGTTGAGCTTGTCGCGATGACTTAGCAACTCGTCCAGTTCGGCCTCTCCGAGCACGGAGCGGAGAGTAGTCTGGGCGAATTGCGAAGTCTGGTAGGCGTAGTTCGCGACCTGGACGACAGCGAGAGTCGGATTGATCACGCGCAGCGTTACGACAGCATTGACCTTGATAGTGACGTTGTCCCGGGTGATCACATCCTGCGGTGGGACTTCCATTACTTCCTGGCGCAGGGAGATGCGGACCATCTGGTCGAGCGGGCGGAAGATCAGGATCAGGCCAGGCCCTTTGGGCTCAGGCAGTGCGCGGCCTAGTCGGAAGATAACTGCGCGCTCGTATTCGCGCAGGATCTTAATGGAATTCAAGAGATAGAGAAGTACGATTGCGCCAATAATCAGCATCACGATAGAGCCCGATAGAATCATGTATTTGCTTCCCCCGTTCAGGTGGGATTGTACTCCGTTGCGAGACTTACAGCGAAGCCGTTGGGACTTGGATAGTAGCTATCCGGGTAAATCCGATGGCGATTACGATGCGGAAGATGGCTGCTTGTGCAAGGCGGGCTGAACCTCAAGAATGTCCCCATGAAAGCCAGTTACGCGGACGGAGATATGTTCGGGGATAGGTTCGGTCGCCGTAGCTTGCCAGATTTCGCCCTGGACCAGAACATGGCCAATCGTGATGCTGCCAATCGGCTGAGCGGAGAGGTCGTTTCCCGGCCAAACCGCTGTAGTCCCTACGGTAGTCCCTATTGGTTCCATGGATGTGGCTTGGGAGCCGACCAGCGCGGCTGGTCCCATCAGCGACTTGTTGCGGCGGGCGCGGACGGCCAGACGCAGCAGAGCGAAGGTGATGAGGCCGAAGCCGACGCAGAGTGCGATGGCGATTGTTGGCTGGATGGCTAGCTCCGGAATAGGCGCATCGATCAGCGTTAAGGTGCCGAAAGCCAGACAAACTATGCCAGCCATGGCGAGGATGCCGTGGCTGGTGAACTTGAGTTCGAGCAGCAGAAGCACAACTGCGGCCACCAGAAGCAAGACCGCCGTGTGGCGAATGGGGAGCAGATCGAGCGCGAAGACGGCCAGCAAAACCATGACGGTGCCCAGCGCGCCGGGAACGATGGTGCCGGGAACATTGAATTCAAGATAGATGAGAAGAGCCCCACCGACGAGCAACAGCAGAGCCAGGTTGGGATTGGCGAGATGGCCAAGAAGCTGTTCGCGGACGGTGGGTTCGATGGTCTGGATCTGGGAGTTTTGAAGATGGAGGGGCAGATTGAGGCTCTGGGTTTGGTGTTCGCTGCCCAGGAGCCGGGTGATGGTTTTGCCGTCGAGTGAGGCCAGCAACTGTGCGTCATTCGAAGCGATCAAGTCGATCAGGTGCTGCTGTAGCGCTTCGTCGGCGGAGTAGGATTTTGAGCTACGGACAGCAGCTTCGGCTACTTCTGCGTTGCGTCCTCGCGGTGTCACGTAGGAGCGGAGGAAAGCGGCAGCGTCGTTTTCCATCTTCTGCCGCATGGTGTCGTCGGGTGTGCCTGATTCGAGAACGGGATGTGCCGCTCCGGCGTTGGTGCCAGGCGCCATGGCGGCAATATCTGCCGATTCAAGCAGAAAAAAGCCTGCTGATCCGGCTCGCGCGCCGGCTGGAGCGATGTAGACGATGACCGGGACGCGCGAGGAGAGTATTGCGCCGACCATGTGGCGTGTGGAGTCGAGCAGACCGCCGGGGGTGTCGAGCTCGACGAGCAGCGCCGCGGCGTTGTCGCGGTTGGCAATTTGGAGAGCGCGGTCGAGGCGCGCCGCGGTGATGGGCTGGATGGTGTCGCGGATTTCGATCCGATAAACGATGGGTTGAACAGCGTGGGAGGGAACGGCCAAATAGACGAGGCTGATAAGAATCGGTATGACCCAACGGGCATAATCTGATCGTTGAGTTCTTCGGCTTCGAGCTTCGCTCGAATTAGGCCCAGGTCTCAGAATCGAGACCTGGGGCACCCGGTTCTCGATTGTTGTCGAAGCTGTTTTCCGGGCTGTTAAGGATTGCCGCATTGGGTGCTCCTGTCTTGACTCCGGCTAAGGCTTGGACGCGGATTCTGGCTTGGCGGCTGGGCTTTCCATGCGAGAGTCGATGGTCTTGCGCAGATCTTTCGCGGTCCGGCTGGTAGGGTCTAGCTTGATGGCCTGGTCATCGTCTTCGCGGGCCTGTGGCAGGTGGTTGGCGGCCAGGTCGAGACGCGCCAGTACAAGGTATGCGTCCAGATTCGGCTGGCGTTCAAGTGCTGCCTGGGCCTCTTTGCGGGCTGCGTCGTTGTCGCCCGCGCGCTCGCGCACCTGAGCCAGGCCGGCGTGGGCTTCGGCGCTGTGTGCGTCGGCCGCAAGCGCTGCCTGATAGCCGCTCTCGGCTTCCAGAAGCAGGCCCCGGTCGAGCTTTTCATGGGCCGACTTGCTCAGCCGGGCAGCGCGCTCGGAACCCGGCAGCGCGGCGAGGCGAGCGGACTCGACCTGGCTCAGCATGAGCGCCGCCTGGCGGAAAGCTGCGCCGTTGTAGGTGCGCTTGATGCGCTCTATGGGGTCCGTCGAGTTGAGAGAATTGCCGGGTTCGGCAGAGGCGGTTGCCGGCTGGGGTTTGTTTTGCGCGGAATCCGGAGCAGATTTCCAGGCGTTTTGTGCGGCTTTGGCTTCGCTGTCACTGGGGCGCAGTTTGAGGGCCTGAGCGAGTTCGGTGAGAGCTTCGGCATTGTCGCCGTGACGATGAAGGCTGACGGCGAGGTTGAAGTGATAATCCTCGTCGGTGGGGTCAGCGGCCGATGCCTGGCGAAATAGAGCAATTGCGTCGTGGCCGCGTCGGCTGCCGGCTACAGCTTCGTTATTCACGACTTCAGGCAGCGGCAGGACGCGGGCGACAGCGGCAAAGGCGTCTTCCGCACGGGCGTAGTTGCCCGAGAACATGAGTGACAGGCCGCGATAGAAGCCGGCTTCGAGATCCTCAGGATCGCCGGTGGCAGGCTTGCCCACCTTGCTGAAGGAGACCGCAGCCAGCTCAAACTGCTGGCTGGCGAATTGCAGCTTTGCCGTGGCCAGCCACGCCGCAGTGAAATCCGGGCTGATGTCGGTGGCCTTCTTGAGATGGCGCAGGCGTTCGTCCGTGTCGTGCTCGGTGATGCCGCGAATGTACTGCTCGAAGGCGTCCAGGCGCAAGCCGGAGCCGGCCGCGCGGAAGGTTTCCTCGGCGACGGAGAAGCTGGGGTCGAGCTTGCGGGTGAGGCGCCACGCGAGAGAGTTGAGCAAGGGAATGAGCTGGGAGATTTCGCCATTTTCGGTAATTTCTTCTGACAGGCGCAGATTGGCTACGTCCACGATGCGCGCTTTGAGCGTGAGGGTGGCGCCTGTTGCAGTGTAGTTGCCGATGACGATGTAGTTCGCGTCGAGGGTCTGGGCAATGCGCAGCGCGGTGGCGCGGCTGGGCTGAAAGGTCTCCGGCAGGCCGAGATGATCCAGGGCGTAGAGGCGATCTTCGCGAGTCAAGGGCAGGAAGCCGGCGGAGCCGAAACGGCTGTTGAGGATTTCCGGAGCTGCTTCGCGGAGCCAGTCGAGATTCACCTGCTCGTTTGCGGGGCCGTTGGTTGCGGAATTGAGCTGGGTGGCCGGGTCGGTGAGGTTGTCGAAGGGCAGAACGAGAAGAATGCGGCCGCTGCCGGGCGTAGCGTCCGAGTCAGAGCTTGCGGAGCTTTGCGCGGAGGCCGTAAGGATGGAAATAAGTCCGCATAGGGCGACGAAGAGCAGCAGCGCGGTCCGAAGATTGCGATGAATGCGGGATGGAAAGCGGAATGGATGAGAGGCAGGCACGTCGTCTTGATTATAGGTTGGCTCGCGGCGCGGCGAATGTCTGCCAGCTAGCGCAATTCAGCTTCGGCGGCATGGTTGAAGCGGATCAGGGCTGCCCATGCAAGGTCGTCGTGCTGCTGCCAGACGATTTCTCCGCTTAACTCGCGGGCAATCTCCGCGGGTGAAAGATCCTGGTGCAGGCCGAAGTATTTTTCTTCAACCGCAGGGGTGTTTATATGGAAGGGCAACGTCGCGGGCTCTTCCTTGGTCGAGAAAACCAGCGCTATCGAGTAGTCCCCGGGATTTTGCGCTGCGATGGCAATCTGCGGGGCGGTGAAGTCTTCAAGACGGTCTACATCGAATGGGGTTTTGACGTAGCCGAGCTCAGGGCGTGTGAGCTCGTCGCTGACAGGCCAGGCGGTGAGCACGATTGGGCCGGTTTCATGTGAGCCGGGAAAGCGGGCCGTCAGCTGGCGGATGGCCTGCTGGTGCAGGCGGATGACCTGGGCGTAGGTGAGGTTGTCCTCCGGCGCGAAGCCGTAGGGCGGATTGATGAAAAGCGCAACCACGAAGGCCGCCGCGGAGAAAGCAGTGAGCAACTGCCAGTACCGCGTTCGCCGATGGAAGGTGGAAACGGCGACAAGCAGCACGAGCGGGTACATGGGCAGCAGATAGCGCGTAAGCAGCGCGCCGCCGAGGATGGAAAAAGCCAGCGCATTGACCAGCAGCAGGGCGTAAATGCGGGCCTGTGCGGGAAAGCTGATGCGGGCTGGGCTTTCACCCGACGCGTTCTTGACGGGGTCGAGCGACATGGCCGCGGCGGTGCACAGGACCGGTACGAACATGTTCATGTGGCCGAAGAGATGCAGCAGGCGATGGCCGAAGGCGGCGAGAATGCGCAGCGGTTCCAGGGTCGAGGTGGCGTTGTAGCGCAGGAATTCGGGATTGCCGAAGAGGTAGCCGGTCTTGGCGTAGTGGTAGCCATACCAGGCGGCCAGCGGTACGACGCAAAGGCTGTAGGAGGCGGCGAGCATGTAACTCCGGCGGCGGACCGCGACGGGCTTGCGGAAGGCTGCTCCGAGCTCGAAGGCGGCCAGCGCAAACGGGGTGATAATCGCTGTCTCTTTGGCCAGAACGGCCAGCGAAAACCAGATCGCGGCAGGCCAGATGCGATGGCCGGGCTGCCTGTTTTGGTCCGGGAGGGCATAGACGAGCGCCCAGAGAGTGGCGGCGGCGGCGAAGATATCGGCGTGAGCGAGAGTGCTCTGAGCGAACCAGATCGGGTAAAGGCCAGTGAGCAGGACGGTCCAAAAGGCGACCAGCGGACTGCCGTTGAGGCGCATGGCGAGGCGCCAAACAGCGAGCAAACCGGCCGACGCTACGATCAGAATGGCCTCGCGGGTGACCTCTGGATGAAAGCCGCAGACGCGCCACCACAGGGCAAGGTAGATGGATGGCAGCGGCGGATGGGCGTTGCTGATAGTGGTAATAGGAATCAGCGAGCCGGTGCGGAAAAAATCCCATGCGGCAGGGATGTAGTAGCCGGCTTCGTCCCAGTAGTAGGGCAGACGCAGCACGCTCCAGTGGGTGAGGTAGAGCGCTGCGAAGATGACGGGGAAGATCATCCACAGGGGCAGCGTGGCGTTGTTCGGGTCAAGGAGTGGATTGAGTTGCGGATTCAGAAACCGCCGCAGGCGGCCGGCTGCAGAGGCGGGTTGATTGGCCGGATCAGCTGGCCCGGGTGCAGGGAGTTGGGTCATCTTGGATGCAGAGGCTTAGGGCGTAGGAGGCTTTGGGCGCAGGTTTTTGGCACGCTCAGCTAGTTGACGACGCCCTGGGGGAAGTTGGGATTCTGCGGCTCCAGGTTGAGCTCTCCAAAGGCCTGCTCGTATTGCGCGAGATTTTGTCCCAGCACATTCCACAGGGCTTTAGCCTGCTGCGGACTAAGGAAGATGCCCTGGTGGTTTTGGATGCTGAGCTGGTCGGGGCTCTCGGAGTTGGCCTGGCCGAAAACGAGGTGAAAGTCCCAAACGCTGACGCGGATCTGCACGCTGTTGGCGTAGGTATCCCGGTATTCGGGGGCTTGAACGAGGTTAACGCGGGGCTGCTGGAGTTTCTGACTCATAATGTCACCAGATTACTCCGGTTGGCATCGATTGAGCGACTGTGCCGGGAACTGCGGCGAGGAAGTTCTCTTCAACGAGAAAAGAATTGGTGCGGAAGAGGGGACTTGAACCCCTATGGGTTACCCCGCCAGATCCTAAGTCTGGTGCGTCTGCCAATTTCGCCACTTCCGCGTGTCTCGTACACTATTCATTTTAAGCTGCTTGTTTACTGTTTCACTTCTTCTTTCGATTTGTCTCCTTCTGCCAGTGGCTGATTTAGTGCTACCTGGATTTCAGAGCTTCCGCTTGCACTGACGATGGCACGAGACGGTCAACTGCCGACTGAGTGTGCTCCGGTGCTAGATGGGCGTAACGCATCGTCATCTGAATTGTACTGTGACCCATCAGTTGAGCAACAGTTCGAATGTCTACACCTGCCATAACCAGCCTGGACGCAAAAGTGTGCCGGTTACAGTGCCACGTGTAATTCTTGAGTTCCGCCTTAGCAACGGCAGGTTCAAATCAATCCCTAGATGACCGAGGTGGCCGGCCCTTCGTGTTGAGGAACACTGGCCCGCGTGGGTGCTTGACGGTCCGAAGTTCTCTGAATGTCGCGGCCGCGATTGCGTTCAACGGAATGTGGCGCGTTCTTCCAGCCTTGGTTCGGTGAAGAGATATGGATTTCCTTTCCAGCGAAACTTGCGCCCAATCAAGCCCAAACTGTTCACCAGACCGCATCCCGCTATGAATGGAGATGAGGAAAGATGGCAGGTAATGTGGCCAGGGTTCACGGATAATCGCCGGCAGCTTGGCTATCTCCAGGGCTCCCGTTGGGCCGACCCCAGAGGCTGTTGTCGTGGGGGAATATACCGCCACCGAGGCAACCATTTCGTCCCCAAGGTGGGCAACATGGAAGCCTGTCTTAAGGCTGTCTTCATCTGGTTCGATAGATAATCGTTATATGCGAGTTCTGCTCATTGAAGACGAACTCCGGCTGGCTGAAAATGTGGCGTCCGCGTTGCGAGAGGGGCCCGCTTTTGCGGTGGACTGCGCTGAAGATGGCGTGATGGGCGCGACCCTGGCGGAGAATCGCTGCTATGACCTGATCATTCTCGATCTCATGCTTCCCAAGCTCGACGGACTGGGCGTTCTGAAGCGACTGCGCGCAGGCAAAGATGAGACGCCGGTTCTTGTACTCACGGCGCGAGACGAAGTTACGTCGACTATTAGCCTATTAAACGCCGGAGCCGACGATTATCTGTGCAAGCCATTCGACCTGGGCGAACTACTTGCGCGAGCCAAAGCTCTCATTCGTCGAGGCAAAGGCGTAGCCCACCCAACCATCAAGGCCGGTGACTTGGTCGTAAGCACACTCGAACAGACGGTGCACAGAGCGGGGGAAGCAATCATGCTCTCCCCGATGGAATATCGAATTCTCGAGTACTTGATCCATCGTCCACGGTTCATTGTCTCCAAGCGAGAGCTTCTGGAGCACCTCTACGATTACAACTGGGAACACCACTCGAACGTGATCGAAGTGCATGTCTCCAATCTGCGCAAGAAGCTGGGTGGTAACGAGCAGCTTTCCAGCATCGAGACTTTGCGAGGGCGGGGCTATCGTCTGCTCATCAACAGGGTGAATGAAGAATGAAGTCCTATTCCCTCACCAGCAGGCTGATCACGACAGTGCTTCTCGTCGAGCTGGTCTCCGCACTTTGCGTGACCACGGTTGCTCTCGTCTACGAGAGGCATGTTCATTTTCGTGCTTTTGACGTGATGCTACGCGGACGAGCCGACTCCATGCTGGGAGCGGTACAGGACGCAGAGGACGCGAATGACAACGTCATGCTGGACGGCACTGAAACCACGGTGCCGCCGGACGATATCTACCAGGTATCGGACGCAAGCGGCAGGCTTCTGGGGCGCTCCGCGAACTGGGCTGGGAGCCTGGTTCCTGGTGAGCAGGAACGGATCAGACACGAAGCGCACGGCGATGGACAGGAGAGCTTTTATCGAACGAATCTCCGGGGCAAGACATACAGAGTAATTCGCTTGAAGGGACTGCGCATTGTCGATCCCGGAGACAATGGAGGCGGCGTTCGACGATATGTAACCGTCTATTACGGCTCCTCGATAGGACGCGTGTGGGCGGCAATATTGCGCTCGGTGGGTTTTTACGCTCTCAGCAGCCTACTGGTGCTGGTAAGTACTGGCATTCTGATGTCCTGGCTCTTGAATCGCGGACTGGAACCGTTGCGGGAACTGGCCTCCGATGCTTCCAGGGTGTCCGTCACCTCGTGGACCTTTATGCCGCCAGAGAGAGCCAGAATGACCAAAGAGCTCGCGCCGTTGGTGTCTGCTCTTGAGGTGCTACTTCGCAGTCTTCAACGGTCCTTTGAGCAGCAGAGGCGGTTTGTAGGCGATGCAGCGCATGAGCTTAAAACGGGTGTTGCGGTGGTGAAGTCCTCGCTGCAACTGATTAGCATGAAAGCGAGAAGTCCCGCTGAGTACAGGGCCGGTCTGGAACGCTGTCTGGCGGATTGTGAACGCATGGAAGGCATTGTGGCTCAGATGTTAACTCTTGCGCGAGTGGAGGAAAGCGATGCGGGCCGTCCTATCTCCTTCCAGACCGATATCGTCGACTGCTTGCGTGAGGTTGTTCTGGAGTTCGATACCATGGCCAAGATCAGCCATATTCCGATCCTGGTTCATGGTGACAAGTCTCTGGTGGCCGACATTGAAGCCGGGCAGTTCAAGCTGCTGTGCTCGAATCTGCTGCTGAATGCCATTCAGCATAGTCCGCACCATTCCGTGATCTCTGTAGAGATCGAGCAAGAGGGAGTCTACACGCGGACGAAGATATGCGACGAGGGAGAAGGCATCCCTGCCGCAAGCCTTCCTCAAATCTTTGACCGGTTTTCGCGGGGCGAAGCATCCCGAAGCAGAAAAACAGGCGGAACGGGCCTCGGGCTCGCCATCTGCAAAGCGATCGTCGATAAGTGTTGCGGGTCGATCGAAATCGAAAGCGAAGTCGCTCATGGGACTACCGTTATAGTGCGGCTTCCGATCGCACGCGCTGCTGCGGCCCTGCCGTAATTAGTCGATGAATCTTTGCCGCTCTTCAGGTCCGCTTAAGGTTTTCGTGGAATAGTACGAGAAGCGGTGGACGATTCTGCCGGGCTGCATAGGAGATAGAAATGAAACCAATGCTTGCAACTCATAATTTCCGCGCGATCGGATTGGTTACAGCAATCGTATTCGCGGCTACTCTTGCCGCCCTGGCGCAGAAAACCTATAGCGTTCGAGACAAGTGGAAGGTGGGCGGCGAGGGTGGTTGGGACTATCTCATCGCTGACTCCGCTGCACACCGGCTCTACATTACCCATGGGGGCCGGGTAGAGGTTCTCGATAGCGCGACAGGCAAATCGATTGGCGCGATCACCGGTCTCAAGGGAACGCATGGCGTCGCCTTGGACGAAGCCGGGAAATATGGCTACATCAGCGATGGAGGCGCCAATGCGGTGGTGGTCTTCGACCGCAAGAGCCTTCAGACGGTAACGTCTATTCCCGCTGGCACTAATCCAGACGGAATCGCCTTCGAGCCGGTGACCAAGACCGTGTGGGCCTTCAACGGTCGGAGCAAAGATGTCACGGTGATCGACACGGCCTCTCAAAAAGTCATCGCTACCGTGCCGTTGCCGGGTAAGCCGGAGTTTCCTGTTGCCGACGGAAAGGGCTTTGTATTTGACAATATCGAGGACAAGAGCGAAATTGTCCGCCTCGATGCAAAGGACCCGAAGATCACGGCGACCTGGTCGGTGAGCCCTTGCGAATCTCCTTCTGGCCTGGCCATCGATCGGGAGGGGCGACGATTGTTTGCGGTTTGCGATGAAAAGAAGATGGCTGTTGTCGATGCTGATACCGGCAAGGTGCTTGCTACGCCGGAGATCGGAAATGGGCCGGATGCTGCAGGATTCGATCCGAAGACCAAATTGGCTTTCTCGTCGAATGGAGAAGGCACGGTCACAGTCGTGGACGCCAGGAACAATAGCTACAAGGTATTGCAGAATCTTGCAACCCAGCAGGGCGCGCGCACCATGGCGTTAGACACAGCCACCGGAAAGATCTACGTCGTGACGGCGCAGTTTGGTCCACGTCCTGAGGCGACGGCGACCAATCCTCGTCCACGGCCGGCAATCGTTCCCGACAGTTTCTCGGTGATTGTGGCAGGTAATGAGTAGCCTATACCCAGTGCAACGCAAGGGACCAGCTAGTCGCGGCTCGGCTATACCTTCCAATATGCGAATTCTTGCTTCTGTTGTTTTCCCGGCCAGCCTCGCGATGCTGGTTGCTGCTCCCAGCATGAGCCAGCAGGCGCAACTGTCTGCTCCTCAGGCCGCCACATCCGATCGGGTGGGATCCGGTGCGATTACGCTGGAGGACGCCGTCGCACGCGCGAAGGCCAACGAACCTGCCTTCGCGGCAGCCGTTGCGGCCAACAAGGTCGCGGCGCTGGACCACTCGCTGGCGCGAGCGGCATTGTTGCCGAATGTGGTTTACCACAATCAGTATCTGTACACGCAGCCGGCGCATGGAGCGACCCAATCAGCCAACGCCAGCACAGCAGCGACGACGAGTCTTCCACGGTTTATCGCCAATAACAGCGTTCACGAATATACCAGCCAGGGAGTTGTGACTGAGACGATCGGCGTACAGCAGGTGACTGCCGTTGCGCAGGCTTCGGCCGCCGTTGCCGTTGCGTCGGCAGAACTCGAGATCGCCCATCGTGGACTTGTGGTCACCGTCACGAGCTTGTATTACGGTGTGCTTTCCGCTGACCATAAGTTGGCGGTTGCGCAGCGCGCCCTGGACGAGGCCAACAGCTTTAATCAACTCACACAGCACCGTGAAGACGCTCGCGAGGCCGCGCATGCTGACGTGGTCAAGGCTCAGCTAGTGCTGCAGCAGCGAGAACGCGAACTTGCCGACGCAAAGCTGCAAAGCGAAAAAGCCAAGCTGGATCTGGCGGTTCTGCTCTTCCCTGATCCACATACGGCTTACGCCTTGGTGGACTTTTCAACGCCCGCACCACTGTCTACACGCGAAGAGATCGAGGCCGCCGCATCGAAGAACAATGCTGAACTTAAGAGCGCACTTGCCTCGATGCGAGCCGCAAATCTGAATGTTACAGCGGCTCGCGCAGCCTATTTACCGGACCTTGGATTGGCCTTCAACTACGGAATCGATGCGCCCGAGTTCGCTGTACACGGGCCAGATGGCACACGCAATCTTGGCTATTCGGCGACGGCGACCCTCGATATTCCTGTATGGGACTGGTTCTCGACACACGATCGCATCAAGCAAAAAACTGCGCTACGCGACTCCGCAAGAGTCACGCTCACTGCGACGCAACGCCGCCTCGTCGCCGAGCTGGATGAATACTATGGCGAGGCAACCGTGGCTCGCGATCAGTTGCAGTCTCTCGATCAGAGCGCCGCAACCGCGCGTGAGAGTCTTCGGCTGGTCAGGCTTCGCTACTCGGCTGGTGAGGGTACCGTGCTTGAAGTGGTGGATGCACAGAACTCCGTTGTCGCCGCGGAGACGGCGCGAGAAGACGGGATAGTTCGCTATCAAACAGCCATGGCCAATCTACAGATACTCACGGGAACGATGTGATCTATGTCTGCGAAAATGAAGAACTTCAATCTGAAGCGTCTGTTGAGTCTTGGCCTCTTGTCAGGTCTGCCGGTGTGTAGTATCGCGCTGGTTGTAGCTGGCTGTCACAAGCCTGAAGCTGCGCTTGCCCCGGAAGTGACAGTACAAGCCGTACAGCCTCACGTCGGCGACATTTCCGATGAGATCACCGCCGACGCGACTCTATCGCCGCTTGCACAGGCCGCAATCTCTCCCAAGATCACCGCGCCGGTGAAGAAGTTCTATGTGCAGCGCGGTTCACACGTGAAGGCGGGCGAACTGCTGGCCACACTCGAGAACAGCGATTTATCGGCGGCTGCACTGGACAACGATGGCGCTTACTCAGCCGCTAAAGCTGGATACGATACAGCGACACAAGCTACCGTCCCGGAGGACTATTCCAAGGCACAGTTGGATCTCACGCAGGCCAAGGCCAATCTGGATCTTAACCAAACCATCGTTACGGCGCGCACACAACTCTTCGCGCAGGGGGCAATTCCGGGCCGCGATCTGGATACCGCCCGTGCAGCTTTGGTACAGGCTCAGGCTGCCTACGATATCGCGAAGCAACACTTTGAATCGGTGCAGAAAACCAGTAACAAGGCTGCACTTGAATCTGCCAGGGGACAACTTGATTCTGCGAAGGGCAAGTATCTTGGAGCGCAGGCTCAGCTCAGCTATACGGAGATTCGCAGCCCCATCGAGGGTGTAGTAACGGACCGTCCGCTCTTTGCAGGTGAAACTGCGCCTTCAGGAACACCGCTCATTACCGTGATGGAAACCTCGACACTGATTGCCAAGCTGCATATCGCGCAGATTCAGGCCCAGGAGCTTATGGTTGGAGCGTCCGCTACCATCCGTGTTCCTGGCCTGGATGATCCGGTCGATGCTACGGTGTCGTTGATCAGCCCTGCGCTGGATCCCGGCAGCACGACCGTTGAAGTTTGGCTGCGCATCGACAACTCCAGGAGTCTGCTGAAGGCTGGAACTCCGGTTCATGCCTCCATCACTGGGCATACTGTGAAGAACACCCTGCTCGTTCCCGTCGAGGCGCTCCAGACCGCTGCGGACGGCAGCAAATATGTGATGGCAATTGGCGTCGATGGGAATGCGCACAAACATCCTGTCGCAATTGGAATTCAGTCAAGAAAAGAAATACAGATCGTCTCCGGTATTACTGCGAAGGACACTGTGATCACTACCGGCGCTTATGCCCTTGACGATGGAACGAAGGTGAAGGTGGGCGCGGCCGGCGACGATAAACCGGATGCTGGAAAAGGTGGAGACGACAAGTGAATCCGCCCCAAGCTGTCTTGGATAAACACTTCTGGCTTTCGCGGCTCTCCACGCCGATCTTTTTCTTCCTGATCGCGCTTACTCTGGCTGGAGTGTACGCGGCCAAGCAGGTGCCGATCTCCGTGTTTCCAGATACCAATTTCCCCCGTGTGGTTATCGGCGTTGATAACGGAGTGATGCCGGTTGAACAGATGCAGGTGACCATTACCAAACCTATCGAAGACGCAGTCAACTCCGTACCTGGTTTGAGAACTGTAAGGAGCACCACGAGCCGCGGTTCTGCCGAGATCAGCTTATTCTTCGACTGGAATGTGGACATGTTCCACACGTTGCAGCTTACGGATGCCGCGCTCTCAAAAGTGGAGCAGACCCTGCCTGCTACGGCACACATCACTACCAATCGCCTCACGTTTGCGACCTTTCCCATTCTCGGCTACGCTCTGACCGCGGACGATCGCGGTCCAGCGACAGTGTCGCAGACACAGCTATGGGAAATCGCAACCTATGACTTGAAACCGCCGCTGAATCGAGTGGAAGGCGTGAGTACTGTCATTGTGCAGGGCGGCAAGATCCCTGAGTTTCACATTATTCCAGACCTAGCGCGTCTGCAGGCTTCGGGTATCACCCTGCTTGATCTGGTGAATGGTGTACAGTCGGCCAATATCATTGATTCGCCTGGACTCTATGAAGCCGACCATGAGTTGATTCTTGGCCTGATTGGAGCGCAGGCTCACTCTGCCGGTGAGCTTGCCAACCTGGTCATCAAGACGACCGCTACCGGCGCGCCGATTCGGGTCGCGGACGTAGCGAACGTCGAACCGGCGACGATGCCCGTCTATACGATGGTCACCTCCAACGGAAAGCCGGCGGTGTTGCTCAATATCGCGCGACAAAACTCCTCCAATACGGTGCAGGTCGCCAACGCCGTTGCCGTCGAGATTGCCAGTCTCAGCAGCAAGCTACCGCCGGGAGTGCATTTAGAACCTTTTTACGATCAATCGCAACTGGTGCGCGAATCCATTGCCAGCGTCCGGGATGCGATCTTGATCGGATTGATCCTCGCCTGCGTTATTCTCTTTCTCTTCCTGCACGACTGGCGCTCGTCGGTGGTTGCGGGCTTGGTTATACCTGTCACCGTCTCGGTCACGATTTTGTTCCTGTGGCTGATCGGTCAGTCCTTCAACCTGATGACCCTCGGCGGTCTTGCCGCTGCGATCGGCCTGGTGATAGACGATGCCATCGTTGTTGTCGAGAACATTGTGGTCCACAGGGACAGCGGACAAACGCGTGTGGATGCAGTGCGTAGTGCCCTTAGCGAGATCACAACACCTCTAATCGGGTCCACAATTACGCCCGTTGTGGTCTTCCTCCCCCTCATTGCCGTCACTGGCGTCACTGGGAGTTTCTTCCGCGCGCTGGCCATCACCATGACAGCCGCGCTGCTTACATCCTTGCTGCTTGCACTGACCTGGACTCCTGCCCTGTCCTTGGTCTTTTTGAGGGAAAAGTCACCCAAGGCAAGTAATGATGACGTCGAGGAAAACACGCCGCAATTAGAAGACAAGCGCACAGGCAAGTTCGTGGCGCGTATGCTGTCGGTCCACGTCCGCGCGCTCGATTGGGCGTTGGCAAGGCCCGTTGCCCTCGGCGTCATCTGCCTGGCTCTCGTCGTTGGAGGCTATTTCGGCTATTCCGCATTAGGTTCTGATCTGTTGCCCGAGATGGACGAAGGAGGGTTCATTCTCGATTACATCATGCCTTCAGGGAGCTCTCTAACCGAAACTAGCCGGGTGCTCGAGCACGTTGAAGAGATCCTTCACAAGACTCCAGAGGTGGAGATCACTTCCCGGCGCACCGGCCTTCAAATGGGACTCGCTGCTGTGACAGAAGCAAATTACGGCGACTTTACCGTCCGGCTCAAAAGCAAGCGATCGCGGCCCATCGATGATGTGATGGCCGACGTTCGAGACGAGATCAAGAAGACCGAGCCGGAGCTGGATGTGGAGTTCACACAAGTGCTTCAGGACATGATCGGCGATCTCTCCAACGCTCCTGAGCCTATTCAGATCAAGCTTTTCAGCAATGACCAGTCTTTGCTCAATCAGCTCGGGCCCAGGGTACAGGATGCCATCGGCAAAATTCCCGGCGTGGTCGATACTCAGAACGGCATAGACAATACGGTCAGCGGTCCCGCGACCAGCTTTCAGATTAGTCCCGTGCTGGCGGCGAAATTCGGCTTTACGCCTCAGGAGGTAGCTGAAGACTCGACAGCCATCCTCGACGGTCTGCCAACGACTGAGCCGATGATCGTGAATGGTCGTCCGTACACTGTGCGTATTCGTCTCCCTGAGGAAAATCGCTCCTCCCTCGCGGCTATCGAAAACACTGTCTTCAACTCAAGCACAGGGCATACGGCTTCGCTCGGCTCAATTGCTCAGATCACGCAGTTGCCGCCACAGAACGAGATCCGTCGTGAGAATCTGCAACGGCAGATCCTCGTAACAGGACGTCTCGAAGGTTCCGATTTAGGGACGGCGATGGTGAAGGTTCGCTCCGCAGTTGCTGCTTTACGCCTACCATCAAGCGTTCGGGTGGAATACGGTGGAACTTACGAGGAGCAGCAGAAATCATTCCGTGATTTGTTGCAAGTCTTGCTTCTCGCGCTTGTGTTGGTGTTCGGTGTCCTGTTGCTGGAATTCCGTAATTTCTCCGCTCCTATCGCAATACTTACCAGCTCTGTGCTCTCGATTTCGGGAGTCGTTCTCGCCTTACTTGTGACGCAGACCAGCTTCAATGTAGCAAGCTTCATGGGCCTGATCATGGTTATCGGTATTGTCGCCAAGAACGGCATCCTTCTCCTTGATGCCGACGAAAAACTTCGTGCCCTCGGCTTCGGCGCCCGCGAAGCGATGTTGCAGGCTGCACAACGCCGATTGCGGCCTATCGTGATGACCGCCGTCGCAGCGATATGCGGGATGCTTCCACTTTCCTTCGCACTGGGCTCTGGTTCACAGATGCTGCAGCCGTTGGCAATCGCGGTTACCGGAGGAATCCTCATTTCGGTAGCCCTATCGCTCGTTGTTACACCTGTTGTCTATTACCTGCTTACGCGCAGATATTGAGACGTTCTGTCGCAGTCCCGACGGAGTTTAATGAGGGACTGTCCCAATCGTTGCGGTGTTGGGGCGACTCCGGATCAACAGATTGTGGACACTGAGTAATCCGAAAACAGGAAGTCATCCACGGTCTCCTGATGGCCGTCGGACCCATTGTGCTCGCCTTCTAAGCGCTCACTTGCAGGTGCTATATGGCAGCGTCATGCAATACAGTGCAAAGATGATGTGTCCTTTAAGTTTATGAAAATAATGGGGATGTCAGCATCGTGCCGAATGATGCAGCGTTATGCAAAATCCCCTTACTCAGATCCTAAGTCTGGTGCGTCTGCCAATTTCGCCACTTCCGCAATCAATGCCTGATCAAATTGTACTGTGTTCGCGGTGCGCAGGCACAGGATGAAAGTGAATCGTGCTCCCCACTCCGTCTGCATAGTGCGGTTGAGGGGACTAGAGTGTAGAGGGGAAGCTTTAAGCTTCCTGGAACGAAGTTATCGCTTCGATGGAGTAATGCATTGCCTGAATTTATCGATTGGCCGCTACCGAAGTCTTCCTCGCGGAGCCGTCGCGGCAAGTTTCTTGTCTTGGCAGCGGTTTTGGCGGCCATCCTGTTTGGCGGACGCACCGCATTGTCATACGGTGTGGATGCGTTGTGGTATCGGTCTCTGGGCTATGCAGGCGTCTTCTGGAAGACGCTCGGCATGGAGTGGTCGATCTTCGCGGTCTTTGGCGTGGCGACCTTTGTAATTTTGTACGGAGCGTTTTACGCTCTGCGGCACGCGCATCTCGCCGACCTGCCCAGCGGCCACACGATCATCGTTGGCGGCCAGCCGTTGAAGCTGTCAGTCGAGCCTGTGCTTCGTTTTCTCGCGCTTGCGGGCTCAGTGGTGATCGGCCTGGGCGCGGGCGGAACGATGATGGCCGAGTGGCCAACGCTGGCGCTCTTCTGGTACGCGCCACACGCCAGCGGCAGTGTTGTCGATCCAATCTTTGGTTTGCCGCTGAATTTCTTCCTGTTCACATTGCCGGTATGGGGATTGCTCGTGAACTGGCTCCTGCTGCTGGCCGTGATCGGCTGTGGAATGGCAGTCCTCTTCCTCGTGATCACAGGCGGAACGAGCGCCCTGGATGGGCATCGCACCTATCAGCCTTCGCGCTGGCGCGGGCTCTCAATCGCGCTGGCGCTCCTGCTGCTGCTGGCGGCAATGCGGACGTATGTGGGGCGCTTTGAACGACTATTCGATGCGCATACTATTTTTTCCGGAGTCACTTATACAGACGCGCACGTCCTGCTCACCGGCTCTCTTGTCGTTTGCGCGGCGCTATTAGTGGGCGCTGTGATTGCGGCCTTCAATTCCCTCACAGGCAAGCGCGGGAGCCTGCTATTGCTGGCGATTGTGCCGGCGGCGGTTTGCTACATCGGCCTGGGGGTAGTTGGCTGGTATGTGAGCAGCTTCGTGGTCAAGCCGAATGAGCTTGTCGATGAGCAGCCGTATATCGCGAACAATATCGCGATGACGCGGCAGGCCTACGGACTCGATCGCTTCGTGCAGCGCGAGTTTCCCGCCGAGACAACAGTCGATGCGACCGATCCGCAGAATAATCAGCCAACATTGCAGAATATCCGCCTGTGGGATTGGCACGCGCTGCAGGACACGCTGCGCCAGATTCAGGAGATTCGCACGTACTACGATTTTCCCGACATCGACATCGACCGCTATGACATTGACGGCAAGATGCGCGAGGTGATGCTGGCTGCGCGTGAGTTGAACGTGGACAAACTGCCCGAGAGCAGTCGCAACTGGATCAACGACAAGCTGATTTATACGCATGGCTATGGCATCACCATGAATCCT
>Ga0302326_10005196_pt1 | contig 29718 bp, 17 predicted proteins | sample Palsa_T0_3_FD_202264 | JGI IMG/M metagenome (GOLD analysis project Ga0302326, IMG submission 202264) | Peat permafrost microbial communities from Stordalen Mire near Abisko, Sweden - Palsa_T0_3 | ecosystem: Environmental > Terrestrial > Soil > Palsa > Peat permafrost | place: Sweden: Abisko... | reverse complement strand
AACGGCGCACTCGCGCCGTGTTGAATGATCGGGGCGGCGTGCCCCCCGATAGCCCCCAACGGCGCACTCGCGCCGTGAAGGGTCGGTGCCGCCGGTGTCGGAGCGGGCGCGGGATGTCCCATACGTATACGGACTTCTGCAGCGAGCGTCGCAATGCTTTGATCGCGAACAATATCCTCGAGGAGAACTGCGTTTTTGCGGCGCCAGTTCGGGTACTCGAAGCCCGTTCCGGGGACGTTGACCGGCGAAAATTCGGCGAGCGCGTCGTCGAGTGCCACGAGCACGAGGCGTGCCGGCGTGCTTGCAAGATACCGGTAGACGGCGCGGACGAGCGGCTCGAAGCGCGCGCGTTCGCTCGAGCGCTCGTCGATCGCCGCGCGGCTCGCATCGAATTCGGCCTGGTCGAGTTCGCCCGCGGTGCGCAATGCCTCCAGCATGCGCGCGACGTCGAGCCGCCGCTCGGTGCGCGCGTCCGCAGCCCACCCCTCGGGCATGGTGCCGAGGCGTTCCCAGAAGTCGAGGTCCGTGCCGCTCGCCCACGCCGCAAGTGAGGGCAGATCGTGGGTGGTCGCGGTCGCGAGGCCGAGCGCGGGATAGGCATCGGGAGCCTTGAACGAGCCGTCCTCTTCGCGTTCGAACAGGAAGACGCGGTACGAGAAAATAGCCGCCCGCTGCAGGCGGTCGCGAAAGCCGTCAGGTACCGTGCCGAGATCTTCGCCGACGATCAAGCACCGCGCGCGCTCGCTCTGTGCCGCTGCTAGCGCCAGGAGCCGCTCGAACGGATACGCGACGTATTCGCCTTCGGCCGGCGTCTGCCCGATCGGGATCAGAAAAAGACGCCGCAACGCCATCACGTGATCCAGGCGCAGTGCCCCCGCGTGCGCCATGTTGCTGGCGAGCAGTTCGTTGAAGGCGGCGCCGCCGTCGCGGTCGGTCGCGAGCGGATCGGGTGCGACGAGGCCCCAGTTCTGACCGAGCGGCCCGAGCGGATCGGGCGGCGCTCCGACGCATCTGTCCAGGAGATAGGCGTCCGGTTCGTTCCAGACGTCGGCACTGTTGTGATCGACGCCGACCGCCACATCGAGGTAGAGTCCGATTTGGAGCGCGCGTGCGTCCGCTGCCGCGAGCGCGAGTTGTTCGCGCGCGATCCACTGCACGTACTTGAAATAGTCGATACGGCGGCGATGCGCGGCGGCCCATGTTCGCACGGCCTCCGAACGGGCGTCGCGAAAGGCTTCGGGCCACGTCAGCCAGCCTTGGCCGCCGCCCGTTCGTTCGAAGTGTTCCGTGAGCGCTTCGTAGATTGCGAAGCGCTCGAGCCGCGTGCCGCCTTCGCGGATGAAGGCGGCGAGCGCGGCCGTTCGTTCGCTGCGCTCGTCGCGGAGAATTCCGTACAGTTCATCGAGCGCCGACCATTTCGCACGCGCGACGCGTGTGTAGGCGACCGCAGGCTCCTCACGCAGCAGCGTTAGAGCCGAGGCGAACGGTTTCGCGGCCACGCGCGTGCGCAGTCGCTGCGCGCGCGGGCTCGGACTCGCGAATTCGGGAACCGCTTCGATATCGAGGTAGATCGGATTGATGAAGTAGCGGCTCGTGGGCGAATAGGGGCTCGCCGCCTCGGGATTCGAAGAATGCAGCGCGTGCAGAGGGTTGAGGCCGACGATTCCGGCACCCATGTCCACGGCAAAGCGCACGAACGTTCGCAAGTCGGTGAAATCGCCGACGCCCCAATTGCGTCGCGAACGCAGCGCGTAGAGGTTCAGAGAAAATCCCCACGAGCGCCCCGTATCGAGTGCGGGCGGGATGTAGGCCTGTGCCGTGTCCATCATTCGGCTGGTCGGGCGTGCTCGCCGCGCAGGTGAACGAGCACGAGCGAACGGGGCTGGAGCGGATACGTCGGGCCCAGGGGCAACGGTGCGAAGACGTTGGTGTGCGGGTCGCCCGCGGTGTCGATGTAAAGCTCCCAGCCGGGCGGTCTCTGCGGCAGCACGATCTCGAGTTCGACGTCGTGCGCGCTCAGGTACATCAAGAACAAACGGTCGTCGGCTTCGCGTTTCTCGTCCCCAAACAGCAGGCCGATCGCGCGGCGGCTGCCGTCGTACCAGTCGCTTTCGGTCATCTCCTCGCCGTCGGGGCGCAACCACGTGACGTCTTTGCGCGACCGGTCCGCGAGCAAAGTGCCCGTGAAAAAACGCTCGCGCCGGAACGCTTTGCTGGACTTGCGCAGATGGAGCAGGGCGGCCACGAAATCGTGCAGAGCAGGATCGGAGAGCGAGGTCCAGTCGAGCCAGGTGAGCGGCGCATCGTGGCAATACGGGTTGTTGTTGCCCAGTTGCGATTTGCCGAGTTCGTCGCCCGCCAGAAGCATCGGGACGCCCTGCGAGAGCAGCGTCGTGGCGAGCAAGTTGCGCTGCTGCCGCGCCCGCAGCGCGCGAATCTCGAGGTCGACGGACGGGCCTTCGACGCCGCAGTTCCAACTGTTGTTGTTGTCGCTGCCGTCCTGTCCGCCTTCACCGTTGGCCTCGTTGTGTTTGTCGTTGTAGCTGACGAGGTCGGCGAGCGTGAAGCCGTCGTGCGCGGTTACGAAGTTAATGGACGAACGTACGTGGCGTCCGCCGTGGTTGAACAGCTCGCTCGAGCCCGTAAGGCGGGTCGCAAGCGCGGGCACCATGCCGTCGGTACCCTGCCAGAAGCGCCGCACGCCGTCGCGAAACTTGTCGTTCCACTCCGACCATCCGGGCGGGAAGTTGCCCACCTGATAGCCGCCGATGCCTACGTCCCACGGTTCCGCGATCATCTTGACGCCCGCTAAGAGGGGGTCTTGTCCGACCGCTTTCAAAAAGCCGGCGCGGCGATCGTAGCCGGCCGGCGTGCGCGCGAGTACGGGCGCCAGATCGAAGCGGAATCCGTCGACGCGCATCTCGCGCACCCAGTAGCGCAGCGAGTCCGTCACGAGCTGCAGCACCCGCGGATGCTCGAGATCGAGGGCGTTGCCCGTTCCGGTGACGTTGTCGTAGTGACGCGGATCAGCCGCGAGTTTGTAGTACGATACGTTGTCGATACCGCGGAACGACAGTGTCGGCCCCTCTTCACTGCCTTCGGCCGTGTGGTTGTAGACGACATCGAGGATCACTTCGATGCCGGCTTCATGGAATTGCTTGACCATCGTTTTGAATTCGTTGGTCGACTCGCGGGCAAGATAGAGCGGGTGCGGCGCGAAGAACCCGATGCTATTGTAGCCCCAGTAGTTTCGCAGCCGCTTTTCGATGAGCGCGCGGTCGTCCACGAAGGCGTGGATCGGCAAGAGTTCGACCGCCGTGATGCCCAGGCGTTTGAGATACTCGAGCACGGGCGGTGAAGAAAGTGCGAGAAACGTGCCGCGCATCGGCGTCTGGATGCCTGGAAATTGCATCGTGAAGCCGCGTACGTGCAGCTCGTAGATCACCGTATCGCTCCATGGCGTGCGCGGCGCGCGGTCGTCGCCCCACGTGAACGCGGTGTCGACCACGACCGATTTCGGCATGCCCGACGCATTGTCGCGGCGGTCGAACGAAAGATCGCCGCGGTGCGATCCGATGCGATACCCGAAGTGGGCGTCGCTCCAACGCAGCGCCCCGGAGAGCTGCTTCGCATACGGGTCGATCAGAAGTTTGTTCGCGTTGAAGCGATGCCCGTGATGGGGATCGTACGGGCCCCAAACGCGATATCCATATTTCTGGTCGGGCGACACGTCGGCGAGGTAGCCGTGCCAGATTCCATCCGTGTGGCCGGGCAGCGCGAGGCGGAACAGCTCGCGCCGGCCGCGTTGATCGAAGAGGCAGAGTTCGACTTTCTCGGCGTGATCGGAGAACAGCGCGAAGTTGACGCCCTTGCCGTCCCAGGTGGCGCCGAGCGGATGCGGGGAGCCGGCGTCGACGCCCGGCACGCGCGCGCCGATCATACGAGCTCGCCGTCCGCGAGCGCGGGGGTCCGGTGGCAGACGCGTACGCCGATCATTCGCACTCCTGTTTCGATTGCACGATGCTCTCTTACCCGTTTCGTATGAGGCCGTCCGCAAGGGCGAGCGTTCGGTCGCATGCGCGCGCGACGCCGTCGGCGTGGGTCGCGACGAGAATCGTTTGGCCGCTCGTGGCGACGCTACGCAAGAGCGAGACGATGTCGTCGCCCGTGCGCGCCCAGGTCACGTCTGCGTCATGGACGAGCCGTCGTGCGTTGGGATGTGCGATGCCGAGGGCGGCGCGGCGGGTGAGGCTTCATAGTTCCAGTCCAGCGGCGATTTTCCGGCGCTCTTGTATTCGCTCACTTGTTGAATCAGCTTCGCTACGAGTCCGGTCCAGCCGGTTTGGTGCGAGGCGCCGATGCCCGCGCCGTTGTCGCCGTGGAAATACTCGTAGAAGAGCAGTAGGTCGCGGAAATGCGGATCGTTTTGGAGTTTCGCGACGCCGCCGTTGACGGGCCGATTCCCGTTCGCGTCGGGAACGAAGATCGAGATGAGGCGATCGGAAAGATCGGTTGCGATCTCCCAGAGCGTTGCGGATTTCCCGGAACCCGTCGGGTATTCGATCTTGTAGTCGTCGCCGTAAAAGAAATGGAAATTCTGCAGCGCCTCGATTAGGAGAAAATTCAGCGGAAACCAAACGGGGCCCCGCCAGTTCGAATTTCCGCCGAAGAGTCCGCTGATCGATTCCGCCGGAGCGTAGTCGACGCGCATCTCGTTGCCCTCGACGTGGATCACGAAAGGGTGTTCGTGGTGAAACCTCGAGAGCGAGCGAATACCGTGCGGACCGAGGAATTCGGATTCGTCGAGCATGAAGCGCAGAACTTGGCGCAGCCGGTCGCCATCGAGCACGGCGAGCAGCCGGCGCGCCTCCATGCCGCCCGATTCGAGGCTCGCGACGTTCTTGGCGAGTTCGGGGCGATGATCGATGAACCACTGGAAGCGGCGTTTGAAATTCGGCAACCGGTCCAAAAGTTGCGGCTGCAGCGTTTCGACGGCAAGAAGCGGCAGCAGACCGACCATCGAACGCACGCGCAGCGGATACGTCGCGCCCTGCAGTACGAGCTGATCGTAGTAAAAACCATCCCGCTCGTCCCAGAGTCCCAGTTCGCCCGGCTTCGTGTCGTTGATGGCGTACGCGATGTAGAGGAAGTGTTCGAAGAACTTCGACGCGATGTCTTCGTACGAGGGGTCGTGCTGCGCGAGTTCGAGTGCGATCGCCATCATATCGAGCGCGTACGTCGCCATCCAGCTCGTCGCGTCGGATTGTAGCAGATGACCGCCCGTGGGCAGCGGGGCGCTGCGATCGAACACGCCGATGTTGTCGAGGCCGAGAAAACCGCCCATGAACGTGTTGCGGTTTTCCGGGTCCTCGCGGTTGACCCACCACGTGAAATTCATCAAGAGCTTTTGGAAAACTCGCTCGAGGAACAGATAGTCGGCATAGCCGTACATCTTGTGTTCCATCTGAAAGATGCGATACGCCGCCCACGCTTGTACGGGCGGATTCACGTCGCCGAAGGCCCACTCGTAGGCGGGAATCTGGCCGTTGGGATGCATGTACCATTCGCGCGTGAGCGTGATCAGCTGGCGTTTCGCGAAGGCGGGGTCGACGAGCGCGAGCACGACCGTGTGAAAGGCGAGATCCCAGCCAGCGTACCACGGGTACTCCCAGGTGTCGGGCATCGAGATGACGTCGTCGTTGTACAGATGCGGCCAGGCGTGGTTGCGGCCTTCCTTGCGTTCGGGCGGCGGCGCGGGTTGCAATGGATCGCCTTGGAGCCAGTCGCGCACCACGTAGTTGTAGAACTGTTTCGACCACAGCATGCCGGCGAGAGCGGTGCGCTGCACGCGGTGCATTTCCGCACTCGAAGGAAACGTATTGAGAGCGGCATAAAAGCGGTCGGCTTCCCAGATGCGCTCTTTAAAGACCGCCTCGAACGTTCCATCGAAGGCGTCGTCGAGATCCGTTCGGTCGCACAAGCGCAGGCGGATCGTGCGCGCTTCGCCCGGAGCGAGCATGCGTTCGTAGCGGACGCCCAGTTTCGTCCCGCTGCGCGCCGTGTTCGTCGTGCCCGCCTCGCCGCGCACGGCGCGGTCGATGCCGTCCTTGACGTACGGCTGCCCGTTCGGACAGCCGTACAAGGCCGCCGTGTTCGTTTCGTTTTCGACGAAATATTCGTCCGGCGCGCCCTCGCAGTAAAGCCGATATTCGCCAAGCTGGCTGCAGGTCGCGGAGTAGACGTGCTGCCGGCCGGCGGCCGGGACGATCGTCGGACACGGATAGCCCGCCGCCCACGACCACTCGTTGCGGAACCACAGGTGCGGTACGATATGCAGCGGCGCGGGCACCTGTCCGCGATTCGTCGCGGTGATGCGCACGAAGATATCGTTCGGCGTGAGTTTGGCGTACTCGACTTCGATATCGAAGTAGGAATCGTCATCGAAGATGCCGGTATCGACCAACTCGTACTCGGGATCGAGTTTGCCGCGACGGGCGTTCGTCTCGATGAGGTCGGCGTACGGGAACGCACGCTGCGGATACTTATAGAGCGCCTTCATGTAGGCGTGCGACGGAACGTTATCGATGTAGTAATAACATTCCTTAACGTCCTCGCCGTGATTGCCTTGCGGGCCGCTCAGGCCGAAGAATCGTTCCTTGATGATGGGATCGTTGCCGTTCCAAAAAGCCGGCGCGAAGCACAGGCGCTGATGAGAGTCGCAGATTCCGAAGATGCCGTCTTCGCCCCAGCGATACGTGCGCCGGTGCGCGTCTTCGAACGGGAAGTAGTTCCAGGCATCACCCGTGGCGCTGTAGTCTTCGCGCACCGTTCCCCATTGCCGGTCACTCAAATACGGACCCCAATGGGCCCAGTGTTCGGTCCGGCGGGCTTCGGCTTCAACGCGGGCGCGTTCCGGATTCCAATCCATGGGCGCGACGTTCTGGAAGGTACTGTGCGAACCTCGCGCACAACATCGCGCCATGCAGCTTTCGGGACAGACCGCCATCGTCACGGGTTCGAGCTCCGGCATCGGTGCCGCCGTTGCAAAATCGCTCGCACAAGAGGGCGCGAACGTCGTCGTCAACTATCCGGGCGGCCCGCCCGAGGGCGCCGATGAAACGGCCGCCGCCATCACGGCGATAGGCGGAGCGGCGCTGATCATCGAGTGCGACGTCTCGAAAGAAGACCAAGTCGCTGCGATGTTCGCAAAGACGGTCAGCACGTTCGGCACGGTCGATATTCTCATCAATAACGCAGGCTGGCAGAAGGATTCCCCGTTCGCGCAGATGACGCTCGCGCAGTGGCAGGCGGTGATGGACGTCAATCTGACGGGCCAATTCCTGTGCGCGCGGGAGGCGGTGCGCGAGTTCGTGCGGCGCGGCATGGTGCCGGAACGTTCGAAAGCCCTCGGAAAGATCGTCTGCATGAGCTCGGTGCACGAGGTGATTCCGTGGGGCGGCCACGTGAACTACGCTTCGAGTAAGGGCGGCATCATGCTGATGATGAAGAGCATCGCGCAGGAGGTGGCGCCGCAAAAGATCCGCGTCAATGGAATCGGCCCGGGTGCTATTCGAACGCCGATCAACCAGGGCGCGTGGGACACGCCGGAGGCGCTCGCGAGTTTGCTCACGTTGATCCCGTACGGCCGCATCGGCGAGCCTGAGGACATTGGCGCGGCGGCCGTGTGGCTGTGCTCCGACGCTTCCGATTACGTCACGGGCACGACGCTTTTCGTCGATGGCGGGATGACGCTCTATCCCGGCTTCTCGACTAACGGGTAGACCACGAGCGGCGAGCGTATCGGGGCTGAGTTTTGCGTCGACTTCGGCCGCGATGTGTGCGGGAACTTCGAAACGGCCAACGCGCGCGAGTGGCTCGTTACGAACGGGATCGGCGGGTATGCGAGCGGCACGATCGATGGATCGCTGACCCGCAGCCACCACGGCTACCTGATTGCGGCGCTGCAGCCGCCCGGCTGCCGAACCTTGTTGCTCGCGAAGCTGGACGAGACGTGTACGTATCTCGGCGCAGCGTACGACCTAGCGACGAACCGTTGGCAGTCGGGCGCGCTCGAGCCAAAAGGATTTCGAAATCTCGAGCGTTTCTTTCTCGACGGCACGACGCCCGTGTGGCACTTCGCGTTTGCGGGCGCGCTCGTGGAGAAGCGAATCACGCTGCAGCCCGGTGCCAACGTCGCGCTCGTGCGCTACGCGGTGCTGCGGGCGACCGCGCCGGTTGTGTTTGACGTGCGCGCGATCGTCGATTGGCGCGATCACAACGCGACGACGCCTGATGGCGGCGCGTTGCCCGCGGTCGACGCGCGCGACGAAGCCGTCCGCGTTCAATTTGCGGGAAGCGGCGACGCGCTGTTTCTGCGCTGCGACCGCTGCACTCCGCAGCGTGCGCGCGAGTGGTATCGCGAGTTCGAACTCGTGCGCGAGCGCGAGCGCGGTTTACCCGATCGCGACGCCCACGTTCACGCGGCGAGCTTCGCGTTCGGGCTCGCGGCAGGCGAAGCCGCGCACGTTTGGGCGGCCACGCCGGATATCCGGTTCCCTGATCCCAGCGTGCCGTGGGCGCAGCGTTCGGCCCGTGAAGAGGCGTTGCTGGCGAAGGTGCGCGTCCGCTCGCCCGCTCACGCGCAACTCGTCTTGGCCGCCGATCAATTCGTCGTCGCACGCACGGCGCCCGACAATCCCGAGGGCAAGAGCGTGATCGCCGGATATCATTGGTTCACCGACTGGGGCCGCGATACCGCAATCTCTTTGCCCGGACTCGCGCTCGCCACGGGACGCCCCGAGATCGCGCGCGCGATCCTGGAAACCTTCGCGCGCTACGTCGACGGCGGCATGCTTCCCAACGTCTTTCCCGACCTTGGCGAGACGCCGCAGTACAACACGGCCGATGCGGCGCTGTGGTACGTCGAGGCGGTGCGCGCGTATGTGGAGGCAGCCGGATTGGACGGCGCGTTTGAGACGCTTTACGGCGCGTGCGTTGCGATCGTTGCCGGATACAAGCGCGGCACGCGCTACGGAATCCACATGGATCCGACCGATGCGCTGATCGCCGCGGGGGAACCCGGCGTGCAGCTCACTTGGATGGACGCGAAGTACGGCGACACGGTCGTCACGCCGCGCACCGGAAAACCCGTCGAGATCAACGCGCTCTGGTACAACGCGCTGTGCACACTCTCCGATCTGGGGCGGCGGCGCGGCATCGTGGAAACGGACTACGCCGCACTCGCGCGCCGTGTCCGCGCGAGTTTCGCGCGGTTCGTGTTGCCCGATCGGCGGGGTCTCGCGGACGTGCTCGATGGCCCCGGCGGCAACGATGCGACGCTGCGGCCGAACCAGATTTTCGCGGCGGCGCTCGCACATTCTCCGCTCGAGCCGGCCGTCGCGCGCGACGTGGTGGACCTGTGTATGCGCGAACTCGTCACCTCGCACGGCCTACGTACGCTCGCGCCCGGTGATCCGCGGTACGCCGGCCGTTACGCGGGGACGCGCGAAGAGCGCGACGGGGCGTATCACGAGGGAACAGTCTGGCCGTGGCTGATGGGGGCGTTTGCGTGCGCCTACGGTGCGGTCTACGGCGACCTCGCGACCGCCCGATCCTTCCTCGATCCGCTGATGCGCTCGCTCGGAGCGGCCGGCCTTGGGACGATCGGGGAGGTTGCAGACGGCGATGCCCCGTTCGCGTGGGGTGGCGCGATCGCCCAAGCCTGGTCCGTCGCGGAGCTGTTACGCGCGAGCGACGTCTTGGCGGGCGCCTAGGTTTGATCGCTGGGTATTTGCTGGGAAACTCTCAGCAGGCGCCTACGGGGCGGGATCGGCCTTGACGTAACACTTGCTCGCGCAGCATACTCCCCATGACGTGTCAGGCTTTTTTCTTCGGCGCCCCATTTTCGCAGGCGTTATCTCAGCGATCATCCTCACCGTCGGCTTGATAGCCATCCCCGGACTTCCGATCGCCCAGTTTCCCCAAATCGCACCGCCGCAGATCAACCTCTCGGCGACCTATCCCGGGGCCAACGCAACGCAAGTCGAGGCTGCCGTCACGACGCCGATCGAGGAAGCGATCAACGGGTCGCAGGGCCTGCGTTACATTTCGTCCTTGAGCGGCGACGACGGAACGGTCTCCATGAGCGCCACGTTCGATCTCGATCGCGATATCAACTCGGCGGCAACGGACGTGCTCGTCGCTATCCAGCAGGCGAACGGTTCGTTGCCTTCCGTCGTGAAGACCGAAGGCGTGACCGTCAACAAGAGCGTCGGCAGCTTTTTGATGATCGCAACGCTGACCTCGACCGACGGCCGCTACGATCCGCTCTTCCTTTCGAACTACGCATCGCTGCAGGTCGTCGATCCGCTCAAGCGGATCCCGGGCGTCGGGCAGATCACGATTTTCGGGCAGCGGCAGTACGCGATGCGCCTCTGGCTCGATCCCAAGAAGCTCGCGGACAACGGCCTCGCGACCTCTGACGTGGCAAACGCGCTCGGGTCGCAGAACGTCCAGGTTCCATCGGGCGCGTTCGGAAGCGAGCCTTCCATTCCGGGGCAGCCCTACTATCTTTCGGTCGATGTGCTCGGACAGTTGCAAAGCGCCGGCGAATTCGACGAGATCATCCTGCGCACGACGCCGAGCGGCGGCATCATTCGTCTCAAAGACGTGGGGCGTGCGGAACTCGGTTCGGATCAGTACGCATCGGTCGCCGAGCTCGACGACCGGCCGACGATCGGTATCGGCATCCAGCAGACGCCGGGCGCGAACGCCCTCTCCGTTTCGGCCGCGGTTACCGCGAAATTGCGGGAGCTCGCGTTGCGTTTCCCGCCCGGCGTGCGTTGGGATCTGCCGTCAGACACGACGGACTTCGTGCGCGAATCGATTCGCGAGGTGACGATCACGCTCTCGATCGCGATCCTGCTCGTGGTCCTCGTGATCTACTTGTTCTTGCAAGACTGGCGCACGACGCTGATTCCCGCAATCACGATCCCGGTCTCGCTCGTGGGCACGTTCGGGTTCGTGTCCGCGCTGCATTTTTCCATCAACACGCTCACCTTGTTCGGATTGACCCTTGCGACCGGGCTCGTCGTCGACGATGCGATCGTGGTTATCGAGAACATCGCACGCTTGATGCAGGCGCATCCCGAGCGTTCGCCGTTCGAGAACGCGCGCGAAGCGATGCGGGAGATCACGGGCGCGGTCGTCGCCACGTCGCTCGTGCTGCTCGCCGTGTTCGTGCCGGTCGGCTTCTTTCCGGGGACGACGGGGCAGCTCTACAAGCAATTCGCGCTGACGATCGCGTGTTCGGTTTCGATCTCGCTCGTGATCGCGCTCACGCTGACGCCGGCGCTTTCAGTGATGCTCGTACGCGGCGATCCGCATCGGAGCGGCCGCCTCTTCGGCACGATCAACCGCGCGATCGCGGCCACGCGTGCCACCTACGCGCGGCTGCTCTTGTGGATCGTCGGGGCGCGCAACCTCGTCGCCGCGGGCTTCGCCGTATCGCTCGTGGTGACCGTGCTCGTTTTCGTGTTCACGCCGACCGGATTTCTTCCCGACGAGGATCTCGGATATTTTTTCGTCTCGATCCAAGCTCCGCAAGGCACGCCGCTGTGGCGCGAGCAGCAGATCGGGCGGGAAGTCGAAAAGATCGTGCGGCGCGAACCCGCCATTCGCTTCGTTTTCAATATCAGCGGCCGCGGTATCGGCGGTTCCGGCAACGCGACGAATCTGGGATTCGTCGTCATCCGCCTCAAACCGTGGTCCGAGCGGTCCTCCGCGAACGCGCAACTGCCGAATATTCTCGCCGATCTCAAGGCTCCGCTCGCACAGGTACGGGGCGCCCGGCTGCTCGCGTTCGGACCCCCTTCCGTTCAGGGTCTCGGAGCCGTGGGCGGATTTCAATACGAACTCGAGGACCGCAGTTTCGGATCGATCTCCGCGCTCGATGAGGTTGCGAAGGATTTGATCGCTAAAGCCAACGCGAGCGGCGCGGTGACGAACGCGAGCACGACGTATTCCGCGATCGCGCCGCATCTCGAAATAACGGTCGACCGCCGCAAAGCGGAGGCCGCCGGGGTCAACGTCGGCGACGTATTCGCCGCCCTCCAGACCGATATCGGTTCGTACTACGTCAACGACTTTACCTATCTCGATCGCACGTATCACGTGTACATGCAGGGCGATGCGCCGTTTCGCGAGCAGATCTCCGATCTCGACAAGGTGTACGTGCGCTCGTCGTCCGGCGTCGCGACGCCCGTTTCGCAATTTCTGACGTATACGCAGCATCCGAGCGCCCCGATCATCACGCACTTCGATCTCTTTCGCAACATCGAGATCACGGGCTCGACCCCGCCCGGGGTGGGCACCGGTCAATCGATCCAGGAGATGGAGAACCTGTCACAGGATCTGCCGCACGCTTACGCCCACGATTGGTCCGGAATCGCGCTCGAACAGATCACGGGCGGCAGCCAGGCAGGGCTGATCTTCGCGCTCGGCGTGCTGTTCGTGTTCTTCGTGTTGGCGGCGCAGTATGAGAGCGTCACGGAGCCGTTCATCATCCTGCTCGCGACCCCGGTCGCAATCCTCGGGGCGCTCGTGGCTTTGCACCTGCGCGCGATTTCGAGCGACGTGTACGCGCAGGTCGGGTACGTCATGCTGATCGGTCTCGCGAGTAAAAATGCGATTCTCATCGTCGAATTTTCGAACCAGCTGCGCCGCCGCGGCATGTCGGCCGAGGACGCCGTGATGCATGCGGCCGAGACGCGGCTGCGTCCGATCCTGATGACGTCGATTGCGTTCATTTTCGGGATCGCACCGCTCGTGTGGGCAACGGGAGCCGGTGCCGCGAGCCGTCACTCCCTCGGCACGGCGATCTTCGGGGGAATGATCGTTTCGACCGCACTGAATCTGATCATCATTCCCGCGCTCTACCTGATCGTGGCCGGATTCGACAAGCGCTTCGACCATCACGCGGACGACCGCCCGGCCGCCCCAGTGCCCAAACCGGAGGCGGTGCCCGTATGAACGCCCGTTCGCTGGCCGGTCGTGCCGTCGCTTTGCAATTGGCTGCGTTCGCCGTATCCTGCGCTCCCCAGCAATCGTCGCAAGCGGCTTCGCCCGCGGCGATTGGTGTGAAAACGGTGACGGTCGAACGCCGCACGATCGCGACGTACGAATCGCTCGATGGTCAGGTCGACCCGTACTTGTCGGCCAATCTCGCCCCGCAGCAATCCGGCACGCTCGTTGCCGTCTATGCGAACGAGGGCGATCGCGTGCGCAAGGGCGAGGTGCTCGGCAAGATCGACGATTCGATTCTGCGCGCGACGCTGACGCAGCAGCAAGGGGCCGACGTTCAAAACGTGGCGAAACTCTCGCAATCGAAGATCCAGCTGCCGATCACAACCGTGGCAAACGATGCCGGCTTCGTGCAAGCCAAACGCGCCTTCGAATTGCAGAAGAAAACGCAGATTGCCGACGCCGCGAACGTTACCAACACGAAGTTGAGCTACGATGCGGACCTCGCGCTCCTGCATCAGGGGTACGTGGCACAGAGCGTGTACCAGCAGGCGCGCGCGACGTACGTGGCGGCCCAGCAGACGCTTGCACAGGACAACGATAAGCTCGCCCAAGACGAGGCCGCCGTGGCCGAGGCCAAACAGAATCTTGCGAACACGCCGTTGCAGCAGCAGATCATCGCGCAGAACCGAGGTGCCGTCGTGCAGTCGGAAGGGAGCGTGCGCGAATCCGAGACGGCGGTGGCACAGACGACGATCGCGGCGCCCTTCGACGGCGTGATCACGGCCCGCACGATCGATCCCGGAAGCTACGCGAGCCCGAGCCAAGCGATCTTCGCAATTTCTCAGATCGACCCGGTCTACGTCGATTTCAACGTCAAGGATACCGATCTCGCGTACGTGCGGCGCGGGACGGTCGTCTCGTTCGCGACCTCCGCAAACCCGAACCGTCGATACTCCGGCACGGTTGCTGAGGTCAACGCGGTGCCGGCGCCCGGCACGCTGCTCTATCGTGCGCGCATCGTGGAGTCCAATCCGGATTACTCGCTACGCGGCGGCCTCGAAGTCTCGGTACGCGCCGCGGCGCAGGCCCATCGCGACGTCCTGACGGTCCCGCGCGGAGCGGTCATTCAGGACGGATCGAGCGGCACGGTCTTTTCCGTCGAGAGCGAAGCCGGGCAGACGGTCGCGCGCAGCAGAACCGTGCATCTCGGTCTGCAGACGAGCGGCTATGTCGAAATCTCCGGCGGCGGCATACGCACGGGGATGCCGATCGTCGCGGATCAAACCGACAATCTGCACGACGGGATCGCAGTGATCGCGCCGTCGCCGAGCCCGGGACCGACGTAGGTTGATAAGCCGCAGCGCGCTTGCGGGGCGCGACATGAGAGCGTTTCATCGTCGACGGCCTCCGACGGGACCGAACGAAGGAGGATCAGTTTGAGATGAGTCACCCTCGAAGAAAAGCCGCCGCTGGTCTCCGGGTCGCATTGCTCGTCGCACTGCCGGCCGCCGGTTGTTCGGGTTCTAGCGGTTCGCCGGCCGTTGCGACGGCGCCGGCACCCGTGTCGACCGTCGCGAGATTGTCGATCGCGCTCTCGGGCGCGCCCTCGTTTTCCGTCGAGCAGTCCGCCACCACCTATCCGATCGCCCTGCGCGCGTTTCGCGGCGACGGCACGCTCATCACCGGTGGCTACGCGCAGCAAGTGATCGTCGTTCTCATACCGCCGCCTTGCATGAGCGGTCTCGGACTCCAAGGCGGATTCTCCCCAACGCAGCCCGTCTACGTTCCGGTCACGACCGGGGTGTGTCCTCCGGGGACGAGCGCGCCGTTCGGCGCGACGGCCGTTGCTTCGAGTTCCACTGCAATCGCGCTAACGTGGGACGGCACGCCGATTTCATCCTCGGGTGAGCTCTACGCATACGCAAACGACGTCCCGCAAGTAACGCTAACGTTCCCATAAGAGCGGCTCGCTACGTTCACGCCGAAAGCTCCGGCGACAGGGTTTCGGACGCCGCTCGCGTCGTAGCGAGCGCGATGCCGATTGCCGCGAGCACCAGCACGCCGCCGGCAAGCGTCGCGGTGCCGAGAAACTCGCGGAAGACGAGCGCTGCAAGCAAGGCCGCAACAACTGGTTCCGCGAGCGTCGAAAGCGCGACTACGCTCGGCCGGAAATCGCGTAGTGCGGCGTTGAGCGCGGTGTGGCCGAGCAGTTGCGAGACGAGCGCCATCGCGAGGATGCCGCCCCACGAACGCGCGTCCGTAAGCGGTGGCGGACTTTGGTGTGTCACCGCCGCTCCGAGCGCGAGCGCAAACGTCGCCCATCCGTAGGTGCGCAGAACGATCGCGCGTGTCGGAAGTCGAACTGCTCCGGTCTTCCCCGCGTCACGCACGACGAGCAGGTACGCGCCGATCGCGAAGCTTCCGCAAAGTGCCAGCCCGTCACCGAACAACTCGTGGCCCGCAATGGGCGCCGGCCGCGAGCCCCTAGCAAAGGCGATAGCTGCAACGCCGGCCAGTGCGCAGACGAGCGCAACCACGTACGTGCGGCCCGGGAGCCGCCGCTGGCGCAACGCATCGTATGCTTCGGTCCAAATCGGCGTCGTCGTCACGAGCAGCGTCGAAATCGCAACCGACGTGTACTCGAGCGACGTGATCCAGGTTGCGAAATGGATGGCGAGCGCAAGTCCCGCGAGCGCGAACGCGAGCTCGCGACGCCACGGCAAGCGTCCGAGACACGCGCCGAGTGCGAGAATGGCGAGCGTCGCGATCCCAAGGCGTAGCGCGGATACCGCGAACGGCCCGGCACCGTCGAGGGCGAACCGCGCGAAGATCGCGGCGGCGCCGATGGCAAGCTGCGCGCCCAGCAAACGAAAGTATGGCAACGTTCGCTCCGATTGCGCGCTCGGAACTCGTCACCTTCGCCCGCGATCCGGCGCCGTCCGCATTTACCGTTTGGAGGGATGGCACGCTCGCGCCTAAAAGGGCGTTGCGGCTTTAGTGCCTTCGAAATGAAGATGAGGTGGCCATGCGTCTGGGCGCCATGAACATCGTGCCGTTTCGCAGACTCGCTTGTGCCGCATGTGCGCTGCTCGCCGCGTGCTCGGGGTCCGCGGGGACCCCGAGCGCGCCGTTCGTTGCCCCGGCAACGGGGACATCTGCTCCACCGACCGCGACGCCGAAGCCAACGACGTCGCCTTCGGCGACGGCCTCCCCGTCGCTCTCCCCAACGCCGACGCCTACCCACTCGCCGGCATCGTCGCCGACCCCGACACCCTCGCCAACGCCGACCACCTCAGCGGTGGCGGTGACGGTGACCTCGGTCGCGCGGGACGCCACGACGATCGCGAAGTTCGACGCGTATTACGCAACCTTGCCGCACACGAGTGCCTCGGCCGATGCCGCCTCGATCGCGGCATATATGGCCATGCAGCCGGGCGTCACGACCGCGGGTAGTTCGCCGTATCTCGCCTTTGCGGTGATGAACGACGGGTTGTTCTACGTGCAATTCCTCGATCAAAACCAGCCGGGAGTCGTGCTCGGGACCTCCGCTTCTCCCGCGCGGCGGACCGTTCCGCGGACAATTCATCGCGATCAAAGCGGCGGGACGTTCGTGACGTTGCCGGCCGGCAACGCGTACGTGTTTTCGAACACGGCCGCGTACGGTTCGGTGGCTCCCGAGACCGGTATCGCAAACGCGCTGCGGGCCGCGGGATACAACGCCACGAGCGAGGAGGCGACGGTCGCGAACTTCATGTCGATGAGCGACGCATCGCTTTTCTACACCTTTAACCACTCCGGCATCGTGAGCAGGCCCGGCAAGATCCCGACGACCTTTGCGCTCGCGACGAGCGACATCTTCAACCCCAAGAGCATTCCGCCGGCCTATTTGCCGTTGCTGAGCGCGACGCAGAACGGTAACGTTCCCGCCGGTACCGTGCCACAACTGTTCGTCGGCGGATTCGATGTCAACGGCGCGCCGGTGCATACGTACGGCGTAACGACGCAGTTCTTCGCACAGCAAAGCTCGATCACGTTCGCCTCGGGGGCCCTCGCCTTCGTGAATTCGTGCGAGTCCGCCGATTCGAACTTCATCGCTGCGCTCGTGAGCAAAGGAGTCGGGACCTACATGGGCTGGCCGGCCGAGGCCGGACAGAGTGACGGACGCGAAACCGGGAACTTCTTTTTCGACCGCCTCCTCGGTGAAGGCAACCCGCAGGTCATCTCGGCGTTCTCCGGCGGCCCGGCGGCGGAGAAACCGCCCGAGCGTTCGTTCTCGCTTGCGGAAGTCGCCACGTACGCTTCGAATTTCAAGCGGCAAGACGGCTCGCCGTGGAATATCAACACATCGTGCGTCCTTGCGAACTTTCCGAACGTTTGCTCGGACCTGCAAATCACGGGCGCCATGAACCTGCTGCTCGCGGCTAGCATTCAAGAGGCAATGGTCGACGAATCCTCGAGCACCCTGTACCTTCAAGGCGAGTTCGGCAGCGAGCCGGGAACCGTATCGATCGGCACGACACCTACCGACACGACATCCTTCACCGTGACTCCGGCGTTCACGGCGACCCAGTATCTTTACGCGACGATTCCGCAGGCGGGGAATGGGTCGGCCGGCTACATCGCGGTCTCGAACAACGGCGTCCCGAGCAACGCCGTCCCGCTCACGCTCTACGGACCGATGCACGTGAACCAGAAGTGGCACGTTCCGACGGATGTCCTCGGAGACCAAACGATTACCGCGGATGGGAGCGCGGTCGGAAACTTCTATTTCCGCGGCGACGTGCACTCAATGCGCACGGCCCCCGGCACGACGCCGCAACCGCTCATGTTCGGCGACGACTATGCGAACCAGGGCTCCGTCCTGCTGCCGCAGAGCACGTCGAATGCGGCGCTCGCACTCAATTACGCGTCGCAATTCTCGGTCCAGGCCAACGGCAGCGGTGCGCAAACGTACTGCGCGTCGTTCGGGCCGAACTGCTACACCGGAAGCTTCGTCGGGTGCATGGCCGGACAGCCGTGTTCGATTGCGATCTCCGGGTCGATCAATAACCTTCCCCAAACGGTAACGCCCCCGTGCGGCGATAATCCGTCGTGCCCGTTCGGGCCGGACGGGTCGTGCTTCGAGTCGCCGACGTGTGAATTCAGCTTCGGGTATGGCGCGAACTCGAGCATCATGAAGATCGGACTCGATGCTTCCTATGCGATTACGGCCGCAAGCGGTTCGGGGCCGAGCTGCAACTTCGATCTCGACAATTTCTTCTACATTTATCCGAGCCAACTAGCGGGGACGTGTACGTACGACCTCGGCACGACACCGGGGAAGTATCCGCCGCTGCCGACCACGGCGAGCTGAAACGACGGCACACGTCCCCCTTTCAACGCCAGGGAAGAGCGACGCTCCAAGGAGCAATGCTTATGCAGATATGTGGAATTCCGGCGTACCGGAGTCGCCCGGTTGCTATGGCAGCCCATGGCCCGGGAGTTACCGCCCCGATGTTAAACAAAAAGATGTATCCTCGCGGGAGCCCGCTAGAACGGGCTGAGAGGGCGATGTGTTGTCGCCGACCGCCGAACCTGATCCGGCTAGCACCGGCGTAGGGAGAGACGGTCGCGACGGAGTTGGAGATATGGTATGACCGCGATCGTCGACGGCAAGAAGAACAAGGGCAGCGCGCGCAAGACCTACGCGATCGGCAGCGACCCCACGGTCCGCGTTCCGATGCGCGAGGTATTGCTCACGAACGGCGAGTCGCACGTCGTCTATGATACGAGCGGTCCCTACACGGATCCCGGCATCGTGACGGACGTGCGCCGCGGCCTCGCGCCGATGCGCGCGGGCTGGATCGAGGCGCGCAACGATACCGTGCAGCTCGAACGCGCCTCGTCCGTCTACCGGCTCGGCCGCGAAGCCATGCCCGAACTCGATGTCGTCCGTTTCCATGCAACGCGCCAGCCGCGCCGCGCGAAACCGGGCGCGAACGTCACGCAGATGCACTACGCGCGCCGCGGCGAGATTACGCCCGAGATGGAGTTCGCCGCGATTCGTGAAGGCGTCGAGCCGGAGTTCGTGCGCAGTGAAATCGCGCGAGGGCGCGCGGTGCTGCCGACGAGCATCAACCATCCCGAACTCGAACCCGCGATCATCGGGCGCAACTTCCTCGTGAAGATCAATGCCAACATCGGTAACTCCGCGGTCGCTTCGACCATCGAAGAAGAAGTCGAGAAGATGACCTGGTCGACACGCTGGGGCGCGGACACCGTGATGGACCTCTCCACCGGCAAGAACATCCACGAAACCCGCGAGTGGATCTTGCGTAACGCTGCCGTTCCCATCGGCACGGTGCCAATCTATCAGGCGCTCGAGAAAGTGAACGGCAAGGCGGAAGACCTCACCTGGGAACTCTATCGGGACACGCTGATCGAACAGGCCGAACAAGGCGTCGACTACTTCACGATCCATGCGGGCGTCTTGCTGCGCTATATCCCGCTCACGGCAAAGCGCGTGACCGGTATCGTTTCACGCGGCGGCTCGATCCTTGCAAAGTGGTGCCTCTCGCATCACAAAGAGAATTTTCTGTACGTACATTTCGAAGAGATCTGCGAGATCATGAAAGCGTACGACGTCACGTTCTCGCTCGGCGACGGCTTGCGTCCCGGCTGCCTCGCCGACGCAAACGATGAGGCGCAATTCGGCGAGCTCGATACGCTCGGCGAACTCACGCAGATCGCTTGGAAGCACGACGTCCAGACGATGATCGAGGGCCCCGGCCACGTCCCGATGCACCTCATCAAAGAGAACATGGACCGTCAACTCGAAATATGCAAAGAAGCGCCGTTCTACACGCTCGGTCCGCTCACGACCGATATCGCGCCCGGCTACGATCACATCACGAGCGCCATCGGCGCCGCGATGATCGGCTGGTACGGCACGGCGATGCTCTGCTACGTGACGCCCAAAGAACACCTCGGGCTACCGGACAAACAAGACGTGAAGGACGGCGTGATCGCGTACAAGATCGCGGCCCACGCAGCCGACGTCGCGAAGGGCCACCCGCACGCGCGCCACTGGGACGACGTGCTCTCAAAAGCGCGCTTCGAGTTCCGCTGGGAAGATCAATTCAATCTCTCGCTCGACCCCGAGACGGCGCGCTCGTTCCACGATGAAACGCTGCCGGCCGACGGCGCGAAAGTCGCCCACTTCTGCTCGATGTGCGGCCCGCATTTCTGCTCGATGAAGATCACGCACGAAGTGCGCGAGTACGCCGAGCGCGGCATGGCGGAAAAATCGGCCGAGTTCCTCGAACGCGGCGCCGAGGTTTACGTCGAGGCATAGCCGGCGAAGCGGCGCCTGCCAGGCAGTGAAACTGGGGGCGAACTCGGAACCCCACCCACATGGAGTATCGTCGTCTAGGCCGGTCCGGTTTGATGGTTCCCGAGCTCTGTTTCGGAACGGCAACGTTCGGCGGTGCGGGCGAGATGTTCGCGGCGTGGGGTACGACCGACGTCGCGGAAGCGAGGCGGCTCATCGATATCTGCCTCGAAGCCGGCGTGAATTTCTTCGATACGGCCGACATCTATTCGCACGGCGCGTCCGAGGAGGTCCTCGGCAAGGCGATCGACGGCCGGCGCGATAAAGTGCTGCTCGCGACCAAGGCGACGTTTCGCATGAAGCGCGGCCCGAACGGACTTGGGAGTTCGCGCTATCATTTGATCCGCGCGTGCGAAGCGAGCCTCAAGCGGTTGGGCACGAGCCACGTCGATCTCTATCAGATGCACGCGTTCGATGCGCTCACGCCGATGGACGAGACCCTCTCGGCCCTCGATCATCTCGTGCAAAGCGGCAAAGTCCGCTACATCGGCTGCTCGAATTTCTCCGGCTGGCACCTCATGAAATCCCTATCGATTTCGGAGCGCAACGGCTGGTCGCGCTACGTGACGCACCAGGTCTATTACTCGCTCGTCGGGCGCGACTACGAATGGGAACTGATGCCGCTCGCGCTCGAGGAAGGTATCGGCGCGCTGATCTGGAGCCCGCTCGGCTGGGGCCGCCTCACTGGAAAACTACGGCGCGGTCAACCGAAGCCCGAAACGAGCCGCCTCCCGCTCACGGCAGAGTATGGGCCGCCGGTTTCCGACGAACATCTGTATCGTGTCGTCGATGCGATCGATGAGGTTGCCGCGGAAACGGGAAAGACAGTGCCGCAGATCGCGCTCAACTGGCTGCTCGCGCGTCCCACCGTGAGCAGCATCATCGTCGGCGCGCGCAACGAAGGGCAGTTGCGCGCGAACTTGGAAGCCGTCGGCTGGAAGCTCGCTCCCGAGCAGATCGCGAAGCTCGATGCGGCGAGCGAGGTGACGCTGCCGTATCCGTACTGGCATCAACGCCAGGGTACGGACCGGAATCCGCCGCCGGTGTAAGCTGCCTTCGTACCCGCACCCGGCAACGGCTAGGTTCCCTTTGGCGCGCCGATGTACCGGATGTATTTCAAGAACACCGCGGGCGTCGTCGAGAAGCTGTTCGGGTCGCCGTAGACGGCGTAGAACTCGCTCTTTCCGTCGCGCGCCAGGAAGTGAAACGCGGCGCTCACGTTGCCGCCGGTCACCGGCGTGAAGGTGGGCGGGGCGTTGTACGTCGGCAAGAACGAGCCGATCACGCGTCGCACGCCGGCGTCGAACTGCATCTCTTTGCTTATCTGAAAATCGAGGCTCGGCCGTTCGAGCCACTGGTTCGTGCTCGTTTCGCCGGGGTAACGCGTGGAGTATTGATCTTCGTCTTCCTCGAGCGTGAGGTGCAGGCGAGGCGCCAGTTTGAGCGTCGTAAGATACGTCCACGCATCGAGCTTGCCGTGGTAGTATGGGCCGCCCTGGTATTGGATGTAGGTGGGCGTGGAGGTCGTGTATTTGTATCCGGCGAGGAAGCCGTTCCCATCGAAAGGCAGCAATTCGTCTGCGAACGTGCGCACGGCACTCTCGCTATAGTACGCGTGAACGGTTGTGAGATTCGAGAAATCGAGGTTGACTTGCGCCGACGCATCGTCTTGCGAAGGCGTTCCGGCGCGATCTCCGAGGCCCGCCGCGAAGGCGTTGGCACTGATGTCGTGGAGAATCGTGTTCGCTTTGAACGGGATCGTCTCGGAGGCGTAGCCGTTGAATCCGGCGATGTCGTTCTGCGCGACGAAGCTGTCGGCGGGTGCGAACTGCGGCCCGATGCTCTGATAGTAGACGATCGCCGTTGTCGTAGCCGATGCGTAGCCGGCACCGGTTTCCAAATACGTCGCCAAGTGAGCGTCGGTGACGCTCGCGCCCGTCTCGGTCGCATAGTTGAGGAAGACCAGATCGTGGGAGTGTTGGTTTCCGTAGCCCGTCGCAATGGACGACAGGTCGTCGTGCAGGCCGCCTTGCGCGTTGACGCCGATGCTCTGTAGGTCGATCGAGTAGTTGTGCGCCGGGGTCGAGACACTGTAGTTGACGGTTTCGGCCGCGTCCGTGCGATCCGCGCCGACGGCGTCGAATGCTCCGAACGTCACGGGCCCTTGCGTGCCTTCCACGGCATACCCGTCGCGAAATGTCGGGATGGAGGGAGTATAGAGCAGCAACGGTCCGTTGAGGCTCGCAAAATTGGAGTTGAACGACGATCCCGCCTGAGTAAAGAAGGGCCGGACTTCGCTGTATTGATGCGCGAAGGCCGTCGGCGCGATCGTTTGCTGATCGGTTTCGACGTTGGAAAAATCAGGATGCAAGGATGCAACGAGCGATGCGGTCGGCGTGATCGGCAGCGCGAGGTCGGCGCCGAGACGCGACGTATCGCCGCCGTTCGCGTGCGACGTCGCCTCACCGAGGCCGTAGATTTGGGCGCGCGGCCGGGGTCTCGCGGCTGCCGCAGCCTTCGGGGTTGCCCCGATCTGTTGGATCGTCCCGAAGAACGTGGCGTCGGAGACGCTCGATGCGCGCTCGCTGTAGGCCCACACGTCGAGTGCGTTCGCGTGGACGGTCGCGCGCACGAATTGCGCGCGCCAGTTCTGGAGGCCGCCGCTGCGAATCACCCTGAGCGGGATGCTCAAGGTTACGGAGTATCCCTTCGCCGTGCGTTTGGCCGTAGCGCTCCACTGCGGCGTGTACGCCGAGTTCTCACTCGACGTCTGGTATCGGGTACCGCGCGGATTTGCGAAGAAGGCGTATTGAAACCCGAGCGGTCCGTTCGGCGAGAGATAGACGCCGACGTAATCATCGCTCGTGACGCTCGTACCGTTGGTCTCGGTAGACTCGACGAATCCCTCGTGCTGCGTTACGTCAAAAGCGACGTCGAGCGATGTTCCGTCCTGCGCGACAGCGACGCTCGTCGGCTCGTCGGCTGCGCGCCGGTTCGTGAAATCGCGATCGAGCGTCAAGCGCGTAGCCTTCGCCCAGGAATCGTCGATGGAACCGCTCTGGGACGGAGCCGCGTCGACGACGGGGACGGGAATCGCCGTCGTCTGATCGGCGGCGCCAGCGGGCACGCTCGCAAGCGCCGCGGTCATTACGCATGAAGCGGCGAACGATCGCATGAGGAGATTCCGAAGATACATCAAGTCCCACGTGAGGCAGCGTTGATCGGTTGGTAGATTCGGGGCCCTCGCGTGTACCGGTCATGACCCGGATTTGTTCCACGCAAAAAGAGAGCCGCACGCAACGGCTCCCTTTTTGGCTGCGGCGGATAGCGGTCGCTGCTAGAACGGCGCCTTGTCGACGTACCCGACGATCGGGCAGTTCACGACGAATCCGGACGGTCCGAACGCCTTTCCGTCGGGAGCCGTCAGGTCGCCCTTCCCCGCCGCGGCAAAGACGTCGCCGAGGCCTTTGAGCTGCACGTCCCGATGTGCCGCGATCGCGGCGGGCGACCAGAGGCCGACACTTGCCGCCCATAGCGGGGTGTACGCCGCGGCCGATGGCCCGGCGTTGAATGTCGCGAGCACGTTGAGCGGCGAACCGTCTGAGGGCGCGTTTGCAAGCGTGGCATCGTGCGAGAGGTTGCCGTCGAGTGCGAGATGGGCGAGCCCCTGTGCCTGGGTGTTCGAGGCGCCGGTTTGACCGTTGGCAAGTGCGACAATCGGCGCTTCCGATGATGCTGCCGACGCGTTGAGGGACTTGACGTACGTCGCACGTTCGATTGCGGCGACGCCCGGATCCGATGCCTCCGTGCTCAGATAGACGACGCGCGATCCGTTGAAGAAGCCCTGCGCGAGCAGGATCGTGACCGTTTTCTTATCCGCGGAAATGGCGAGCACGCGATCGCCCGTGTCCGTGTGCGTCGTCGTGTCCGCAGCATCGCCCGTTGCGACGATCGGCGCGTCCAGGGTCGTGCCGTCGGCAAGTTTGACGAACGGCGAGTAGGCGGCATCACCGACGGCACCCGGCGCAGCACCGGCCGGCGGAAAGCCGCTTGCGCTCGGCGTGTAGACGCGCGCCGGGCTGAAGTCCGGAGCACCATTGAATGCGAGGGAGCCCGCGCTGCCCGTTGCGTTCTGGGTGTGCGTCCCCGAAATGCTCGGCGCGAAGCTCACGCGCAGGCGTGTCGCTTCGGCGGCACTCGACGCTTCGGTGATGATGTAGTAGGCGGCTCTGCCATGCGCCGTTCCGCGGTAGAGCGGCAGCGTGACGGTGCCGTTCGTGATGTCGACGGAAATCGTTTCCGGCAACGTGATGTGATCGCGAGGCAGTTCCGCCGCCGCAGCCGGAAGCGCGTTCTGCACCGCAAGCGCGGCTGCGAACGCGCCGCTTGCGAGCAGCGCCCGATTCGCGAAGTTGTTTGACATGATGAAGGTAAGACTCCTTACGGTTCGGCCGATGGCCGGATGATGACGACGCCATGGTGTCATGCCGGGCCGGTCTTTGCTGCAAGGGGACTTACGTTATGTGAGCTACGCCTTGGTTTTGCGCGCATTCGCGGGGAAATGGTGCAAACGCAACGCTCTTCCCGCCCCGCGTGCCGCAACATCGCGCAACCGGATCGATCGCACGCGCGTGCCGTCGTACAGCACGATGTTGTCCGCGTTGATGCTCGGGACGAAGGGAACTGCGGCGCTCGCGCTCGGACCGGCCACGACGATGGAACCCGTCGCCTGGTCCACGTTCGCGTCGTCGGCCATGTAGGCGGTCCCATTTTGATCGACCGCGAGATTTTGCGGATTGTCGAAGCCGCTCGAAGCCTGTCGCACGATCGACGCCGCGTGCGCGCTGAATTCAGTGAGCTCGTGCTCGGTGTCGCGGCCGAGCGTCGAATCGGGTTCCACGATCGCGTTGCTGTTCGCCACGTAGACGTTTCCGGCGGCATCGAAATCGAGACCGGTCGGATTGGAAGCGCCGGTCATCACCTTCGTCTCCGATCCGCTCGCCGGATAGGCGTACAGGCCCGCGTTTGTGTCCGGCGTTTCGTAGGTCCACTCGCCCACGTAGAGCGTGCCGTCGCTCGCGACCGCCATGACGTTGGGAGCGAAATCGGTATTCGGCGCGGCGATCGCTTCCACGATCCTGCGGCTCGGAAGTGCAGAGCCGGCGGGAATCACGTCGTAGCGTACCTGCCCCGACGAATCGTTGTACGGAAGATAGAACGTCCCGTCGCTCGCGACCGTGCCGCCCAAGATCACTTCGCTTTCGTTTGCGTACGTCAGCGTTCGACTCGGCTCGCCCGTTACGCCGGGATCCCAAATATCGTAGATCGCGGTCGCGTTTCCGCTCGCGTCGGAGCCCGCTCCGACGGCGACGAACGTGCCGTTGCGGCCAACGAGGATCAGTTGCGGGAGAGCCGAGGTCGGCGCGTACGCCGCATTCGGTGAGGCCTCGCCGATGGCGTAGCGCGCGAGTGTGACCGTGAAATTGCTGTTGTCGACGAGTGCGTAGACGTTGCCCGCGTCGTCGAGCCCAAAGTAATCTGCCCCGGTCGAGGTTGCGAACGTGTCGGTGCGCGCACCGCTCTGCGAGAAGATGTCGATACCTTTTCCCACGGACGCGAACACCGCGTCGGATGCGATGGCAACCGGCGTGGGGCTTGGCGTGGGTGTGGGTGTCGACGTCGGCCTTGGCGTCGAGGTTGGGCTCGCGGTCGGCGCCGGTGCCGGTGACGGCGTGGGTTGCGGCGTTGCGGTGACGACTGCTGACGGCGATGGCGTGGGGCTCAGAGCGGGGTTTGGTGCCGGTCCGCCGATGGTCGATCCTGCGCCGCAGCCGTCGAGTGCCGCGAGCAAAAACGCGGCAAGAGCGCCGCGGCCGCCTCGAACGAAGGAAGCGCGCATGACTACATCATGCGAAAGCCGTGATCCGCCGCGCCGCCCGCCGCCTCCACGGCCTGCGGCTGATTCTGATTCGCGCGCATCCAGGGCATGAGCCCGCGTAGTTTCTTCCCGACGACTTCGATCGGATGCGCGGCGTTGCGTTTGCGAAATTCGGCGAAACGCGGTTTGCCCGCGGCGTGCTCGGCGACCCATTCTTGCGCGAACGCGCCGGATTGAATCTCCGCGAGAATCTTGCGCATCTCGGCGCGCGTCGCTTCGGTGACGATGCGTTCGCCGCGCGTGTAGTCGCCGTACTTTGCCGTGTTGCTGATCGAATCGCGCATGCCTTCGATACCGCGTGCGTACATCAGATCGACGATGAGCTTCACCTCGTGCAGACATTCGAAGTACGCCATCTCGGGCGCGTAGCCGGCGTCCGTGAGCGTTTCGAAGCCCGCTTTCACGAGCGCCGAGAGTCCGCCGCACAGCACGGCTTGCTCGCCGAAAAGATCGGTCTCGCACTCTTCTTTGAACGTCGTCTCGAGGACACCGGCGCGGCCTCCGCCGATCGCGCACGCATAGGCGAGCGCAACTTCGCGGGTATCGCCCGACGGATCGGCCGCCACGCAGATGAGGCACGGCACGCCGCGGCCACCCTCGTATTCGGTGCGCACCAGATTCCCGGGTCCCTTGGGCGCGCACATGAACACGTTGACGCCCGGCGGCGCGACGATCGTTCCGAAGTGGATCGCGAAACCGTGGGCGAATCCGAGATACGTCCCCGGCCGCAAATGCGGCGCGATCTGACGCATGAAGATGGCGGGCTGCTCTTCGTCGGGGGCGAGGATCATCACGATATCGGCGCGCCCGACCGCATGCTCGATGCTGTCGTGCGGGATGCCGTCTTCGGCGGCCGTGCGCCGCGAGGATGAACCGTCGCGGAGCGCCGCGATCACGTGCAGGCCGCTATCACGCAGGTTTCGCGCGTGGGCGCGGCCCTGGCTGCCGTAGCCGACGATCGCGATCGTCTTGCCTTCGAGTTTTTGGGGATTGACATCGCGGTCGTACAGGGCATTCATCGGGACATCTCCTTATCATCGTTGAGTAATCGGGAAAGCTGTGCGTCGAGCCGGCGCAGAGCGTCCGGAGGTCCGACGAAATCGATCGTAGCGTGGTAATGGGTGTCGCCCGCAGTCACGTTCACGTGCGTGTACGCGCACCCGAGGCGATTGGTGAGCCCGATAATGCGCTCCAAGAGCCGCCAATCGTGCATCACGAGGGAAAGCGTCATAGTGCAGCCGCCTTACGCGACAATAGCCTCCACCGTAGGGGCGCGTTCCATCGCGTCGTCGACTGTCGCGCCGGGGGGGATGAGCGGCCACACGTTTTCCGCCGGGAAGCAGGCGCAGTGCAAGAGTGCGGGCTCGCCCGGCCGCAAGAAGCGCTCGAGCGCGTCGCGCAGTTCGCCCGCATCTTGGACCCGTTCGGAACGGATGCCGTAGGCGTTCGCGATCATAACGAAATCGGGGTTGTCGCTCAGATCGGTGTGCGAATAACGGCGCTCGTAGAACAGCTCCTGCCATTGGCGCACCATGCCGAGCCGCTGGTTATCGATCAGCAAAATCTTCACGGGCAGTTCGTAGCGGCGCAGCGTCGCAAGCTCGGGCAGCGACATCTGGAAACCGCCGTCGCCGCAGATGGCAACGACGTGGCGTGAGCGATGAGCGAACTGCGCGCCGATGGCGGCGGGCAAGCCGAAACCCATCGAGCCGAGACCGGCCGAGGTAATGAAGTTGCGCGGGTGAATTGCGCGCTGCCGCTGCGCGGCCCACATCTGATGTTGGCCGACATCGGTCGCGACGATCGTGTCGTCGGGGGCGACCGCGAAAAACGCATCCAGCACGTCGGTGGCCGAAAGCTCCCCGTGGGGCGCGCGATCGGCCGGCAGCGCGCCGCCGAGTTCGGCGGCTTCCGCGGCCCAGCCGGAAAACGTCGGCATCGTCTCGCGCGAGAGCCGGCGCACCAGCCGCTCCAGCGTTTGGCGCAGGTCGCCGCGCAAGCCGACCGCGATCGGAATGATTTTTCCGAACTCCGAGGCGTCGACATCGGCGTGGATGATCTTGGCATTGCGGGCGAACTTATCGGGCTTGCCGGTGACGCGATCGTCGAATCGCATCCCGAGCGCCAGCAGCACGTCGGCCTGGCTTACGGCGAGGTTCGCGGCTTTCCAGCCGTGCATACCGAGCATGCCGAGGAACCGCGGGTCGCCCGGCCGGGCGCAACCGAGCCCGTTGATGGTCGCCGCGTGCGGCACCTCGAGCATTGCCATCAGTTCGCGGAACAGGTACACCGCGTTCGCACTGCGCGCGCCGCCCCCCACGATTGCGACCGGGCGCTTCGCCGAACGCAGTAGCGCGATCGTCTCCGCGAACGCCGCGTCGTCCGGGTATTCGGAGGATGTCGAGATCGGCCGCGCTGCAAAGGGATCCATCCGCGGGCAGGCGGCTTTGAGAATGTCCGTCGGAATGTCCACGAGCACGGGCCCCGGACGTGGCCCGCGCGCGACCCGGAAGGCGGCGCGCAGGATGCGCTCGAGATCCCCGACGTCGCGCACGCACACGCTGCGCTTGGTAACGGGACCCATGATCGAGGTGACGTCGGCTTCTTGGAAGCCGTCGGTTCCCATCAGCGTCGTGCGAACTTGGCCCGTGATCGCGACGATCGGAATCGAATCCATCAGGGCATCGAGGATGCCGGTGACAAGGTTCGTGGCGCCGGGCCCCGAGGTGGCGAAGCAAACGCCGACGCGACCGCTCGCCCGCGCATATCCGCCTGCCGCGAAGGCTGCCGCGGCTTCGTGCCGGGTGAGGACGTGCTCGATCGGATGGGTGTAGAGCGCATCGTAGAGCGGCATGTTCGCGCCGCCCGGGTACCCGAACACGACCTCGACGCCTTCATCGGCGAGGATATCGAGGACGAGTTGGGCTCCGGTCGATTGCGCCGGTTGTTGCACGAGTGGGGCTCCCTTGAATAAAAACGCCCCCCGCCGTTCGGCGGGAGGCTTCGCATCGCATCGTGTCGCGAAAGCTACCTACGCCGAACCAGTGGTTCGCGAATAAGGCTAACGACGACGAGAAGAAGTACGCGTGACATCTGTGTAGTGTTTTACCGTGCGGCCCATGAAGATGTCAACCTATCGGACATTGGAACTATCTTTCATTCGCATTGCGAAAACAATGGTGCTCGAAATTCCGCAGTGAAGTGTGAAGCCGTGGCCAAAGCGATGCGGACCACCCGATACAGAAGATATCGGGTCGTCGCGCCGCTCTTCTGAGGAACCGCAGCGCTGTCAATACCAGCAAATGACCGTTTGGTCAGGAGTTCGAATGCCGCTGCGAGCTTGACGGCGCGGCCGGGAGCATGTTAAGGTCCGCCACAGATGAACGGC
>Ga0302326_10005195_pt1 | contig 29721 bp, 19 predicted proteins | sample Palsa_T0_3_FD_202264 | JGI IMG/M metagenome (GOLD analysis project Ga0302326, IMG submission 202264) | Peat permafrost microbial communities from Stordalen Mire near Abisko, Sweden - Palsa_T0_3 | ecosystem: Environmental > Terrestrial > Soil > Palsa > Peat permafrost | place: Sweden: Abisko... | reverse complement strand
CGTGCCGTCGTTGAGGTAACCAACGCCCTGGCCTTTGTCCTTGCCTTCGCGCACCACGCGCAGTGAGAAAGTCTCCCCGGGCAGAATGACGGGCTTGAGCGCGTTGGCTAATTCATTCAAATTGACGTAGAGGATGGACTGCAATTCAGCCACTTTGCCCAGATTGTAATCGTTGGTGTAGAGCTTGGCGCCCAGGGAGCGCGCCAGGCGCAACAGTTTGGCATCGACCTCGCTCTCCTCGGGAAAATCGGCGTCATGAATCTTGATTTCGTTGGTCTTGAGTTGCCGCAGCTTGCTCAGCATATCCAGACCTCGCCGCCCGCGCGCGCGGATGACCGGGTCGTTCGAATCGGCGATTTGCTGCAATTCGTGCAGGACAAACTGCGGCACCACCAGCGTCCCTTCAATGAAATTGGCCTCGATGAGATCGGCGATGCGGCCGTCAATAATAACGCTGGTATCCAGCAGCAACAGGCTTTCCGGTTTGGTTTGCGGCGCGAATCGCACATAGGGAATAATCAGGGAGAAGTCCTCCTTGTTGCTGCGCATCGCCAGGACCATGCCAAGGTAGCTGAAGCAAAGGAACAAACCCAGCCGGATGATGCGCCGTTGCGGATCGTCGGCGTCGGCAAAGAGGCCGGAGCGGTCAATCAGGCCGGCCACCAGCGCGCCCAGGAAAAGTCCAAATGTGGCGGCGGAAAAAGCGCGCAGGGAAAAGCCCTTGAGCATTTCATCCATCGCGACACACAAGCTGCCCAGGCCGAAGCCGATGATCAGGCCGCTCATGCCATTGTTGACCCATTCTGGACGCACCTGGCTGATTTCGTAGCCGGCGACGGTACACATCACCAGGAAGAAAATGCGGATGGTCCAAATCGGTCTCATGTTCATCAATTCGCGCCGGAAATTTCAATGCGGCGGCGCCGGATTCTTCTCACTTTTTTCGGTCTGTTTCGGCTTCCACAGCATCTTCCAAATGCCTTTCTGATCCAGATTGCTGCCAAAGACGGCAAACGAGGCGGCCATGGCGTTGGCATTGCTGATCAACGACGCGGTCGAGGCTTTCATCTCATCATCTTTCAACAGGCCGCCCACCACCCCTTTGCCAGCTTGCAGGTCAGCCGCAACTTGCTTGAAGGAGGCCGAAGTGTCACGCAAGTTCTGAACCGTGGCGTCCAGTCCAGGCCGGTTGGTCGTCACCAGAAGGTCCAAATCGGCCGCCACGAGTCTGGCCTTCTCCGAAAAATCCAGCAGGTTGGTTACGGCCTGATCCACTGCCGGAGTGTTGGAATGGATCAAATCTTTTGCGTCCTGGGCCATCTGGCGGACGCTGGTCACCATCGCCTCCACGTTGCTCAAGCCCACGTTCAAGTTGCTCAACGATTGGTCCGAGAGAATGGTCTGGTTGAGATTGCTGACGGCCAGGTTGATGCCGCTGGTCGTGATCTTGAACTGGTCCAGCAGCCCCGAAACCGATTTCACGGCGGCCTGCATGTTCATGGGACTTTCGCCCTGCACAATCGCGTCGTTCTGCCAAAACGCGGCGTTCGGGTCGGGCGAGGGCGTCACCTCAATGTATTGGTCGCCCAGAAAGCCAAGGGCATCAATGTGGATCACCGCGTTGGTGCGGATTTTATATTTCGCCAGGATGCTGGCGGTGACTTGGACGGAGCGTCCGTCCGGCATCAATTCCACGCCGGAAGCCTTGCCGATGGGCACCCCGGACATCATGACATCGGCGGTGGGTTTAAGACCGGCCGCAGTGGGCAGCACGATGCGCAAAGTGTACGTGCGCTCGAAAAAAGTCACCCCCCGGCTGAAACTGAGCACCAACACGGCCAGCAGCGTCAGTCCGGCGGCCACAAACAGCCCCACTTTCAGGGCAATGTGCGAATCTTTCATAGTTCAATTTGCTCCTGTGCGTCCGCGATTCCGTTGACGAAACGGTAAATCACCGGGTCGGTCGATTGAAAAAGCGCCTCCGGCGTCTGGTCAGCGTAAATGCGGCCTTCGTGCAACATCAAAATCCGCTTTCCAATCCGCCGCGCGCTGCGCATGTCGTGCGTCACGGCGATGGAGGTGACCTTGAATTGTTGCACCACGCGGATGATTAAATGATCGATGGCATCCGACGCAATCGGATCAAGCCCGGTGGTCGGTTCGTCGTAAAGCAAAATATCGGGGCGATAAATAATGGCGCGGGCCAGGCCGACGCGCTTTCTCATGCCGCCGGAAAGTTCCCCCGGCCATTTTTTCTGAATGCCCTTCAAACCAACCACGTCCAGCACCTCCTCCACCCGATGATCGATTTCCTGCTGCGAAAAACGTTTTTCGCGGTTGAGCACGAAGGCGATGTTATCCTCCACATTGAGGGAGTCGAAGAGCGCGGCGCCCTGGAACAACATGCCGAACTGGCGTCGGACGGGCAGGAGTTGCCGCTCATCCAGCCCGGCGATATTGACGCCGCCGACGATGACTTCCCCCGAGTCGGGCATGAGCAGGCCGACCAGGTGCTTGAGCAGGACGCTCTTGCCGCCGCCGCTGATGCCGATGATGGTCAGGGCTTCGCCGCGTTCGACCGAGAAGGTCACACCTTGCAGCACGGGCAGCGCGCCGAAATTCTTTTTCACGTCACGCACCTCGATAATCATGGCAGCAACTTGTTGAGCACCAGCGTCAAAAAGAAATTGCTGATGAGGATGGTGATGGAGGAATAGACCACGGCCTCGGTGGTGGCCCGGCCCACCCCTTCGGCCCCTTCCGGGCAATTCAAGCCCTTGTCGCAGGCGATGACGGCGATGATCGCGCCGAAGACGAACGTCTTGATCATGCCCGTCATCACGTCGTTCATGTTGGTGTAATGAACCATATTGTACCAGAGATAGGTCGGGTTGATCCCCAACAGGCAGGCTCCGACCAGAAAACCGGCAAAAATACCAATGCAGACTGAACCGGCGTTGAGCACCGGCATGACCAGCAGCATGGCCAGGAAGCGCGGCACGACCAGGTAATCAATCGGATGGGCGGCCAGCGTGCGGAGGGCGTCGATCTGTTCGGTCACGCGCATGGTGCCCAATTCAGCCGCGATGGCCGCGCCCACTCGTCCGGCCACCATCAAACTGGTCAGCACCGGCCCCAACTGGCTGACCATGCCCACGCTGACCACCGCCAGCGTGGCCGTGTCCATTTTGACCTTGTGAAACTCCTGATACGTTTGGGCGCACAGCACCATGCCCGTGAAAGCGCCGGTGATGGTGACCACCGACTGCGATTTGACGCCGATGAAATACATCTGATAAAGGACATCGCGCCCAACCGGCCTGACCTTGCCCAGGGAAGAGAAAATATCGCGGCACAGCAACGCGCCGCGGCCCAAGCCCCTAAACCATTCGATGGCAAATTGTTTGGCCGAACTTGTCATTCAGACGGGAGCCAAAGTAAATGGCCCCGCCGTCAATTGCCAGCGGAGAAATAAATCTTCTTGGTAGAGTAGCCCGCTAGGGAGAAGGGAAGGGGATCGATGGATTGATCGGAGCCGAAGTGCGCGCTTGCACCCAGTTCAAATCCTTTAGATCAGCCGCAGTGTCGGCCGTTGGCTGGTTCGCGCCCTCGTAATTTATTTCCGGCACATATCCGTTTTGCACATAGGTGAGCGTTGACATGAGACGACCCACCCATTTATGAATCTCCGCGTGGCCGTCGGCAAAGGAAAATGAGCCTGCGCCGTTATGCAAGTTGCTCGGCACATCAATCCATGCGCCCCCTCCAAGGCCTGTTTGGCCAATTTGAACCGCTAAGGTGGAGTCATTGATTGAATCCGGATGCTCCTCCGCAAAGACGAACAAGGTCGTAGGCTTGGGCCGGACCATTTGCGAAAGCTTTTGGTAAGTAAAGCCATAGTCCTGGCAGTCGTTATCCCCACCCGCCCCTGGGAGCCATTGGCCGGTGACGTGCTGATCTGCCTGGCCGTACAGGCAACCGGTCGTCACTCCAGTCCAACAAGTGCCGATAGCCTGATTGGCGGAGTAACTGCGGATACGCGCAACACCACCCACCACGCTCGGATCCGCCGGGCACCTGTAAATGGAGGGATCCTTGATATAAGGGGTAAAAAATGAATTATATGGGGAATAAGCGTTGGGATTGCTGCCGGGAGCGGGGCTGGTGATGAGGTATTGCCAGTTCGTATTGGCTGGATTGTTGGTAGTCCAACTCATCGGGTCCTGGACCCAATCCGGCTCCCCCGGCTGGTTCGGAAACCAAAGTCCCACGTTGTCTGTGGCGTACATTTGCGCGGCGAGGATCAATTGCCTTATGTTGTTCAAACACTTGGCGCCCTGAGACTGACCCGCGGCGCGCGCCACGGCGGGCAGCAGCAAAGCGGCCAGCATGGCGACGGTTGCGATGATGGCCAAAAGTTCAGTGATGGTGAAACCGCCGGAATCTTTGATTTCACGACTTGTCTGTTTTTCCAATGTTTTCATAATAAGAGGTTGTCAGCCATTCGCGTGATTCTTTCAAAACGATACGATCCGGTAGAACCGCTGGGCGGGGTCGGGTGAATAGTCAATGATAAAACCCTGGTTGCCCAGCACGGTGGCGGAGTTGGTGAAAGACGACCATTGGAGGTCGGTCAAATTGGTCTTGTATTCCACTTGGTAGCCTACACCGGGTGTCGAAGACCAGATCAGCGTCACGGGTTGATTGGTGGAAAACTGGCCGGTGGATGTTCCCAGGGTCAGGCCCGTGAACGCAAGCGGCGGGGCGGCGTTGCTGGGTTCGTACCAGGCGTTGGTTGACAATGCGAGGGCAAAGATGTCGCTTGCTTCGTTAAAATCATCCACCGCGAGGTCCGATGCCCAACTCTCGAAGAATAAGGACTGCCCATCGGCGCTGAAGAACGGGGACAGGGACTGTCCGTTGGCGGAGCGGGCGCCGAACCGACTCACGCTGATAAGCGTCGTCCCACCTGTCAATCGGTCGTAGAAAAAGATGTCGGGATCGCCATTGGCGTCGCCCGGCACCAAATTGGTGGCGGCACTGCGGTAGGCCACAAAACGCCCGCTGGCGCTGATGGCTGGAGAATCGCTGGCGCCATTGCCGCCCGCAGAAGAATTGTAGGCTTGGCTGACCAGGATATTCGAGGAATTCTGGAATTCATACAAATACACCTGGTTCGTGCCGTTGCTGTCCTTGGTCAGGTGGACCAGGAATTGATCGCCGACGTTGAACTGACATCGCGAGTGGGAGGTGGCGATAATGGCGCCCAGCAGCCAGTTGGTTCGGGCCGAAAGGTTCACACCATAGCTACCGCTTGCCGTGTCGTACGCAGCAAACTGTGCGTCCGTGCTGATGGCAAGGTCCGTAGGGATCACGCTTGAGATGATCTTGGTGGCGAGACGGGTCGAAGCAGTCCAAAGGGAAAGTTGATAAGGGGTGGTGCTGAGCATCGGGACATAGACGATGTTGCTGCCGTCGGGCGTCATGGCCGCCACGGTCGCGCCGTTTGTGCTCAGGGCGTACGTGACGCCCGACTGTATGTTCCGCCAAAACAAGTTGGAATTCTGAAGGCCGGTGTTGGTGGTGAGGTTTTTCGCCAGGCTAAAAAACAGCACGCGCTGGCCGTCCGAGCTGATTTGGGCCAAGTCAGAACCAGCGTTGCCTTCGCCGTTGCCCGTGAAATCCTGGCTGACCAGCGTCGTCGTGCCTGCCTGCAGGTCGCGCAGGAAAATATCGGAAGCGTTGTTGGTGTCTTTGGCAATGAGGTTGGTGGCGTAACTTGTGAAAGCGACGTAACGGCCGTTGCCACTGATGGCCGGCGCGGAGGAAGGCCCGCTGCCCGATGACAAACCGGAAACGCTGACCGAGACCAGCGTGTTGGTGCCGCTAACCATGTCATGCACATACACATCCGGGCAGCCGTTGGTATCGATGCTGACAATGCCGTCGGCTTGCGTGGTGAACGCGACGTATTGGCCGTTGGAACTAATTCCGTAAGCACTGAGGTCGCTTGAGTTGAGCGGCGTGACGGAAGGCAAAGTGGGCGAAGGCGTAGAAATGATCTCCGTCGTATTGGAGGCAAAATTTCGCAGGAAGGCGTCGTTTTTGTAAGGATTGATGCTCAAGGAACCATCCAGGCAATCGAACGCCAGCACGCTGCCGTCGGCGCTTAAATGGAACGGCAGCATGATAAATGAAATGGGAGCGCTGCCGTTGGGGATCATATCCGCCAATTGGACGGTGTTCGAGGCGGTGTCGCGCAAATAACAATGAAAGGAGCCGTTGCTGTTGGTGGTGAGAGATATTTCGTCGCTGGTGAAGGCGACGTATCGCCCGGTCTGATCCAGTCGCGGGAAGTCGCACTGAGCGCCTATCGTGCCGCCGCTGATCAACGACGCGGTGCCGCTTTGGGCGTTCCACAATTGAATGGACGCTCCCCCGGAAGAATCCGCCAAGGTGTAGGCCACAAATTGGCCATTGGCGCTGATATCGATATTGCGCGCCGCTGTATCCAGCGAGGCGGGCACTGCGCCGTTGGTGGCGATGTCCACCGAGAGACCCGAAGCGACATTGTAGAGGAAGACCAGCCCGGCCGGGGTTCCGCCGGTGGCTTGATAGGCGATCCATTGGCCATTGGTGCTCATGGCGTAATTGGCGGCGGCGGCCGAGGAATTGACTTTTTGTGCGTTGGTGCTGACCCAGATGGTGGTCGCTTGGACGAGATCGCGGAGATAGAGTTGACCGGCATTGGTGACGTTCGTGACCAGGCCTATGGCCGTGCTGTAAAACGCCACGTAACGGCCATCGGCGGAAAGAATCGGCTCTTCGGAACTGCTGCCGGTTGTGAGAGGCGTGCCGGTCGTGCCGGTAAATGTCTGGGCGCCGGGGCTGGCCAGTGTCGTCACGCCAAGTTGCAAATCTCGCACAAAAACATCCGGGATTCCATTCGTGTCTCCCGCGTCCAGATTACTGGCGGCGCTGACAAACGCGACATACCGGCCATCCGGCGTGATGGTGGCATCGCGCGAATAGGCGTTGCCAATCGAGCCATTGGTGCTGACGCTCACCAGCGTCGTAATATTGTTGACGGTATCCCGCACAAAAATATCAGTCGCCGCGTTGGTGTCCCCGGTAATGAGATCGGAGGCGAGGCTTTCAAAAACCGCAAATTGGCCGTTGGTCGAGATGGCGCTCGGAAACGAATCGCCATTGCCGCCCGCGATGCCGCTGCCATTGACGCTTACCAGGGTGGTCATCCCGAGTTGCCGGTCACGAAGAAAAACATTCATGTGCGCCGGCGCAGCCTCCAGCATCGGCCCTCCGCCTGGTTCGACAATAAGATTGGCCGCCGTGCTGGCGAACAGGACGTATCGCCCGTTAGCTGATACGATGGGAGTAAAAGAAGACCCGCCACCTACAGTAGAAATAACCGCCGACGGGAGGAGTTGACTGACAATGGGGGTGGAAGCCATCGCTGACAAGTTCAAGAAAAAAAGAGTCGCCACCGTGATGTTGATCACCAGAAAACTCGCGTTTGTTTGCTGTTTCATAAACTATTGCCAAGCTCCTTTCAACGATTTACGAGAGGATTTGAACAAAATCAAGCCTGCATGTCCAGCAAATACTTTGAAGAATGTGAAATTGGCACAGTAATATTATGGGGCATTCATTCATTATAATCAAATGTAAGTTGCTCGCCATCAAGGCCAAAGCGGGTCACGGCGGCGCTCTAAAAACGTACTGACAGCAAAAAGGGGGCTTTTTTTGGCCATTTTGGCAGGAAAACGGGGGGTTGGCGCGAAAGAAAAAGCACTTTATTTTGCACTTTTGCACGTTTTGTTGGATTTTTGCTTCAGTAAGTCATTGTCTGTCAGTATCTTCCAGAAAATTTGCGCCTCGAAAAAAAATCGTGCCGAAAAACCTACCGTAGGTTTTTTAATTTTGAGGAGCTGTGCCATCATGAGCGCATGAATATTATAAATGATCGTAAAGAGCCAGCGATGCTGGCGAATGCCCGTCGGCGCTGCCATCGCGTGTGTTTCACGCATGTTCTGGGCGGCTGCCCGGCGCTTCGCCCGCAACCCGACCTAAGCCGTTTTCAATCCGACCTTCATCCGGCCTTGATCCGACCTAATCCCACCTAATCCCACCTAATCCCACCAAATGGCCAAAAAAAATCTTACGATGGATCAGAAAGGGGAATTGGACTTTCACAAAAGACAGGTTTACGGTGAACGCAATTGTAAATGAGACACATTGAGAATTACCGCGGGCTGCTGGTCGCTTTGGCGGTTTTGTGCATGACCCGCACCGCGCTGGGACAAGTCGATCCCGATTTGCGTGAATTGCTTCAATCCGGCTTGAACCAATCTTTCCATGGGGCCGCGCCCGTGGCCGCCTACGGGTATTATTACCTGAATGAACCGAATTTCCACCACACCAACGTCACGCTGCGCCTGGCCCTGGCGCCGGTCTATATGGATTCGGAAGTGGGTTTGGTCGGGTTGCTGGGGCCGCATACGGACTTGGGCATCGGTCTGGCGGGCGGCGGATTTGCCGACAATTATTATGAGTTCGAGCGGGGCAAATATCTGCCCAACGAGTCTTTCATGGGCGACAGCGGCGAAGGGTCTGTCTCGCTCTATCATACGTTCGATCCTGGAAAGCGCATTCCGTTGTTCGGCGTGCTGCGCATCAAGGAACATTACTCCGTCTATCAACGAACCGATCAGCTTGCCTCGGACTTCACTCTGCCGCGCGACCATTCGTCCTTGGATTGGCGGGCGGGCTTGCGCCTGGGCGGACGCGAGCCTTTGCTCACGCCGGAACTGGCCGGAGAAATTTCCGCCTGGTACGAAGGGCAGTATCGGGGGCCGGCCGGCGGCTACGGCTTCGACGACGACCGGGAGGTGGCGCCGATTTCGGAATTGTTCTGGATGCGCGTGTTGCTGATTTATACGATGGGGTCAAAACAAAGCTTCGATGTCAACTTCACCGCCGGAACCAGCGGAAACGCCGACCGCTTCAGCGCCTACCGTCTGGGGGGGATGCTGCCGCAGGCCTCGGAATTTCCGCTTTCAATTCCGGGATATTTTTACCAGGAACTGAGCGCGCGCAATTTCATTTCCTTCAACGGGGCCTACACCATTCCGCTGACGGCGGACAAAAGCTGGCGCATCACTCCCATGGGCGGGCTGGCGGTGGTGGATTATTTGCCGGGCACGCAGCAGCCCGGGGCTTTTAATTCCGGCGCTGGAGTGGGCATCGGATACAAGGCGCACTCCGGCAATTGGCAGCTCCTAGCCACTTACGGATACGGGTTTGAGGCCGTTCGCTCCTCTGGCCGCGGTGCTCAGGCAGTTGGCATCTTCCTTGAAATCAACCTTCATGCCAGGAAGCCTAACGAACCACCATATCTGGATCGCGCAGTTGGATACTTGTCAGACCACTTATGACGCTTGGTTCAACCCGCCTGAAGGTGGAAAATCAAGATCAACGCCGCAATGGCGCAAATGCCCGCTGTAAAACTAAGAACGACAATTTTCTTCTCGTGTTTCATGATCTCGCCCAGCACCGCATGAGCGGCCAGGAAGATGAACCCGCCGCCGGCGTGCGCCAAGGCCAGGTCCACCCAGAGATTGGAAACATTGCGGAAAACAAACCAGCCCAGCAGGCCGCCCAAAATGGTGGTTGATTCCACCGCCGCCACAAGCCAGAGCATCCGCCCTCGACTGTAACCCGCCCCCAAAAGCAATGACCCCAACGCCAATCCTTCCGGCGCTTTATGCACGCAAATGGCCATCGTGACCGACATATCGAGCCAATGGGTGGAAATTGGGCCGGCGGCCAGGGCCAGGCCATCCACCGTGCAATGGATCGCCAGGGCCACCATCATGGCCAGAGCGATTTCGGCAAACCGGTGCGTCGCCGCCTCGTCGAAGTGGCTGGCCGCGCAGGCCGGGCAAACGTGGAAGAGATATTTGCTGATAATGGCGAACAGCACGTAGCCCGAGACGCCCGCGAGCAGGAATTGCCACGGGGCCAATCCCTTCCAACACTCCGGCGCGATGGCAAATAGGGTCACGCCTAAAAGCGTTCCCGCGCCAAGGCTGATGAGCGCGCACAACTGCTTATGGGTTCGGCCCACCAGCGCGCTGAGCAAGCCGCCGCCCAGAGCTACGCCGAAGGCCACGAGGGTGCTGATCACTATGGGTGCCACGGCGTTCAAATCAAAATTTCATCCAATCTATCATGCGTGATCCCCGTTCCGCGTCAAGTTGAATGGCCGGCTGTTTGGCGCTTTTTTTCCTTTCGTAATCGTAATCGTAATCGTTTTCGCACCGATCGATTACGATTACGATTACGATTACGATTAGGACAGGAGATGCCCCAAAACAGCCGCACTCACCCATATCCCCAGGCGCGGCAAAATGGTTCCAGCGCGGGCAGAATGGGCGCCAGGTGTTTTTCATAGGCGCGCCAACGCGCCACGGAACGTTGATAGACCGGACGCGTCACATCCTGGTAAGTCGGCGAATACAACTGCCTGGAGCCGCTCTTTTCGTAATATCGCTCCTGCTCAGGCTGCCATGGCAGGCCGAGAAACTCCGTCACGCGGCGACCCTCCTTGGGCAGGTCGGCCACGATGTCCTCATAACGCGTTTCAATCCAGGCAAAGCCTGGCCATTCCCGTACGGCCAGCCAGATGCCCATGAGATCGGAATAATGTTTGGCCAGGCGGTCGAGGGTGAGGAAATTCACATTGGCCGCATTGAGCGGGATGTTTTGGAAATAACAACTAAGCACCACGTCGCGCGGGTCGCGCAGGGCGATGAGGACACGCAATTCTGGAAAGACCCGCAGCCACACCGGCAGCCGCGCGGTGGGAGAGGGGTTCTTGTCGATCAGCATCTTGCCGGCCGCGTCCATCCCCAAGTCATCCCGTAAAGCCTGGATGTAGTGCCGGCGCAAGACATTGACGCGCGCGCTGGAAAGCTCGCTGGATTTGTGGAACTCCGGTTGCAGGACTTCCAAAAAGGCCGCCGATTCGTCCACCGCCGCCACGCCGGTGTGGGCGTCGAGGATTTTCTCCAGCAAGGTCGTCCCGCTCCGGGGATGCCCTCCCAGGAACGCCAGCGGCGGGATGGGTTCGCGTTTGCGCAGCGGGAAAAACTTCGCCCAGATATCGAGAATGTTTTTTGGCCGGCTGGCGGTGAAACGCCGGATGCTCTCCGCACTCTGGTCATATCCTCGCATCAGCAACCGGGCGTCCGCCAGGGCCAGCACCATTTCCTTGGCCTCTTTGAGCAGGACCATCGCTTCATCGAAGCGATCCGTGCGATCCAGCACCTGGGCCAATTCATAGCGGGCGGCGTAACGCACAAAGGGATGCCGGGGATCGGACGCGATCAAGTCGCGCAAACCGCGTTCGGCCTCTGGCAATCGGCCCTCGCGCCTATCCAGGACGGCCAGGAAATAGCGGGCCTGATCGTCCTTTGGATCGATGGTCAGGCATTCGTGGACGGCGGCGCGGGCTTCCGCCAGACGGTGATTTTTTTCCTGGAGCACGGCCAGGCTGATGCGGGGATTGATGCCGCGCGGGTCAGCGGCGGCGGCTTGGAGGAAGCAGGCGCGGGCTGCTTCCGGGCGGCGCAAGGCGTCGTATTGGTGGCCCACCATACCCACCAACTCGGCGTTATGCGGATCGGTGGTGACCGCTTTGTTCCAGGCGCGATCAGCCAGGGCCATCTGGCGGCATTTGAAGGCCGCGTTGCCATATTCGTACCAAAGGACGGCCGCGCCCGGGCTTTGGCGGACCAATCTCTCATAAACGGGCAACGCCCCGGCGTAATCGCCGTTGAGGAGAAGCTCCCTGGCTCGAATAAGATCGTTATGAGATTGGCCCGCCATCATGAAGAGCGCTGGCTCAACTTGCGGCAGCAGACGCGCCGTGACAAGACTTTAACAGGGCAGTAAAGAAATATATTGAATTCCCACTAATATATGGTAGTCTAACCTCCATGCACTGCACATACGACAGAAGTTCTGGTCTTTGGTTGCGGTTGGCCGCGCTGGACGAATTTCGAACTGCGCTAGTCCAGGCGAGGCTCGTCCGCGTTCGCAAGAGTTGATGTGCGCCCAATTTTAACAGAAAAAACAAGACAATCACTTGACGTGCCGGGCAGCCGTGTGGTTGAATGGCGCTGCTTTCCCCCCAGAAAGCAAATGAGAATAGCAACCGTGGTTTTGGCCTGATTTGCAGTTCGCAATAAATGCGAAAAGAAACAAGAAAAATAATTGTATGAAAAGATCGCCTGGTTTGGTAAACAGTTCCCGCAATAAAAAAGTCGCCTGCACCGTCTCGGCGGCCGCTCTCATGCTTGGGGTTAGCTCGGCTGCAACCATTGGCCTGCACTTCCAGGATAATTACTGTGGGTCCGCCCGGTATTCGGGCTACCCGATCACGTTGACCGCTTTTGGAGTTGCCTCCAACGGCTGGCAGAGTCTGCTGGAAATGAACACCGGCTATAGCTCTTGTTCCGGCCCGCTGGGCTACAATTTGAACGAGGTGATCGATACCACGACTTCGACCAATGGATTGAATCCCCTCCCCAATGGTTCTCTCAATGTGTCCTGGTTCGGGCCGACGGCCAATTTTTGCCCTTTTGGCGGTTACGCCGGATCGCCTCCCAACTACTACACCAAGGGCGGACCCCTCACAACTCCAGTCACAGGCGAAGAGGAGGTCTATGCCACATTTATTCGAGACGGCATCAATTTCGGTCCTGGCGAAAGCGGCGGGAATAATGACCAGCCCGGCTACTTGGTGGATATTACAGGCTTGAAGAGTCTTTTCACAAATTCGTCTTTTGTGGTGGAAACGATGGCCTCTGGCGACTCCATCGAAACCCTGACCAATGTGATGGTCATCGATGTGACAAATTCGTTGACCAATTTCGTGAGCTATCCCAATACTCCCCCTGTCAAGAACTCCGAAGGCACGTCGTATTATCAAGGAACAGGGGGTGGCCTCAGCACGGGCAGCGCCCCGCTCAACACCGATCACATCCAGATTATGAGCGTGCAGCCGGTGCATGTCGCGGGTGAATATAACCACGCTGGCACTATTTGCGGGTTTATCATCACCGACAAGCCGGTGGTTTCGATGTCGCCCCAAACGATTCCCTTGGCCGGTCCCGGAGACACGGTTGCCCTGAGCGCTTATGCCATCGGAGTGCCGCCTCTATCCTACCAGTGGCAGTTGAATGGCAAGAGCATCGTCGGCGCCACCAATTTATCCTATTCGTTCACCAACCTCAGTCTGACCTATGGCGGGAGTTATGATTTGGTGGTGACGAATGTTTACGGCGCCGCCACCAGCGCGGTTTCGGTTGTGACGGAGGACTTTATCGCCCTGGGTCCGACGAATGGCGTCGTCTATGATACCAATCCTGACCACCCCCAAAATAACGGCGTGGACACGGGGGCGACCTGGGTTGCCTCCAGTTCTGACGGCTCCGTCACCCGAACCGGCGTGATGGGTTTTGTGGCGACCAATGCGGACGGCATCACGGTTCAAGACAAAGCCAGCTTCGATGGCCCCACTGGAACCATTACATTCTGGATGCGGTCGGCGGGGACTGACCAGACCGCGAGCGGCACCGCCGGAGCATCGATCTTTTGCCGGCCCGTCGGCGGCATTGGCAATAGTTCCGATGACTTTATTATTGCGCAGTTGGACGGCTCCCCTGGCACGCTTTACTTCGAAGCGCCGAGTTTTAACAACATCTTCACCAGCGTCAGCGGCGTGTCCGATAACTTGTGGCATTTCGTGGCGCTGACTTTCGATCAATCCAGCACCGGCGGCGCCGCCTTTTACATCGACGGCTCCTTCCAGGCAACCAATGCCAATTCCCTCAATTGGACATGGCCGACAGGGAACCCGCTGGAGATCGGGTACAGTTCAGACTCGTACTGGAGAGATTATAACGGCTTGCTGAACGATGTTCGGTATTACAGCGCCATATTGTCTTCGAGTCAAATCGCCAGCATCCACAGTTCCGGCGCGCTGGTGGACACCAACGACCTGCAATTGCAATTCAAGTTCGCGGCTCCTCCGGGCCAGGGCATGGTTTTGTCGTGGCAGGAGGCTTCCGCCGTCCTGCAATCGGCGCCCACTCTTAATGGTCCATGGACGGATCTGCCCGGGGCCACTTCACCTTACACGGTTTTCCCCGCGGCCACCCAGCAGTATTTCCGTTACCGTTATGTCCCGCAATCGCTGGTCAGCAATCCATATTTGATGTGACCCCGGACATTTATTTAAATTCCCTTTGACAGCATGTATTTGACAAGGTCGGCCACGCGGCAGCTATAGCCCCATTCGTTGTCATACCAACTGACCAACTTGAAAAACCGCTTGTTCAACTCAATGCCCGAGCCTTTGTCATAGATTGAAGAAGAGGATGAGTGGATGAAATCAGAACTGACCACTTCGTCTTCCGTGTACTCCAGGATGCCCTTCAAATAGGTCTCGCTGGCCTTCTTCATCGCGGCGGAGATTTCGGCGTAACTGGTGTCCCTGGCCGTGCGCACCGTCAGGTCCACGACTGAGGAAGTCGGCACGGGCACGCGGAAGGACATGCCGGTCAATTTGCCTTTGACTTCGGGGCAAACCAGGGCGACCGCCTTGGCCGCGCCGGTGGTCGAAGGTATGGTGTTGATGGCCGCGCTGCGGCCGCCCTTCCAATCCTTCTTGCTGGGGCTATCGACGGTTTTTTGGGTTGCCGTGTAGGCGTGAATGGTCGTCATCAAGCCTTCCTCAATCCCAAAACCCTCCTTGAGCAGCACATGCACCAGGGGGGCCAGGCAATTGGTCGTGCAGGAGGCGTTGGAGATGATGTTATGTTTGGACGGATCATATTTCTCATGATTGACGCCCATGACGACCGTGATGTCCTCGTTCTTGGCGGGGGCGGAAATGATGACTTTTTTTGCGCCCGCCGCCAGATGGCCCTTGGCTTTTTCGCCGTCGGTGAAAAGGCCGGTGGATTCGATGACCAGTTCCGCGCCCAATTGTTTCCAAGGCAGGCCGGATGGCTCCTTCGCGCTGACTACTTTGATCTCATGCCCGTTGACGATCAGGACATCGTCCTCCAGGACGTCGGGCGCAGATTTGCGGGAGGATACCTCGCCGCGAAAGCGTCCCTGGGTGGAATCGTATTTGAGGAGATAAGCCAGATTATCCGCCGGAACGATGTCACCCACGGCCACGACCTCCACATCGGAGCCAATCATGCCACGTTCGGCGATGGCGCGGAAGACCAGGCGGCCGATGCGCCCAAAGCCGTTGATTGCAATTTTCACTGCCATAGTTTCAATGTCTTTCTAAATAATATCCGGTAGTACTTACCGAAGTTACCTCAAAAAGTAACGGCACTGCCTGCGGCGTCAACTCATTATCACAATCTTGATCGAATCACAATCGCAAAAAACCCATTTTTTGGCATGAGAATGGCTTTGAGCGAGAAGTTCTGTAATTGAGACAGCTCAGTACAGAATTGAGACAGTTGATGGAATGAGGCTACGCGGGGAGAGATCGAGATTGATCGAGGTCGGGATTGAGCAGTTTGCAAAGTAGTGATATGAAAAACCAAGTTATTACAAAACTGTTCAGCGGCGCCACGCTCTTGGCGCTCTTGGCAGCCATGACTCAAACCGCTGGCGCAACGCCACATGACTGCCCGGACGGCGGTTCCGCATCCGTCGCGATGGTTCTGGTCTGTTCGGGCCTGGCCGCGGCCCGCAGATACTTCCGCTGAGTCCTGCCAAGGATTGAGCCGCTCCCTGTCGCCGGGTGACAGGGAGTAGGAGAATTTCAATTTTATTCAAAGATGAATGGGAATACGCAAGTATGGTGTTGAGCGATTTTTAACAGACGTTTTTTATAAATTTATTTATGACGATTATAAAGTCATCCGTGGCATGTTCGATTGTTTTTGCCGGGCTTTCATTTGGCCTTGAAAGCTCTTTATCCGCCCAACCCAGCGCGTTCAGCTTCAGCCCCAACCCTGCTCCGGCAACAGTAACGATCGAATCCTACTGGCAGATCAACGGCTACAGCTCACCCTCCAATCCGGCCCTGTTTCAGGACACCGTTACGGTCGGGAACTCGACGGTTCCGCCAGGCTCATACCTGGGCTGGTGTATCGACGCCGCGGACAGCATCGATAACGGGCCGGAGAACTACAGCGCCTTGATGTTTTCAAGTTGCGACCCAAACCTGGATGCTGAGCTGGCGAACCTCGGTTACACTTACCATTTTACCTATCCGTCAACCGATACCAACGCCAGCGCGGCGCAATGGAATCAACTCAATTATCTCATCAACCACCCGTTGAACGGAGCGTCCTATTGGGACATGCAAGCCGCCATTTGGAATATTATTGGCGGGCCTCTTCCTCCCAATTCCTATTTCATCGCCAATTTCTCTCCCAGCCTGACCTTCAATACGAACAATGTGAGCGCCATGGTTCAATCCGCTCTTACCAATGCTGCGGCCTGGCAACTTCAATGTGGCGATGTCATCGCCGTCGTCCTTGCCATTACCGTGCCGGACGACCAATATCATGATTTCCCGGTCCAACTTACGATTCTCGAGGCGCCCTTTGCCTGCGCTCCAAACATCGGCGTCACCAAGACGAATTCCATTGGAAACATTACTTTGACATGGCCAACCAATGCCGCCGTGTTCACGTCGCCGCCGGCCAATGGCGCGGGATTCACTTTGCAATTCTGCACCAATCTAAGCCACCCCATTTGGACCTCCCTCCAGTCTCTCACGCCCAGCAACGGGGTCCTCTATTTCAGCGAACCCCTGCAGACCAACAGTCCAGGGCGTTTTTACCGTGTCAGTTCGCCGTGAGTCGGCGGCGGTAGACGGAAGGCCGGTTCGAGCGATTGTTCTCGACCCGGCTTTTTTTCGTTAACTTTGTCTTGCCTAAGTCATCGTTTATGCAACAATCATAGGTATATGGATATGAGACCTGCAATCGCTTTGACCGCTTTCGGACTGCTGCTGGCCGGATTTCCGGCCTCCGCCCAAAATCCGCCGCAGCACAACTGGGACATCAGCAAAATCGATGTCAGCAAACTTCCGCCCGCTTCGGACCAAAAGGGCGTTACGTTTGACAAGGATATTCTTCCTCTTTTCAAGGCTTCCTGCGTGCGTTGCCACGGGGAGCAAAAGCCCAGAAAGGATTTGCGCCTGGACACCCTCGAAGGCATTATGAAAGGCGGCAAGGACGGAAAAATGGTCATCGCCGGCGACAGCACAAATAGTCTGCTCGTCGCCGCGGCCGCTCAAATCGATGACAAGATTGCAATGCCGCCCAAGCGCCGTGCGCGCGGCGGACCCGGCGGCGGACCTCCTCCTGGAGGTCCTGGCGGTGGTGGACCAGACGGCGGAGCAGGCGGGCCTCCTCCTGGTGGTGGCGGACCACCCCCCGGACAAGATGGCGGCCCTGGCGGCCCTCCTCCTGGCGGTGGTGGACCCGGCGGACCGGGCCGCGGCGGCCCTCCGCCAAAACCGCTTACTGCCGAACAAGTCGGTTTGCTCCGCGCCTGGATTGATCAAGGCGCCAAATAATCGTGCCGGAACGCGCCCGCCCTCGGGCGCAACTTTACCCGAAGTCGCTGCGCCCACGGACGGAATCCCCCCTTCTGCCGTTGGAATTTTTCCCTAGTTTAGTTCATCTTGATGACATGTGCGGGAGGTTGCTCAGGTTTGCAGTGTGGCTCTCGGCCATCCTCGCGACTTATCAAGTTGAAGGACAGCCTTGGCCCAAAATTTCGCTCCGTCCGGTTTTCCCCAAATTGGTGTGCAGCAATCTGGTCTGGCTGGAACAAGCGCCGGATGGCTCGGACCGGTTCGCCATCGTGGAACAGGACGGGGACATCCTTCTGGTCCGAAAGGGCGGGGACGGCGCGGAGGCGAAAAGTTTTCTCAACATTGAGGATCGTCAGCCGCATGTCTCCACGGAGCAGGGACTTTTGAGCCTGGCTTTTCATCCCGGATTCAAAACCAACGGCCTTTTCTACATTTACTATAGCTGGCAAAATCCGCGCCGCACTGTCTTGAGCGAGTGGAAGGTTTCCGCCGGGGATCCCAATCGCGCGGATACCCATTCCGAGCGCATCCTGCTGGAAATTCCCCAGCCCTCGGACGTCCACAAAGGGGGCCTGTTGAGTTTCGGTCCGGATGGCTTTCTCTACGTCGGCGTCGGCGACGGCGGCGGACAGAACGATGAACTTGGCGCCGCGCAAAACACCTCGACTTTGCGCGGGAAAATCCTTCGTATTGACGTGAACGCTCGCTCCATCATCGGGTTGCGCGGCGCGCGCGAAACGCTGCCTTATGGGCTTCCATCTGACAACCCTTTCATTCACGAGCCGGATTTTTGGGAGAACAGCGTGCGCAAGGAAATCTGGGCGTCCGGCTTGCGCAATCCGTGGCGTTTCAGTTGGGACCGTCAAACGGGGCAATTGTGGGCGGGCGACGTGGGCCAGGACAAGTGGGAGGAGATTGACCTGATCGTGAAGGCGGGCAATTACGGCTGGGGTGTGCGCGAAGGCGCGCATCATTTCAAGCCCGGTCCGGAAGGCGCGCGCTACATCGACCCGGTCATGGAGTACGCGCACAATACCAACTTGTTGTCTGAGGCCATGTTTCCGAAGCACAGCACCGGGGCGTGCGTGGTTGGCGGTTATGTTTATCGTGGCGCGCGGCATCCGTCCTTGCGCGGCATCTACATCTACGCGGACTACGCACTGGGCACCATCTGGGGTTTTCGATACGCCGGAGGCAAAGTTACCGATTACGGGACGCTTCTGGAGCAACCGAAAAACATCACCAGCTTCGCGCAGGACCTGGAAGGCGAGCTTTACGCCTTGACCTATGACGGGCATATTTTTGAAATTGCCGCGCCGTAAATAAAACTTGACGTTACAAGCTTGTGTGTAACATTACGCTTGTGGCTGACGTCTCGCACTACGCCATACGATCTTTGAAAATATGCGGAGTTCCACGGATTCGCCAAGTTTGCGCTACGCACCGGCCGGCTCCGAGATCAGTCTCAAGGGTTGCGCGATAACTGGCCTTGACGGCTGGGGCGAAGTGACTCGTCGGTCAGTGTTTTCAAAAAGGCCACCAGCGCTTTTTGATCGGTTTCCGTCAAAGGCACGCCGCCGTTGGGATGCTTGGCGAGATTCGGGTCGAGAGTCGCGCTCCGTTTGACGCCGGTGCAATAGTGAGCGACCACTTCCTCCAGCCTCGCAAATCTTCCATCGTGCATGTACGGGCCTGTCAACTCTACGTTGCGCAGCGAGGGCACGGCGAATTTTCCCCTGTCCGAGTCCTTGCCGGTGACCTTGGCGCGGCCCATATCCGCAAACTTCACATCCAGTCCGTTGTTGGCGAAGGTCTGGCTTTGAAACAACATGCCGCCATGACAGTGGAAACAGTCCGCTCCAAATTGCCCGCGGCGGGGATCATATTCGGTGGAGAACAATTGAAATCCGCGTTTCTCCTCCGCGCTCATTTTTTCCGCGCCTCGCATGGCCCGGTCAAATTTGGAATCGAAGGAAGTCAGCGTGAGCAGAAATTGCTCCAGCGCGAGGCTGATTTTCTCCGGGGTGATCTCGGTTGATCCGAACGCCGCCTGAAAGGCAGCCGAATAACGCGTCCTGGCCGCCAGTTTGGCTGCGCCATTTTTCAATGATTCGTCCATCTCGGCATGGTCCTGAATGGGCATGAGGGTTTGCGCCCGCAACGACGGAGCGCGTCCATCCCAAAAGAACTCGTGTTTCCACGCAAGATTGAGCAGCGGCATGGCATGGCGCACACCCAATTGATTGCGCACGCCCGCGCTGAAACGGCGCGGATCGGAAAAGGCCGCGTTGGCTTTATGGCAGGATGCGCAGGAAATGCTGCCGTCCCTTGAAAGTGAGGTTTCGTGGAAAAGATCTTCCCCCAACGCCACGCGCTCCACCGTGAGAGGGTTGTCGCGGGGCAGGTCCGGCATCGGAAAAGTCGCGCCGGTTTTGAATGGGTAAGGCGTGAACTGCGCCGGTAGGTAAAGCGGTTTCGGAGGCGCGGCGGCGATTGCTTCGTGAAGAATTGTTGAGACGCGCTGGACGCGGAATGCACCCGGTAGATTGGCGACGAGGCTGGCCGCGATGGCATCGCCGTCGCGGGAGTGGGAGGACGAACCATCGCGCGCGAACGAGAGCAGCAGTGAAGCGAGATCGAAGTCCATTTCGATTCTCGTTTCGTTGGAGATTTCCAGAGGGGCGGCGAGAGTGACGCGGGTGCAGTTGGTGTCGCGCGCGAGGTGGTAGGCCCAGCCGTCGAATTGTCCGGCCGCATTGCGCCACAATCCTTCCAGCGCGAGAAAAACATAACCTCCCTGCCAACTCCAATGCAGACCGTTAACGTTTGGGTTAAGCGGATGGCCGGCGGGAAACTGCGCGACATCGGCATGATTCAGATTCGTGCCCAGACCGAGAGAAAATCGCACCGAGCGAAAATCGCCGGAAGGAATATTCTCCAGGCGGAACGAGTCGCGATTTCGTGCAAAGTCGAACCAGGCGGCGGAATCGGCAAATTCCAGCCATGAACCGTCAGCCCGTTGGAGAGCGAAATCGCTGAGAAGGTAACTGACACGGGTGAAGGAAAAACTTTCGCCCGCCGCCGTATGATAACGCAAAGAGGCGGGCTGGATGTTCTGGCCGGAAAACTTTGGCGTGATGGAAACTTCCAAAGTGGCGCCAAAGCCCCAGCTCTGGAAACCCAAGAGGAATCCGAGCAAACCAGAAAGGCATAGCCTGTTGCGCATAACCGTCTTTATTGGATGGTGAACGCAGCGGTTTGTGTGTAGCTCGGCCCTTGCGTCTGTCCGGGCGGCGGCGAGAACGTGATGGTGACAGTCTGGCTGCCGGTCGTGGCTCCGGCCGGAATGGTGAGCGTGCCAGTTACGGTCCCCGTTTCAGGACCGCTGTTGTAGGTGTAGCTCGCCCCCGTGACGCTAATCGTGCCCACAGTAAAAGTGGCCACAGGCGCGCCCGACATCGCCGGCACGGGAGGCGTCGCGCTGGCGCTCAAAGTGGCCGTGACGGTGAAACTTGAACCCCGGCTGCCGGTGGCAGGGGACATCGTGATGATCGCGCCCGATCCGCCGCCACTGCTCGTGCCGGTGACGGGATCGTAACTGGCCAGGGCGGTGCGGACGACGCGATAGAAACGCTGGCTGTTCGTGCTGGTGTTGGTGAACGCGCCAGTATTTTGCACGGCGGCTACATTTGTGGAATTGGTCGTCCAGGCTTGAAGATTGGCGCTTGAAGCGACGAGGTAGGTGCCGCCTTCGGTCGCGCTCCAGGTTAGAACCACGGTCGTATTGCTGACGGCAGGAACGTTGAGCGACGGGACAAGGCTCGGACCGCCTTCGAAATTGGTCGTCACCGTTTCCGAGATCGTCGTCACATTGCCGCCGGTTGGATCGCCATAATAGGCGCGGCCAATATTGTAGGGAAATAACGGGGTGCCGTTGGATGAAATCGCAACGAAGTATGCATAGGTTCCGTTGGGATAATCCGGTGTGACACAATAGCGCCCGTTGTATTGATCGAGATCGAAATCCACACCTTGCACGTAGGCTTTGCCCGTGGAGGCATTGGTCAGGTCTCCCAGGAAATCGTTGTCCTCCATGTAACGCCCGAAGGGATAGCTAGTGGAGACGGTCGGGCCGCTTTGCGCCGCCGCCAGATCATAGAACCTTTGAGCCCAGGCGGGAATGGTCGTGCGGGCGGCCCCATTGGTGGAAAGATTATCCGTGCCGTTGAGGCCGTTGCGCGGCACGTAGCCGGAGACCATGAGACGGATGCCGCTGACGGGATTGGTCGCATTGGAATATCCGTAAGGCCCGTAGATCGGATGGCCGTCGGCCACCCAACCCAGGATGGGGGAATGTTTCGTCGGGGCATTGCTGGCTTCTGAGTAAGTATCGGTGGCGGAATTGTAATTGACGTGGTCACCCAGAAAATAACGCAAGGCCGGCGGATTGGCGTGATAATGATATTGACCGCTGCCGGGTTGGTGGGCATTGGCGGCATCGAACGTCACCCCTTCATTGACATAAGCGTCGCGGTTCCAGGCGCCGCCGCTGCTGGCGCCGGCGGAGGCGTCTTCGGTGCCATTCCAGTAGAAGGCGTCCCAGCTATTATACATGGAGACGCCATCCAAGAAATAACCGATGGGCCCGGTGCTATTGATGGTGTTGGTGCCGACACTCGGGCTGCGCGAGATGCGAAAAAGGGCCTGCTGATTGACCGGATAACTCGGAAAGGCCTCCGTGTGCGCCGCATCCAGGTACCACGGTCCCATGACATGCGCGCCCAATCCGGTGCTTCGGATGTAAACCCAACTGGCCGAATAATCGACCTCCTGAACGCCATCGTAAGCCGGGAGCGATTGTTCCAGGGTGCCATTGGTCCATGTTGTCACCGCGGTGCCGGAAGCTTTAGTGGCATCGCTGGTGTAAATGCGGGCGTATTTTCCAGAATAAGTCGTGAACCACGACGTGAGCAGAGGATCGGCTGAAGCGAGATTGACGGCCCCAAGCAACCCTGTGAGAACTAAGATAGAAATTTTATTTTTCATGCCGCTATCCTAAAGAAGCCAACCTTAAGACGACGTGAAGAACGTAAAACACTCCGATTGAACTGGCTTTTTCTGCGGAAGTTTGGTATTCATCTCCGCATGAAACGGGTCATGCCGGTGGCAGTGCTTTGTCTCGTGCTGGCTGCCATCACGTTTGCTGTGTTCGGGCAGACGCTCCATGACGAGTTCGTGAACTGCGACGATGAAACTTATGTCTATGAAAATCCAGTCGTGGCCGGCGGGCTGACAACTAAGGGAATTCTCTGGGCATTCTCGTTCCACGCCAACAATTGGCACCCGCTGACCTGGCTTTCCCATGAGCTGGATTGCCAACTATACGGACTGGGCGCCGCCGGACATCATCTCACCAATGTCCTGTTTCACACGGCGACGGTCATCGCGCTGTTTCTTTTGTTGCGCCAGATGACGGACGCTCTTTGGCGTAGCGCCTTTGTCGCGGCTGTCTTTGCCATCCATCCATTGCGTGTGGAATCGGTGGCATGGGTCGCCGAACGCAAGGATGTGCTGAGCGGTTTGTTCTTTATGTTGACTATCGGAGCTTATGCGCGCTACGCCGGCCATCTGAAATCTAAAGAATCAAATTCCAAATTCTATTACGCGCTGACGCTGGTGTTTTTCTTTCTCGGTCTTATGTCCAAACCGATGCTGGTCACGGTGCCCTTGGTGCTGCTGTGGATGGATTACTGGCCCTTGCAACGGACGGAATCAACCTTGAAATTGGTCATGGAAAAATTGCCTTTGCTGGCTCTTTCCGCCGCCGGGTGTGTCCTCACGCTTCGAGCGCAATCCGGAGCCATTCAATCGAATGAAACCGTTTCGCTGCCTCTGCGACTGGGCAACGCGTTGGTGACCTGCGTGATTTATCTTGGACAGATGTTTTGGCCGGCGGGGCTGGCCCTGTTTTATCCCTATCCGCGCGATGGTCAGCCCGCATGGGAAATCGCGCTGGCCGGGACGCTGCTGGCCGGCCTTTCGGTGGTCGCATGGAGATTCCGGCGGACGCAGCCGTGGATGCTAGTGGGATGGGTTTGGTATTTGGTTATGCTGCTGCCGGTGGTGGGAATCATCCAAGTAGGCGCGCAGGCTCATGCCGATCGCTACACCTACCTGCCGCAAATTGGGATTTACGTGGCGTTGATATGGCTGGCGTCGGAGTGGCGCGCGGGGCGTGCGGCCTTGGGCGGCCTGATGACCGTTGCGCTCGCCGTGCTTATGGTCTGCGCGTGGAGGCAGGCTTCGTATTGGAAAGACAGCGAAACATTGTGGACCCGCTCGCTCGCCTGCACCACAAGCAACTCCATCGCTCACCTCAATTTGGGAAACGCTCTTCTGCAAAAGGGAAAAGTGGACAACGCAATCACCCAATACCAGCGCGCGCTGGAAATCAATTCCGGCTACGCAGATGCCCATTTCAACCTCGGCATTGCTCTTTCGCAAAAGGGAAGAACGGATGACGCGATTTCCCAATATCAACAGGCCCTTCAAATCAAACCCGGCTACGCGGAGGCCCACGTGAACCTTGGAATCGCCCTCTTGCAAAAGGGAAGAGCGGACGAGGCCATTTCCCATTATCGGGAGGCTTTGCAAATCAACCAAGACTATACCGAGGCCCGTGTCAACCTTGGCAACGCTCTTGCGCAAAAAGGGAAAATGGACGACGCGATCCACCAATACCAAGCGGCCCTGCAAATCAAGCCGCAGGACGAGGTGGCCCAGGTCAACCTCGGCATTATTCTTCTGCAAACGGGAAGGGCCGGCGAAGCGATCTCCCATTTTCAGACGGCGCTGCAATTGGCGCCATCGGACGTTAAAGCTAAGAGCAATTTGGCTTGGCTCTTGGCGACTTGTTCCGACGCGTCGCTCCGCGACGGCCGCAAGGCAGTCGAATTGGCCCAACAGGCCAACACACTGACCGGCGGAGAAAAACCGATGATTCTACATTCTCTCGCCGCCGCCCTGGCCGAAGCGGGGCAGTTTGCCGAGGCTTTGGCCGCAGCGCAGCGAGCCTTGAATCTGGCCGAGGCGCAGTCGAACACCAGGCTGGCGGGGCAATTGCAAATTGAGATTGGATTTTACCAAGCAGGTCGCCCCTACCACACGACCGAAGCAACACATTAAACAAAAAAAGCAGGGCAGGCTTTCACCCGCCCTGCTTACGGTACTTTGAATGGCTGGATCAGCCCCCGCCTATCAATTCTCCAGCGCGAAGAACAAAGGTGTGGGACCAATGGGCACAGTGACGTAGTTTAGCCCCTGGTACACTGTTGGCGTCAGGCCTACCGGCGACCAGGCGGCGGCAGAGCTGAGGCTGGCAGACGATACAAGCACGGAGGATGTGAACATCTGGGGCCACGAGAGGGTCACCGAAGGAACCCCCGCGACTGTGGTTTGTGTAATCCCCAAGGTCGGCGGACCCGAAGAGAAGACCAGGTTGTCAATCCCGATGCCCTGCGCTCCGCTTAGGGTGTTCGTTTCCTCCCAGACAAGCCAAAGAATGCCTCCCTGCGGCCAAGGTGTGGCCAAGGTTACGTTGACAAAAGACATGTTCGTCATCGCAATGGGCTGGTTAGTGCCGTAGATCTTGGTGTTCGACGCCGAGAAGCCTTGCTGGTTCGTCGTAAATTGAAGGTTGGTCAAGCCACCTGTCCAATTGTTTGTGGGTGTCACGTTAGTGCCGAGCGGATCCACGTAAAAATAATTCGTCATGGTCATCGGAGCGATCGTGTCTCGCCAGAGTTCACTGACATAGCTCATGTTGAAGTTGGTCAGGGTTTGGCCGGAGAAGTTCTTAATCCGCAGAGCGAAAATACCGTCGGCCGCGGCGCCAGTCACGTCGAGAGCCGCAGTGGCCGGCGAGCACAGCATACCCAGCGCGCGGTTGTTTGTCGGGTAGAGCGGGTTGTAGTTGGTCGCGGTTGAAGGAAGAAGGCAACCGTAGCTGACAATCAACCCGGTCGTGGTGTCGCCTGAGGTGGCTTGAATTTGCTCGTTGCCGAGGTCTGAGGAAAACCAGCCCGTCATGCTAGGTAAATTCAGACCCCCAAAAGGATAGGTATGAGCGCCAACACTGACCACCGCGTTCGAGAGAGGAGCCGCAAAGTCGAATGGATTGCTGACATCGTACGTCACGGCATTTGTCCCGGAAGCAGGTATGGTAACCGGGATCGGAGCCGAGGGTGAAGTGGTGCTGTTGTTGACCGAGCTGGTTCCGGGATCAGGCAGGCTGTCAAAATTCTGCGTATAAACCGCTCCGAGAGCAGGATAAGCCAAAACGGAATAGGGCGCCGGCGCCGCAATGGTCAGCGTCACAACCGCGCTTGTAACGGAACCTCCGGCATTCGAGACCACCGCATAATAGTTGGTTCCGTCATTCCCCTGCGCGTCCAAGTCTGTCAGGGTTGGACTGTGAGTTCCACTCCAATGGCCGCCGATATCCGACATAGCCATCCCGCCTTGGTACCATTGATACGACACGTTGTTCCCCAGGGGATAGGCCTCCACGCTAAAAGAAGTTGTTCCGTTGGAAGCCACTGTCGTATTGATGGGCTGCACGAAAATGACCGGCATCGGTGTTACGACGGCAAGCGTGGCGACAAGATTGGACGAAGGCGTCCCGGTGCTGTTGTTGATCACGACATAATAGCTGCCCGCGTCCGCGCTGGACGAGATATTGATGCCTAGTGTCGAGGTGGCCGTGCCGTAGAAATCGCCGGCTTCGATCAAAGCGGTTGTGGTTCCCGGGCTGGTGCTTTGATACCATGCGTAGCTCAAAGGAGTCGTGCCGGAAGCGGTGACTGGAATAGTGACCGGGTCAAAAACGGCCTGGACCAGGTTGGTCGGAGGCACGGGCGAAGTGAGGCTCGGAGATATTGCGCCTGAAGTGACGTTCAGATTTGCTAGCAGGCTGGTGACAGCGCCGTATGAATTGGAGACAATCACCTGGTACGTGGCGTCAGCCGCCGCGGAAACCACATCATAGAAGTCGTTGGTCTGGCTGGCATCCTGCATGCCATTGACGAGCCACTCATAAGTGGTGTTTGTGAAATCGGGTGTTACGCCAACGGTGAAGGTAACAGGGGTGCCGGTGACAACGGACTGGCTGGCCGGATTGGTCGTGATGAACGGCGCGCGATTGGGAGCCCAAGCCAGGCCTCGGAAAACGACATTAGTTGACCATGCTGTGGCGAGCGTGATGACGTTGCTGCTCACGTCGTGCGCTTGGCCATCGGTGAAGCTGTAATTATCAACAAGTCGAATCAGCCGGTTGGAGTTGATGAAGGAGCCACTTTCTTCGGTCGTGGTGGCAAAGACTACTGCATTGCTCCCGCTCCAATCCACGACTAACCCAAAAACGCCGGAATAACCCAATGGATAGTTGTTGAAAGAAGGCGCAGTCGTGTCAAAGTGATTCGTAAACGCGAAGACGCATTGCAATTGCCAGTTGCCGTTGATTTCGGCATACTTTTGAATGCCGGCGTTATCGTCGGCAATGTAAGCTACGTTTCTCTGCGGGTTAATATCGAATCCGTCCACATTCGGGTATGTGGCCGAGGCGGGAATTACCAAATTGAGGAAGAAAGAATCGCCTTCCGGCAAGGCCGCCGGGAACGTACCATCAAACGTGATAAGATTATAGATTCCTTGTGGATATTGCCCCGAGCCATCAGCCTCTTGCAGGCTGGTGTAGAAAACACCGTTAATGATTTTGACCTGCCGCGAACTGCCCAAATTCTGCGCCGTTACCGGTGGGTCTTGCTCAATGGAATTATACCACTCCGTGCCATCTAAGCTGCCGGATCCCCAGAAATTGTTGGTGCCATTGTCCGAAGTGGCACCTCTGGGATTAGTCTGCACACCGGCCCCAAGGCCGTACCAATCCGCGCCTTCATAGGGAAGGTAGGTATTGCCGGAGACATCAATCACGCAAATGCCGCGCGGAATGCTAAGGTCCGAAGGCGTCCCAGGCTGCGCCAGAATATTCCCTCCATAACCGGAAAAAATCACCGTGCTGGCATCCCCGGACTGCGAGAGGTACCCCTCCGTGCCCGCATGGCCATTAAACCACAACGCAGCCGGCGGCCCGGAAACGGGGTCGTTGGTGGGAATGGCCACGGAAAAAATAGGGCCGTTGGTGCCCATGTTGGTGGTTGGAATATTAATGGGGATGAGCGGATCAAATTCGTCAATAAATGTTGGCGACTGATGAGCGCCACCAAGATCTGAAGGACTTGAAGTTGAATTCTGGTTCGTGCCGTTGTCGCCCGCGCGCAGCACCGCCAACTTGCCCGCCGAGAATTGCGCCTGGACCGAGCAGGCCAGCAGCGCCGCCAAGCCCGTTGTCATAATAATCTGTCTCATAGTTCTTGATTTGTCGAGTATTCGTTTTCTGCTAATGTTTAGACTGCACATTCATTATCCACCTTCGCGTGGCGATCCCGCGACTGTCGTGTGACTTTCTCGTGACGTTTTTTTCACAGTCTGATTTGTCACCTGATTGTCACAATTCCTCCATCTTTTCGTCACATGGATATTGCAGGATTGGGTGGCTATTGATCGAAATGTTGCAAAAGAAATGAACAAAAAAATAATTACAATTGACATGAAGACACAACGCCAATGCGGGTTCACATTAATCGAATTGCTGGTCGTCATTGCCATCATCGCGGTTCTGGCCGCCATGCTTCTTCCTACTCTGGCCAAAGCCAAGGAGGCAGCCAACCAGGCCAAATGTTGCAGCAATCTTAAACAATGGGGCCTTGCGCAAACCCTCTACCTGGATGACAGCAAAGGAGTCTTTCCTGACACCAAAATCACCGTTGCGCCTCCGATTAGCGTGCCGAACTACAACGAGGACAATCCCACCTGGCTCGACCTTACCGATATCCAATACGAGGACCAGCAGTACGGCGCCTCCGTTGGAAGCTTCGCCTGGTTTAACGTGCTTCCGCCCTACGTCGCGTCCCCGCCCTTGTGGCAATATGCCGTCACTGGCGCTTCGGCTAATTTCAATACTGCCCAAAATATTTTCAAATGCCCCACTTCGGATCAATTACCTATCGATCCGAGTATTCCCAGCGGCCAGATCGTCTTCAACTTCGGCATGAATTCCAAGGGGATTCCCGAGAACGCGCCACCCGGGACAGTGTTGAATCAACATAGCGTGGTGCATCCCTCGGCTTTTGTGCTGTTTTCGGAAGTGCGGACTCATCTCAACGAAACCCCGTTTTACGGTGTCAACAGCACGAATTACACCATCCTGGGCAGCCCGCAAGTTTACACCACGCGCCAATCCTCCCGCCATAGCGCCGGTTCGATGATCGCCTTCAGCGATGGTCACGTGAAATACTTCAAATACACCTATATTTGCAGCCAGATCAACAACCAAGCCGCCGATCCTGGCGATCCCGACATCAACTGGGTTTGTGACGGCAGCGTCGTGCCGCCTCCTTAAAGTGCTGTCACGCCGTCACAAAAATTGGCCAACCTCATTTCTCGGCCACCGCGCCCAGGACCCCCTCGTCTTGCACCGGCGTCCAGTCATGGTCGGGATTGAATTCCTTGAGCGCGGCCGCCATTCGGCCGGTCTTTTGGCCAAGATTTTGCTCATAGATTTTTCCATCCTGATTGACGATAAAGGTCATGATGCCCGACTTGTCCCAATGCTCAGGATAAGCCACCAGCGCGAAACCCCCTGTCAAGTTGCCGTGGCTCATATAATTCATTTTTCCGCCGGGCGCCGCGCTGCCTTGCCGGGTCAAAATTCTGAAATAATAACCGTGAAATGGATGCGGCCCCTTTCCTTTAGTATCGACAAAACCTTCGGCATTGGCTTCCGCCACCAACGGCCCGAAAGGGCTGGACGGTTCGTTTCCAGCCGATGGCCAATAAAGCCCGTCTTTTTCGCCGGGCGCGCTCTTTAATTTCTGCGCGTACTTCGAGCCTGCGCCCGCCTCCATGCTGGCGTACTGTTGTTGCGCGGCCACGTA